>LSQX01014019.1_pt2 | contig 18929 bp, 14 predicted proteins | sample 654561 | NCBI WGS metagenome assembly LSQX01 (sample SAMN04489861, study PRJNA283612) | anaerobic digester metagenome | isolation source: 4 biogas reactors fed with cattle manure at either 37C or 55C with and... | place: Denmark: Kongens Lyngby | collected 2014
TTAATTTTTTATAATCTTGAAGGTTTTCACTTCTTTTTTTCCTTCAGTTACTTTTACAAAATAGGTGGCAGGCACAAGATTGCTCATTGAAATGCGGGTTTGGGTGCCTGTGATTTTGTCGCTTTGTAAAAGTCTTCCCTGCATGTCGTAGAGTTGAAAGTTTAAAGTTGAAAGTTCAAAGGCATTTACTTCCAACGTTAAATAGTCGGTAGTGGGGTTGGGGTAGGCCGAAACCGTAAGGTTTATGCCTTTGGCTGCTTCAATTCCGGTTACTACATAAATCTCGTAAGGTTGCTGCACGCCCTGTGCCACCGAACCTGTCGTTCCTGTGTTTGTGGTGTAAACTACCTGCCCAACGGAATAACTTGCCGAGCCTCCGCTGCCCGAAGCATCGCCACCTGTGGCGTTAACGCTTTCTTGTGCTTGTACGGTAGAAAGCGAAAAGGTGAAAAATAAAAGCAGCACGGGCAGTACAAGACTTTTTTCTTTCCACTTTTTACCTTTTACTCTTTTTTCTTGTTTCATTTTTTTGACCTCCCTTTTTATAGGTTACTGTTTGTATGGGTATTTTTTACCCGTGATATGGTTGCAAACATAGGGTTCTTATTAAGAAAAGATCTGTATTATTTGAGCAAAAATCAGGACTATTTGCGCATTAACAATTAATGCCATTAGGACTATTTGCGCATGTTTTAAACTTAATAAGTTGTTAATCAGTACTTGGTATATCCTAGTGGGCAAGTTAGGGTTCGCTTTACACCACAGTCGGCATTTGTTAAAAGTGCGATGACGGTTTGCCGAATTTTTTTTGAATGCATGCACAAAATAACTTGAAGGAACCCCAGCGGGGTTCGCCTATGAATAACCCCCGGTTGAGGTTAGTTGCCGCAGGTAACTGAACTCTACCGGGGGTAAGAATATAAGCTCGATTAACAACCCCAGCGGGGTTGACCTATCCCTTTAAAAGAAAAAGATAAAATCACTATCACTTTTTCTCAATTTCAAAATTTCATAAGTTTGTACAGAAAGACATTTATTAATTGCAAATTTAAAACCCAACTGAAATGAACAGTTACAGACAGATTTTATACCACATTGTATTCTGCACATACAATCGAAAAAATACATTACCCCATGCCTTTCATGGGGAGCTTTATAAATATATCTGGGGGATAATTCAAAAAAGAAAAGGTTTCCTTTATAAGATTGGGGGCACAGAAAACCATATTCATATTTTATCGGATTTGCACCCCACGGTATGTTTATCTGACTATATCAAGGAAATAAAAACAGGTTCAAACCAGTGGATGAAGAAAACAGGCAATTTTCCATTGTTTGAATCCTGGGCCGAAGGATCATGCTCGCTCACGTATAGTATCAATGAAAAAAATGTATTGATTAATTATATTAAAAATCAAAAGGAGCATCATAAAACAATCACTTTTGAAGATGAGTTTCGTCAGCTACTCGCAGAAAATGGGATTGAGTGGGATGAAAGATATCTTTTTTAAAGACGGAGATATTGATGGCTAATAAGGTGAACCCCGCTGGGGTTCTGCATCCATATCGTGTTGTCTTGCCCCCAATTCCGCTTCACTGCATTGGGGGTTATTCATTGGGAAACCCCTCTGGGGTTCTATGTTCATAGTGTTTTTTGGGAAATAGTTTCTGGTCTCCCCGTTATTTTTCTCTTTCTCGAATAGGATTTGCTTTACACCACAGTCGGCATTTGTTGATAGTGCGATGGCGATACACCGAATTCTTTCTTGAATGCGCGCGCAAAATAACTGGAATCATAAAATCCGCAGGCATCGGACACTTCGGTTACAGAAATGTCGGTATCGGCGAGCATCTTTCTTGCCTTGTTCAGTTTCAACTGCAACACATACGATATGGTGGAGTAGCCGGTAATACCATTAAGTTTTCTGCTAAGCTGTGATATGCTCATGGCCATTTTATCAGCAAGAAATGTTGAATTCATTTGGGGATTGTTTATTTCGGAATGGATAATATTGCTGATGGTTTGCAGAAATTTCAGGTTATCATCGTTGTCTAATTTATTCTCCGAGCTGTCGCGTGTGATCACGCTCATGTATTTTTCTTTGAGTATGCGCCGGTTTTCAAAAATATTTTCAATGCTGATAAGTAATTCTTCCGGTTGGAACGGCTTGCGAATATACGCTTCCACACCGCAACGCAAACCCTTTATACGGTCTTCATCCGAGGTTTTTGCGGTGAGCATAATAACGGGTATGTGGTTGAGAAGCCTGTTCTGTTTCATTTCGCAGGCGAGTTGGTAACCATCTTTCACGGGCATCATCAAATCGGTAATTACCAAATCGGGGATACTTTTTTCAGCTGCATCCAGTCCCTCCTCGCCGTTCCTTGCAGTAATTACTTTGTAACGCTCTGTTAGGAGTGATTTAAGGTATAAAGCAATATCTCTGTTATCTTCTACAATCAAAATAAGAGGTTGCACGGAGCAAGCTTCTTTCTCCAAAGATTCAGGCTGCTCTTCGTTTTGGATAATTATATTTTGTTTTTCGCATAAAAAAGAGATCGGTTTTTCATCTTCTTTGAGGGGCAAAATGTAAGCTAACTGCCTATTTTTCAATGGTAAATTAACAGTAAAAACGCTTCCTTGCCCCAATTGGCTTTCTGCTTCTATTTTTCCATTCATTTTTTCAACCATCATCTGTGTGAACGCCAGACCTATTCCTGTTCCGGAACTGTTTTTGGCTTGCGGACTCTGGTAGAAGAAATCGAATATACGCTCCATATCCTTCTGTGGAATACCTTCGCCTGTATCGCTTATGCGGATGGTAATGGTATCGGGGCGTTGTCCCTTGCTGACAACAAAATCAATTTTACCGCCCGCGTCGGTATGCTTAATAGCATTGGAAAGCAGGTTGCACACAATTTTATCGATATAAGATGGAATGAAATCCATTTCCCTTGATGAAAGATCGCTGTAAAACATTAAGTTCACCTCTTTTTCAGCTGCATATAAACGGAATGCTTCTGCGGTCATTTGCAGGTATGCGGCTATATCGCCCCGCCTCCATTGTGGTTCATCTGACCCTCGCCTAAGTTTTGCAACATCTAATAATTGGTTGACCAGGTTAAGTAGGTTGTTGCTTTGCCGCTCGATGGCTGCTCTGAATGCTGTTTTTTCTTTTTCCGAAAGGTTTATGTTTTGCTGCATCTGGCGGTTCAATCCCTGAATCACGGTAAGCGGCGTTCGAAATTCATGGGTAATATTGGTGAAAAAGTCGGTTCGGATTTGTTCCAGTTTTTTCAGCATTTTGTTGCTGCGTGTGCGCTGGCGGTAGGCATAGTAAAGCAAAGCCGTTATAATGGATGAAACAATGATAATTAGCCACGACCCATATATGGCAAATTGATTTTTTTGTTGCTCCATTTTATTGGCGGTTTCCATTTGTTGCAATTGTAGCGCGTTTTTGCTCTGCTCGTATCCCAGGCGTATTTCCATATAACGATTAGCCTTTTGTATGCCCTGCACGCTGTCTTGCATTGCTTTGTGCTGCTTATATTGTTGCATTGCAAGCTGGTGGTTGCCTTGCGTGATATTGTAGTCGTGTTTAAGCAAATATACTTCGGCAAGATCTTCGGGCGATTTAATTTGGTTTGCGGTGCTTTCTGCCAATTGGATGTAACGGTTAAATTCGGCTTCATTACTGGTAATTAAATGAATGCGGGCAATGGACAGGCAAGCTTTGAGCCAATGCCATTTATCAGAAATTTCATCCATCAGCTCATACGCTTTTTGATATTCGGCTTTTGCTAATTCAAACTTTTGTTCTTTTTCATATAATTGCCCAAGGTGTATCAGGCATAGCCCGATTCCCATATCCGATTTGGCAATTTTATTCTGTTCCAGCGATTTTTGATAGTAAACGTATGCCGAGTCGTATTGCTGAAGTTCTTCAAAAATAGCTCCCAGATTGGCATAATTAATTGCCTGTCCTATAGGGCTTTTCAGCGCAATTTCGTCTTTCAGGGCTTCGCGGAAGTGCTTTTCAGCTTCATTGTAGTAGCCAAGCGTGAGATTAATATTTCCGATTCCGTTTAAAGATACTATGCGGTTTTTAGTGCCTGAATGTGTGTCTAACCCTGACCAGGCTTCGGCATAATGCAGCGCCTGATAGTGGTATTGGGAGGCTTCGCTCAGTGCCCCTATGCGCCGGAAGTTGGTGCCGAGGTTGTTCATCGCCTGCACAATTTCGATGGTGTCTTTTAGCTGGAGCGCTAAATCCAAACCTTGCTGGTGGCTGTTAATGGCCTCGGAGAAACGAGAACTCTCACGCTGACGTAAGCCGATCTGCTTATAGCAAAGCATTTCGCCGACATTGTCCTTTTCTTCGATAAACTGTTTCAAAAGTATTTGAAGCGAGTCCTCATTTCGGATTTTATAAAGTTTTGCCGAAAGTTCCTTCTGATATTTGGTCTCTTGCTCTGTTTGACTTTCTGATGAGGTGCACTGGTTCAGCAATGCTATCACCACAAACAGAGTAACAATCTTTTGAGCAGCCATACGTGCGGGTATAATAATCTGATTTATCATTTGGATATATTATTTTGATGTTTTTTTTGCATTCTTTTTAAAAAAAGTAGTCCACGAACGTTTCTGTTCTGTTGGCTTCTGTGCCGGGAGCTCCGTTTCATCAAAGTTTTTCAGCAACTCCTCGTATCGTTTACTGAGACATTTGAGTTGTTGGAGAATAACTTCTTTTGTCGATTTGTCGGAATTCATTTCATGTTTATCTTACAAGAGCCAAAAATAGGACGGTTAACACTGGGAATCAATACGATTTTCTACGCTATCCTTTCTACGTATTTCTGCGTAGTTTCGAATGAGGAAATGAAGGGAGTGACGATTCCGCTCACGATATGAACTTTTGTCTGCCAGAAAACAGTGTTTTGATTTATTTATAGTATATTTATTGCCGTATTAGCCTTTAACCAATATTGTACTCGTGATAACTTTTATCAACTCATGAATCTTACATTTCGCTGTTTGCTGCTCTATTTATTGCTACGGTGTTCTGTTTTGCATGCATCAGAAACTCGCATTGATTCTCTGCAAAGCGTGCTCCGGAATTCTAAACTTTCTGATGCTGAAAAATTATCATCCTATGAATTGCTGGGCATGGAGTTCGAAAACAGCTATCAGGCTGCCGAGGCTACCGAAGCCTATCGACATGCTGTAGCACTATGCCGTAAATCTGACAATAAAGGAGATAAACTATCATCCCTGTTATATCAATATGCCGTAATGGCAACTTATGCAGGCGATTATGACAATGCTATTTCAGCCTTGGATGAAACCTTAAAGCAAACGGAGCAATATCCAAACGAAACATTGCGAGCCCGTACCCTGATGCAAACGGGAATGGTCTATTTTTTTCAACAAAAATGGGATCAGGCGCTTTACTTCTATCAACAGGCACTGAATGCTGCCGAAAAGCTTAAAAACAGAGAAGGAATTTCCATTGCCTACAATAATATTGCAAACATTTACCAAAAACAACAACAACCAAAACAAGCGTTTGACCACTACAACAAAGCACTGAAAATACAACGTGAACTTGCCGACAGCGCTTCCATGTGCAACTGCCTGATGAACATTGCAACCAATCATCTGGAACAAAATCAGCTAAAAGAGGTGCCCGCACCATTGAACGAAGCCCTGGACATTGCCAAAAAAATTGGCGACAACGAAATAATTGCATTGTGTTATATGCACTTAGGCGTGTTGTATTCCAAAACCGGAGAAATAGACAAAGCTGCCGTGATGCTTAAACAGGCAGAAGAACTGTCATTGGAAACAGGATACGAACAAGTAAGACAAGAAATTCTGCATACGGCAAGCACTATCTTTTTTGAAGCAGGAAACTATAAATCTGCTTATGAGTATCTTAAAGAATCGGAAACTTTACGCGATACGCTGATGAACCGGCAAATGCTGGGAAAAACACAAGAGTTTGAAATTCGATACAAAAGCAAGGAAAATGAATCGGAACTGGCCTTACACAAACAGAAGCTGAAAAACCTGCATCTGCGACAAATTTTTCTTGCTGTTATTCTGCTTCTGCTCACAATACTTGTTGTAACTCTTTTTATTATCCGAAAACGGAACCGCCTACAAAACAGGAAGCTCAAAGACTTGAACGAAACGAAAGACAAGCTCTTCTCCATCATCTCACACGATTTGAAAAGCCCTGCAATAGCACAAAAAGTGGCTATCGATACAATGATTCAGCGCGCGGATAAGTATGATGAGGAAACATTGGTGATGCTGAAATCTTTCAACAATGTTGCAGAGTCGCAGTTGTCGCTCTTGCAAAATTTGTTGAACTGGGCGAACATGCAAACCGGTAAAATGAGCTATAGCCCAATACCGTTTAACTTATGCGAAACCATTGCAAAAAGCATAGAATTGTATGCTGTATCGGCAAAAAACAAAGGCATTCAATTCGTGTCTGATTTGCCTGAAAACTGCATGGTGCGCGCCGACCGGCAAATGATAAACACCGTTGTGCGCAATCTGCTTAACAATGCAGTGAAGTTCTCAGAACCAAATGGGACTATTCGTGTAGCCGTTTCCGGTCACGACGGTTACGTACGCGTTTCGATAGCCAATAGGGGAAGAGGTATGCCCCAGCAGCAGATAGATGATCTGCTGGTGGATGGAAAAACTACATCGAAAGACGGCACTCACGGAGAAAAAGGGAGCGGTTTGGGATTGATTATCTGTAAAGAACTGCTTGAGAGAAATAACAGCCGCCTTGAAATTGAAAGCCGTGAAAGCAAAACAACATTCTCATTTAACCTGCCAAAGGTATGATTCCATTGCCTCCAACCCGCATTGTTCTGGTAGATGACCACGCACTGTATCGCCTCGGTCTGCGCACAACCATTTCTGAAATAGATGCCTCAATAACCATTATTGGCGAATGTGGTTCAAGCAGTGAGTTTACACTCATGCTTCAGCAAAAGAGCATACCCGATCTGGTGATTCTCGACATCCGTCTGCCCGACGAAAGCGGCATTTCCATCGCCCGCCGCCTGAAAACTGAATTTCCGCAAATTAAAATTATTATGCTGTCCTCAGAAGTTTCAGAAGAAACAGTGAGCGAGCTGCTCGAAATAGATGTGGAGGGCTATTTGAGTAAAATGGCTCAAATGGCTGATGTTGAAAAAGCAATTCGCACCGTAATTTCGGGAAGCAATTACTACGGGCAAAGCGTAGCTAAGATTATGTACAATGTTTTTCTGGCAAAAACAGGCATAATGCCAAGAAAAAAACTATTCGCTTCAAAGAAAGAAACAGCATTAACTGCCCGTGAAATCGAAATCATAAAACACTTGTGTGACGGATACTCTGCTAAAGAAGTGGGGGATAAGCTTAATGTGAGCTACCGTACCATAGAAACACACCGAAATAATATTCTGCGAAAACTCGGATTCAACAATACTGCTGAGTTGATAAAGTATGCCGTGAAACAAGGAATTGTGGAGTGGAGTTAGGGAGTATGTTTTGCGCGTGGTTTTTGGAAATAAAACAGAGACACGGAAGGTGGTGGTGCAGTAAAACTAATCCCCATACAACCGTTGAAAATGGTTCTCCAGATGTTTTCGCATTGCCGAATGGAATTTATCGGGAGAACCTTTTTTATTATATCCACCAATAGATTCATTCTCTTATTTTTCACTATTTTTATCGTTCACCAAAGCAAATCAAAATGAACAAATTACTCGTTTTATTTTTTTTGACAATCGTTTTTTTCTCTTGTGGGAAAGAGGGTAAAACGCCTGAATTCAGCCACAGTTCAATTAATCAAAAACAAGTTCCGCTATTCGTAAACCACGAAAACCCGGATGTGTTGCATGTGAAAATCTCCGTCCCCGACACCGGTAAAACACACCAACTAAACAGTGCAACATTTTATTTCCGGGAAAACAACACTCCCGGAATATTGGAATCTGCTCAGGTAAAACACCTGAAAAATGGGGAAGAGCAATACGAACCAATTGCAAATAATGGTTTGCTGGTGAAGGATAACAAGGCAGAAATTGAACTAACGGCTCAAATAGATCCGGGAAACCATATACTTTCTTTCGGATTTCAGATTAAAGACGATGCGTTGCTTACTGAAAGCTTTTCTATTCAACATGTGGAGCTGAAGTTTGAAGACGGTTCAGTTTTAAACCTCGAACCGGAAACTGAATTTGTTTACCGCCCGGCAAACGTTGTTCGCGTTGCCGGACAGGACAACTGCGACACCTACCGCATTCCGGGAATTATAACCACCGGGAGGGGAACTTTAATTGCAGTTTACGACAACCGCTACAACAATAGCAAAGATTTGCAGGAGGACATCGACGTTGGCATGAGCCGCAGTACCGACGGCGGACAAACATGGGAACCCATGCGTGTGATTATGGACATGGGCGAATGGGGCGGACGCTCGGAGCGGCTGAATGGCATTGGCGACCCGTCTGTGCTCTACGACCACACCACCGGGACCATTTGGGTTGCCGCATTGTGGATTAGCGGTTTCTCAGAAACAGATATGCTCTGGTGGGCATCGAAACCGGGAATGAAACCTACCGAAACCGGTCAATTTGTATTAGTAAAAAGCACCGATGACGGCCTCACCTGGTCGGAGCCTGTTAACATTACCGAACAGATAAAAGATCCGGGCTGGCAGTTACTTTTCCAGGGACCGGGGCGCGGAATTACTCTCGACGACGGAACGCTGGTTTTTCCGGCGCAGTTTAAGGCTGACATTGGCGAAAAAGCACTCGACGGCGGGCAGTACACCGCTCATTCCACCATTGTTTACAGCAAAGACGGCGGCGAAACCTGGCACATTGGCACCGGCGCCAAACCCAATACCACCGAAGCACAGGTAGTGCAACTAACCGACGGCAGCCTGATGCTGAACATGCGCGACGACCTCAACCGCCGCGTGAAAGACGAAACCAACGGACGGGCAGTGGCTGTTACATCCGATTTGGGGAAAACCTGGACAATCCATCCCTCTTCCAATTCTGCACTACCTGAATCCAACTGCATGGGCAGCCTCATTGCTGCCGATGTGGAAATCGGCGGGAATAAACAGCAGGTGCTCTTCTTTTCCAATCCCAACGACAAGGAAGCACGCGTGAACATGACCATTAAAGCCAGCCTCGACGGTGGGCACACATGGCCCGAAAAGCACCAGGTTTTGCTGAATGAAACCCAGGGTTTTGGCTACTCCTGCATGACCATGACAGATGAAAATACGGTGGGAATTCTGTACGAAGGCCCAAAAGAGCTTTATTTTCAGAAGGTTCCGGTGGATGAATTATTGGGAAATACATTGGAATAAAGCATCGGGTTTGCAGGTGATATAGAAGCTCTTCTGAGACCGGAGATAAAATACAATCAAACTGAAGCTTTTAAGTGGTTGAAATCAGAATTAGTTGAAAAAATATATACATAATGAAACGAAAATTTGAAGGACTGATAGCCGCTCCGTTCACCCCTATGGATGAAAAAGGTGCTGTGGCTTACGGACGCATTCCGGCGTATTACGATTTTTTGAAAAAGAATAAGATTATTGGCGCCTTTATCAACGGCTCTACCGGCGAAGGTGTTTCGCTCACCCAAAACGAGCGGATGAAAACTGCCGAAGAGTGGGTGGCTGCTGCCAAAGCAAATCCGTTGGTGAAAATCATCAACTTGGTGGGCGGTACTTCGTATGTTGAATGTATTGAAAATGCACAACATTCGGCGGAAATTGGTGTGGATGCCATTGCTTTGCTGGCGCCATACTATTTTAAACCGTCAGATGCCGGACAGCTGGCAGAGTTTGTTGCCCGCGTGGCTGAAACGGTTCCGCAAATGCCGGTTTACTTTTATCATATTCCGGTGCTTACCGGTTGTAGTGTGCCCATGTTCGAATTTCTGAAGGAGGCAGCCCCGGCTATTCCCAATCTGACCGGAATTAAATATACACACGAAGATTTTATGGATTTTCAAACCTGCATCAACTTTGAAAATGGTAAATACGATATGCTTTGGGGACGTGACGAAAATCTGCTTCCGGCATTGGTACTGGGAACCCGCAGCGGAGTGGGAAGTACCTACAACTATGCAGCGCCGCTCTATTATAAAATGATTGAGGCGTTTGATGCCGGCGACCTCATTTTGGCACGCCAGCTTCAGCAAAAAGCCATCGACATGATCCGACTGCTGGGGAAATATGGAGGCATTGCCACTGGAAAAGCCTATATGCGCTACGTGGGGCTCGATTGCGGAGAATTCCGCTCACCCATTAAAAACATGAGCCGCGAGGATTATCAGAGATTTACAGAAGAGGTGAAAGCATTAAATCTGGAGGAGTGTTTTTCAAAATAAACGATTGAAATAAAATTTTTCTCCCGCAGATGGCGGAGATAAACGCAGATTCTTGAATTTCTTTCTGCGCAAATCTGCGAAATCAGCGGGGAATTGTTTTTTTTGGGATTAGTCTTGTAATCAGTTTATTATGCGCCAATTAAAAAAATTAGCTGTATTCATTTTATTTCTTTTCTTATCGATTTGGAAAGGAGAACTTGCAGCTGAAACAACCATCAATAAAGTCAGTCAGCGCAGTCTGCCGTTGTTTGAAAATGTAGATGAAATTCCCGGAGACGAAGGACTTGCCGGCGTTTTTGCCGGTGTTCTGCTGGCGTTGCTTTTCAGCACTGTTTTCCCGAACCGGAAAGAGATTACAGGCTATTTTTGGAAAAGCAGAAAGATGCGTTGACTATTTGGAAACTTCCATAATCGGCTGAGTATTTTGAGATAACTGTCTTGATGTTGCCCTCTTCGAACAGAACCATGGAAACATTTGCCGGAATGACTGGCAACTTTGTTTTTCGATAATTATTTCATAACTTTATCAAATAACTTGTAATTTTTATTGCTGCATTATTAAACTTTTAGATTAATTCATAAAAAAGGGGACATGAAATTTCTGAAATCACTATTGATAATCCCATTACTTATTTTAGCTTCCTGTGGTGATAATAATACTGGAGAAGAGAACATAATTATTGATGATTTTGGTGAGCCGTTTTTTGTTGAAGAGACAATTCGGCAGGTGGACAAGATAAATCCGCTCAAAGTACCCAACGGGAATAGAGGCACCAACGAAATGGTTATTTATACTGCACATTACGGCACTTATACTCAAACCAACGAATGGGGAGTAGAGGCAATAATAGAAAATGGCGTTGTGGTTAGTATTGGTGGTAATAACTCTGCAATTCCCGATAGTGGAATGGTTATTTCGGGGCATGGAACTGCTGCTGATTGGATTTTGAAAAATATCAGCATAGGTGATAAAATAGAACTGTCGGGCACTACTCTAAAAGTGGTTGTTTCCGAAAACTCCATAGTGCAGAGAGGGCAGTTGCTGATCCAAAATGGCAAAACCCGTATGGAAACTATAAGTCATCCTTCGGTTAGTTCAGCCAAACTGGAAGAAATTGAAAAAGATTTTAAAAATAAAGTAAACCTGTTTGTTAAGGCTAAGCAAAAAGCTGATTCCTCAAAAGTTAAACAGCTTGCTGAAGAGACGCTGTTGCTGGCCAAAGACTATTACTATCACACTTTTCCATCGCTTCCTGATCATGAGCGAGCTGCCTGGATTGAGATACATGGCATGAGCAAGGAGAAGTTGGAGGATGTGTTCAGAGATTTGGCAGACATAGGCTTTAATGCTCTTTGTCCTGAGGTAATCTACCGGGGTTGGACTATTTTCCCTGAAGCTCCTTGTGGAATGAGTCAATATCCTGGATTTGAGGGGCGCGATCCTTTGCAGGAGATGATTGATTTAGGGAAGCAGTATGACATTAAAATTATTCCCTGGGTATGGGTTTATTTTGTGGGTGTGGATATGTTCCCGGCATTGATAAATGCCCGGAGTGAATGGCTGGCATTATCTCGCACGGGAAAACATCCTTCTCAGGCAGAGGCAGGATTTCATTATTTTTGCCCCAGCAGACCTGAAGTATTAGATTTTTGGCTGGAGATATATCAATATATGTTTTCCAAGTACGATTTACATGATCTGCAACTGGATTACATCCGTTATCCTGGTGAACCGCCAGGCAATGATTATTGCTATTGCAATGTTTGCCGCGAAAAATTCAGGAGTCAAAACGGAGTAGATCCTTTGAATATTACCCCTAAACAGACTGAGATATGGGCTAAATGGGATTTGTTCCGACAAGAAAATGTAAACCGCTTTGTACAAGCGGTGTCTGAAAAATTTCCTCACGTAAATTTGTCGGCTGCGGTTGTGCCTGACCGCGAGACCTCTCTTTTTGCTAAAAAACAGGATTGGGGAAAATGGCTGAACAACAACTGGCTCAAAACAGCTTATATCATGTCCTATACCTCGGATGTGGAGCGCGTAGCCAATGATATCGATTATATGAATAACCAAATGACCAGCCAGACTAAAGGTATTGTTGGCTTGGGCCCTTATTTGGGTCTTAAGCCCGAAGTGTTGCTTCAGGAAATAGACTTGGCACGAAGTAAAAATTTGGATGGATCCTGTTTGTTTTTATATAACGCTCTGACTGACGAGCAAAAATATGCACTTAAAAAGGGACCGTACCGCAATTAGCGGTATAACCCAGTAAAAAATAAAGAATGATGAAACGAGCATGGTAAATTATTAGCACACAGGAGTATGACTATCGTGCGAGTTACATGAGTCACCATTAAAATAAACAATTATAGACGAATGAAAAAGAGTGTTGTGATGAATCTTGTACTTATGGCATTGTTATTTGCCAGTTTTTCTTGTAAAAAAGATGAAATGGCGGACCCGTTTTTTATCCGACTTGAAACTGAACAGGGCGAAATAATTGAACTTTTACCTGTTACAGCAGATGGATTGTCAAAATCATTTAATGTAAAATCAAACGGTTCATGGAAAATTTCCAAATCTGATAACAATATCTCATGGATTACAATTAATCCGGACACCGGAAATAAAGATGGCTCTTTCAATCTTTTTATAGAAGCCAATCCCAATATTGAAAAGAGAACAGAAAAACTGTCATGCATGATTGATGGAGAAGAACTTGCTGTGTTGCAAATAGAACAGGCAGGTCGTTACCCTGATTTTCATGTAACACCAACTTCTCCCGAAAAGATACCTGGCAAAGGTGGTGAAATTGAATTCACTATTACGTCAGATGTAGAGTGGGATTATGCAATTGTGGAGGCTAATTGGTTGATAGAAAAGTCAAAGAGTTCAAATAGCCTTATCCTGGAAGCTCTGGAAAACGATTCAGAGATAGAACGCCTGGCTATTGTAAAATTCAGTTTGCCTTCATTAGAGGGTATATCGCAGGAGGTGAGTATTTCACAGGGAGGGATGATTGTTTGGCCTGTTGCAGATTTATTGGATATTGTGTTTAAGGCAGATGGAACAGCAGAAGATGTGTCAGCATTAAGATATAATATAATCACCATCGATGGACTTGCCATGACCACAGTGTACAGTAACAGATTTGAACGTTACATTGCGCGATTTAATCATAGTCCCGGTAGTAGCGTATCTGCCGGATATTACAAAAGGGATTATACTACTGATCAAAACTTTAAAAATGCTCTTTCAGATGGACACACCTTAGAAGCAATGTTTATGTTGGACATAGAGAGTCCCCTACCAAATAATGAGATTAAGATGTTTACATCACATCAAAGTGGTGGTACAGGAATAATGATTGGTAACACCTCGAGAAACAATTCCATTATTTTTCTTCCTCATGTAGGAGGTAATTATATGTGGGCAAACAGTAATATTACTCCCGAACGGGGCAAATACTATCATGTGGTGGGAGTTTGGAACAAAGAAGAAGGAAAAGCACACGTTTATGTAGATGGCGAATTAAAAGGAAGCGTTAATACAAGTGGTAATTTTCAATTTCCAAGTGCAGGTTCTACCTGGTTTGGTGTAGGAGCTGATCCTGCAGGAGCATCATCTGCACATACGGGGTGGAAGGGAGACGTGGTAATAGCCAGAATTTATGACAAACCACTTGCTGGAACAGATGTGGAAAAACTGTGGAATCAGGTAAAAGACTTTCAACCAGTTCCCGGTGATATAGAGTTGTCAGAAGTGTCATTACTTTCAAAAAGGGTACAGGTTAATAGCGATTATACCATACAAGGCGAAGGTTTTCAAACAGGCGACAAGATAAAAATAGCACCTGTGTCAGGCAGTGGTAATGAATATTTGTGTGATGGAACTGTTGCCGGGAATTTATTCACTTTAACAATACCAGAAAATTTCACAACTGGGAAATACAGATTCTTTGTTGTTAGGGGAAGCAAGGAGCTTGATATTGGTTTTGCAACACTTACAGTTGCAGATAAACCTCTTGGTGAGCCGCAGGTGATTGCTCATCGGGGATACTGGAAAACAAGCGGTTCGGCACAAAACTCTGTCGCTGCACTTGCTAAAGCTCAACAATTGGATATTTATGGTTCTGAGTTTGACGTCTGGATTACAGCAGACGAAGTAGTGGTACTGAACCATGATCCAACAATAAATGGAATTAGAATCGAAAATGCAACGTATAACGACCTCAAAAACATTACATTAAGTAATGGAGAAAAAATTCCAACTTTAGCTGATTATCTCGAACAGGGCAAAAAAGATCCATCCACTAAATTGATCATGGAGATTAAAACTCACAGCAACAAAACTAATAATGAACGGGCTGTAGCTACTTCGGTTCAAATGGTGAAGGATGCCAATATGACCGATCAGGTAGAGTATATCGCATTTAGCATAGATGTATGTAAAAAAGTAGTTGAATTGCAACCAGGTGCTATAGTCGCCTATTTAATGGGAGACCGTTCACCCCAGGATCTGTTCAATATGGGTATCAAGGGTATTGACTACAACATATCTGCAATCCGTAACCATAAATCATGGATTACCGAGGCACACGATTTAGGTATGACGGTTAATGTGTGGACTGTTAATTCAGAAAGTGACTTACAGGAGGTAATTGATTATGGTGTTGACTATATTACTACTGATGAACCTGTTTTAGCTAAGCAGATGATAGAGAACAATTGAAAATATGGTAAGCTCCGGTAAATTTATGGTTCAACAACTTTTTTGGCATTAAAAATATTTTGAGAGATTTTTTATTATTTGTTTAATTTTAAAATTAATATTATGCAATGCAGAATTTTTACAACGATTACAATGATTTTTGTACTGACCATAACGGTTGGTGCACAAAGCTTTGAAAGGCAGTGGGACCAATCCAATGCTACAGAAAGCAGACCGGAGTGGTTTACCGGATTCACAAACCGGGGTATTGCTTCAACACCCGAGTTTGTTTTTGTTGCATCGCGCAGCCCGGATCTCAGTGCCGACAAGAAAACAGTGATGTACATGAATCCCAAAACCGGCGAATTTTTAGGAACACTTAATGTGGACCCCATTGTGTTGGGCACTTTTGCTGTTAACGATGTAGCCACCAGCGACGACGGACAGATACTTGTCTCTAATCTGGCGCTTTATCACGAACAATGGGTGCCCGAAGGAACCTGGCAGTTTAAGGTGTACAAATGGACAAATGTTAGTGCCGTGCCAGAAGTCTTTATCGACTATGACAACCCGGAGCATCTCCGTTTGGGTGACCTGATTACGGTGAAGGGTGATCTTACCGCCAATGCCGTTATTTATGCAGCTGTTTATCAAGCTCCCAAGGCTGTACGTTGGGAAGTAGTAGATGGAGTGTTGAATGAAACTCCTGAGATAATTGAATTACAGGGAATTGTAGAAGAAAATGCTGCTCTTGGATTTCCAAAAGTTATACCTACAGGTGTCACTAAAAACGATCCTTTCTACTATAATGCCACTAAAACGGCACTCAAGAAATTCAGCGCTGACGGTGGCACAATTCTGGAGGAGATCGATCCTGCTAATTTCCTTCCATCCAACGGAGTAGAAGGAAGAGATAATAGCTTCACACACTTTATGGTTGGAGATCAATCTTACATCGCTGCCCTAAGCATCAAAGGAACCGGTACCTCAAGTCCCGCTGAAGTAAAAGCGGTGAATGTAACCAATGGACTGAATTTGGCTATGGACCCCTTCTATTCTGCCTCTCTGGGTACTGCAAACAACGAACAACTTAACGGTGATATTTCATCAACCGTTATTGATGGTGAAGTTTGGGTATTCCTGCTCTATTCACAATCAGGTTTTGCAGCATTTAAATATATAGCTCCTCTGCCGGAAGTTGTAGTGCCTGTAACGGAAAGCGGCTGGAGAAGAGGCTCGAATCCTGAGCTGGACAGCATCGACGGAAGAATATCACGGCCCGACTGGTTAAGCGAAAACAGCCGTGCAGTAGCCGTGGGCAACGGGCATATATATGTAGTTAACTGCGCGCCGGGAAAAGGACCGGGCGAAATTCTTGTATTGGATGCAACTGACGGCAGCTACCTCAACAAAAAATTGGATGTAGCGGCAGTTAATGCGGCCAACCCCACCAGCGACTTGCGCATATCCGATGTAGAAGTGGATGATGCCGGACATATTCTGGCATGTAACATGCGCCTGGGCGATGCATTTAATGTTTTTGCATGGGACGATGAAGATAGCGAACCTTATCTGTTGGTTTCTGCCAGCGAAATTCCCTATACCGATGCGGGCGACGAAGGAGTTTGGCAGCAAACTGCTTACTATTTTGACGTAAAAGGCGACATAAAGGGGGATGCCGTAATCGTGGCTGCGCGTTCCAATCTGGCTATTACCTATCGCTGGGTCATTACCGGCGGGGTGGTTCAAAACGAAGGTGTACCAACTGTAGTTGTCAATGATGTTCCCGGTTCAACCGGCCATTTTGGTCCTTATGCATCCGTTGCTCTCGAATCTGCCGCTCCTGACTCGCCTGTTTGGGGCAGTGGATTATCTATCAACCCCTTTCGTTTGGCAGCAGATGGAACATTCCTGGGTGCTATTCCGGACGAAGTGGCGGTGAGCCCAACCGGATATAGCGATGCAGCAAAAGAGCGTACCCTTGTAACCAAATACTTTGAATGGGGCGAAAAAAAATACCTCTACGTATATAGTTGGCATTGGGCCGACCACTGCCGTCTAATCGATGTGTCGGGCGAAGATCCTTCTGCCTTAACCTTAGAAAACCAGCAAGAGATTGGTGATTATTTGGGACAAATTGATCATCCTTTTCGTTGGGGCGATGTGGATTACTTTATCGCAGAAGACGGTTCGTTGAATTTGGTTACCCTGGTAAGTAGCAACGGCATACGCTTAGACCGCATCGAAGCAACCGGAACCTTAGCTAAGGAATTGAAGAAAAATGAATTGCGCATATATCCCAACCCAACTAAAAAATTCCTGAATATTAAGCACTCCGGAGGGGTGAGCAAAGTGGAAATCATTAACATGGCAGGTATTGTGGTGAAAACAATCACTAACCTTGATCAGGAAAGAGTTGATGTAAGCATGCTAAATTCAGGCGTTTACTTCGTGAAGGTAGCTTCTAAGGAAAAAACCATTTCCGTAAGTAAATTTATGAAACACTAAATTTATAACAGATTTCAATTTGAAACTCCCGGCAGTTCACTGTCGGGAGTTTTTTAGCACCAATCAACTTTTCAATATCATTCGGCGCAGAGTGGAAAACAATAAAATATCAATTATTGAATAACATGAAAATAAATTTCGTCCACTATTCAGCAGCTTGATTAGGGGCGATATAGTTATATGAAAATCTGTGATCGGTAAAATCTAATACTATTCATCAGTTGCGCTTTTGTCAAATCTTTCATTTGGTAAACCAATCAAACCTCTTAAGAATCCATGAATAATTGCAATGGGCAAACATAAAACACCAACGATAAGCATTCCTAATTCATAAAGCAGTGTGCTGCCTTTGTATGGCTTCCTTTGAAGTCTGGAAAGAAATGCACTAAACGGGATTCCATACATATTTCCTGCAATCATAACTTGACATGCCGAAAGAATAATACGCGCCTCTTTTTTACCATATTCTTCAACAATAGAATCGTAGGTATATTTCTTAGGGAATCCTCTTGAATCGGCAAAATGCTGAGCAAACATTATAGCTTTTGCTTCTTCATGCCTGATGAAATCACCCGTACCGCTTAAAAAACTGCTTATTTCTTCATTGCTCATGCCCTGTTCCAGAGCCATTTGTGTATGCTGATATGAACAGGCTGCACAACCATTTACTTCGGTTACAGCTAATTGCAAACGTTCTACGAAATGGCTGTCAACTAATTTGCTTTTATTATTTCCAATCAGTTTTAAGATTGCCCTTGGAACAAAAGCAAATGAACGATACAGTTCCCATAAACTGAACTTACGTTTAAATTCATTTCTTTGGATTACTGACTCCGACAGACTTCCTATTTTTGTCATGTGTATCCGTTTTTAGTTATAATTCGGTGTGCAACCGCGTGAACGTTAGCGTTATAGAGCTTACCAAGGTGGCCATTTTAGCACATACTTTCAAACGAAGCCGACACTTCAAGTTGAAGACTAAACTCCAAATTTAGTAAATAATTTCAATCGGAGACGTTATTTTGCCGCCCTTGCAAAACTGTTTGTTGTAACGGAGGTTTTTCAGGCTAATGTGCTTAGTTCGCTTATATTTGACCTCTTGTAGGTTTTGTAAATTTTTGTACCCACTGGCTGATTTTTTTAACAAAAAAGCATTAAATTTACAAAGGATTGATTTTAAATATTTTAAAGAAAATGCACACGTTAACATCTTCAAGAAATGACAAACTAATGTGCTGATTTACAAAATAATAATCACAACTTTCTCATAAAAACTTC
>LSQX01063225.1_pt1 | contig 18925 bp, 17 predicted proteins | sample 654561 | NCBI WGS metagenome assembly LSQX01 (sample SAMN04489861, study PRJNA283612) | anaerobic digester metagenome | isolation source: 4 biogas reactors fed with cattle manure at either 37C or 55C with and... | place: Denmark: Kongens Lyngby | collected 2014
CAGTTAGATTGTGATATTTTTTCTAATGAAGAATATGGGGAGAAATTTGGACATCCTGTTGTAATTACATTAAGTAAAGCACACAAAAAGTGCAACTATCGGTATAATATATACTTTACAAGGGATAGAGATATTATAAGTGGCGCTCTTATGACTGTGGAGGATGTAACACGTGAGGAACAAGAGAAACAAAGACTTTTTGAAGAAGATAAAAATAAAACACTTAATAGTCTTATTGCAGGGATTGCCCACGAAATAAAGAACCCTCTAATGACTATCCAGACTGCAACATCACTCATTATTGAACAAGGTTACAATTTAGAGGTTCGAGATGCTTTTACAATGTTCGTACCTCATGAAATTGATAGAATTAATCAGCTTATTGAAGGGTTCATAAATTATGCTCGACCATTGAGAGGAGGAGTAGTAGAGTTATTTTGTATCTCCACCTTAATTAAGGAATGTATTTATTTGGTTAAAATAATGTCAAAAAAGGACAAGTTTATTATAATAACAGATATTGAAGAGGAATTATACATATATGCAAATAAGGACAAAATCAAACAGTCTATTATAAACCTGATAATAAATGGTATCGAATCTATGAAATTAAAGCTTGTAAACATGCCAGAAGCAATTCTAAAAATGAGTATTAAAACTTATTCATTGGAGAATGATGTGTTTGTGAAGATACGGGATCAAGGTGTTGGTATGAGTTTGGCTGACATAAAGAAATGCACGCAACCATTCTTTACCACAAAAACTGCAGGAACTGGATTAGGTCTAGCAATTGTTAAACAATTCATACAAGAGAATGATGGAACTTTAGCAATAGATAGTGAAAAGGGTAAATATGCAGAGTTTTCAATTATCTTTAGGAGGTATTATCATGATAAAGAATAGTATATTGATTATAGATGATGAGTTAGGCATGTGTTCTTTGTTACAATTAGCTTTAAAGACTGATTATAATATCAAGTATGCTACTGATGCCGAAACAGGATTAGAACTTATTAAGCAGGAGAGTTTTGATCTTGTACTTCTCGATCTTATCCTCGGTGTTGAGAATGGAATAGATGTTCTGAAGAGCATAAAAGATTATGATAAAAATATTATTGTTATCATTATGACAGCCTTTGGAAGTATCAAAACAACGGTTGAAGCTATGAAATTAGGTGCTTTTACATATCTTACTAAGCCATTGGATATAGATGAGTTGAAGGTTTTTATTGAGCAAGCTTTAGGTGTGAAGAGACTTAGCGAAGATATTGTTTTTTTATCTTACGAGTTAAAAAGTTATTTCAAGTATCATGAGATGGTGGGAGAGAGTGATAAGATGCAACAAATTTATGATAAAATTGAAAAGTTAAAAAAGGTTGATTCTAATGTTCTTATTACAGGTGAAAGTGGAACTGGAAAAGAGTTGGTTGCACGTGCAATACATTCGTCTGGTAAGCGTAAGGAAGAACGCTTTGTGGTGATCAATTGCGCCGCAATACCTGAAAACTTATTGGAAGAAGAATTGTTTGGTCATAAACAGGGTTCTTTCACTGGTGCGATAGAAGATAAGAAAGGTAAGTTTGAGATTGCGGATGGAGGTACAGTATTCCTCGATGAAATAGGAGACATGCAAATAGGTCTTCAAAGCAAATTGTTGCGTGTACTTGAACAAAAAGAGGTTACACCTATAGGATGTACAAAACCTCGAAAAATTGATGTACGTATAATAGCAGCAACAAATAAGAATCTTTCAGATATGATAAACAATGGTGGATTTCGAGAGGATCTCTTTTATAGGTTAAATGTTATGTCTATTAGCATGCCCCCATTGCGGGAACGGAAAGAAGATATACCACTTTTGTGTCAGCATTTTATAAAGAAATTTAATCATGAACAGAATAAAAAAGTTAAGGGTATTACAAAAGAAGTGCAACAGATCATTCAAAAATATGACTATCCTGGTAATGTAAGACAATTGGCAAATATAATAGAACATGCCATGATACTTGCTAGTAGTGATGTAATTACTATAAAAGATATTCCTATAGAAATAGAAAGAAAAGTATATAATGATCAAGAGGGTTATATTGAAGAATATATATCAAAATATTTGTCAAACATGACCATGAAGGAAATTGAACGTACGGCAATAGAAGCAACATTACAAAAAAATGGAGGGAGAAGAGGGTTAACAGCTAAAGACTTAGGAATTAGCGTAAGGAATTTACAGAATAAAATAAATGAATATCATTTATACAAGTAAAAATATCGGCAAATTTTGCGCGTTAAGACAGTAAAATTTGCCGATATTTTTTAGTTACATATAACAAATTTTTTTGATGTAGGAATAGTCTTAATAAGGTTATGTTGAAATCAATATATTAAAGGTATCATTGTCAGGATACCGAAAGAAAGGTGGCATGAAAGTTGCTATATTGACATTTAGGTAACATATTAAATTTTCTGTTATAGGGAGGTAGTATAATGTTTAATATTATGAAGGAGGTATTTAAATGAAGAATAAAAAGCTAATTTCATTATTAATTTGCGTTTGCATATTGGCTATTATTCCTATGGGTTGTCAAAATGCTACGGAAAGCAATAAGCCTAAGGAGCCAGAGCAAGAAATAATTAATGAATCAGGACCAAAATACAAGGAAGAGATCATTATTGGCATTGATGCTGATACAGATACTGTTCTTCCACTACAATCTAGTAGCACCATACAAGGGCAAATGGTGTTCTATTCTACTCATAACACACTTGTTGATAAGGAAATAGAAGGTAGCGAAATAGTTGGTGATTTGGCGAAAACCTTTGAGCAGATTTCACCAACAACCTATGAATTTAAGCTTCATGAAAACGTCCATTTTCATAATGGTGAGCAAGTTACAGCTAAAGATGTGAAGTTTACTTATGACCGTGCTATGGAGGGTAAACAAGCAACACGTCTTTCTATGGTTGATGAAGTTATAGTAATTGATGAGTATACTATTCAGATAGAAATTAAGGCACCATTTCAAGATTTCTATTATAACCTTGCTCAACCCAATTTAAGCATAATTTCTGAAAAGGCTGTAAATGAATTGGGAGATGACGGTGAGAGAATTGGTACAGGTGCTTATATGTTAGATGAATGGTCACCAGGTGAATATATTAAACTTGTAAGGAATATGGATTACTTTGGAGAATTACCTAAAACTGAAAGATTAACTTTTAAAGTTATTTCTGAAGATTCTGCAAGGGTTATAGCACTTGAAACAGGAGAAATAGATGTGTGTTTCAATCCTTCTAGCATTGATTTAAAGCATATTGCTGAGAGTGATGGATTGGATCTTATAGTCAAAAATGGTTTAATTACTTATTATTTAGCAATGAATACTCAGACAGAGCCATTTAATAATGAGTTAGTAAGACAAGCTATTGCCATGGCTATTAATAAAGAGGAGTGTATAACCGTTGCATTTGGTGGAAATGCTGCCGTTGCAAAAAGTGTTATGCCGCCAGACGTGCCTCTATATAGTGAGGTTACAAGTATACCTTATAATGTAGATAAAGCAAAAGAACTCTTAGCAGAAGCGGGATATCCTAATGGATTTACTATGGAAATTGCAGGCTCAAGTGATATTCATATGAATATTGCACAGGTAGTCCAATCAAATCTATCTCAAATTGGAATTAATGTAAATTTGACAAAGCTAGATTCTTCAACCCTTAGGGATATGACTATACAGGGTACACATCAAACTGCTATACAAAATTATAGTAATGGCTCCGGGCCTGATGGTAGCTTTACTCCACCATTCGCAACTCATGGCGGCTCGAATCGCTCTAAGGTTAATGATTCTTTTATTGATGAAATGGTACTAAAGGCCGCTGCTGAAATGGATCAAGCAACTCGTATTGAAATGTATCATGACCTTAACCAGTATATTACTAACAAGGCTTATTGGATACCAATAGCTATTCCTCAAGTTTTTATTGGTATTGATACTGAATTGGAGGGCGCGCTATATGCATCAACAACTAGGCATGAATTTACCTATGCTTATATAAGGGTTAATAACTAAAACATATAAAATCATTGACAGGTTCTGGTGATTAGAGCTAGCATCGGAGCCTGTTAATTGTAAATTCGATTGGAGTGATATTATGTATCGTTATGTTCTTAAAAGAATACTACTTATGATTCCTGTTCTTCTGATGGTATCATTCATAGTGTATTTCATTATGGATTTAGCTCCAGGTGATGCAGCGTCTTTAGTCGTTAGCGGTGATGCAACAATAGAAGATATTGAAAGAGCTCGAGAAAAAATGGGATTAAATGACCCTGTGACGACTCGATACTTTCGATATATGAAACAATTACTAAAAGGTGACATGGGTAAATCATTACTAACAAATCGCAGTGTGTTTAAAACATATATAGAAAGATTGCCAAACACACTTCTACTTGCTTTTGCTGGAATTGTGATTGCTTTAGTTATTTCTATTCCTATTGGAATTCTGGCTGCACTGAAACGTGGTACTTGGGTCGATAGTATATCAATGATATTTGCACTAATAGGTGTATCAATGCCAAACTTTTGGCTGGGTCTTTTGTTAATAATGTTTTTTGCTTTAAAACTCGGATGGTTTCCTTCTTCAGGGGCAGAGGGATTTTCTAGCATTATACTGCCTGCTTTTACAGTAGGTATAAGGCAAGCAGCAATCATTACACGAACCACTCGTTCTTCAATGTTGGAAGTACTCGGTAAAGATTATATTCGTATGGCTAAGGCAAAAGGTGTAAATCATAGAAATGTAATAAACAAGCATGCGCTGGGCAATGCACTTATACCAATTATTACTGTTGTAGGAGTTCAACTTAGCGAGACAATTGGCGGAGCGGTACTTACTGAAACCGTATTTTCATGGCCTGGGATTGGTAGACTTATTATTGATAGTATTAATAGCAGAGATATTCCTTCAGCGACAGGGTATATAATACTAACTACAATGTTAGCAAGTATAAATATTTTAATTGTAGATATATTGTATGCTTATATTGATCCACGTATTAAAGCGAAGTATTCGAAATGAGGTGGAAGAATTGGTTAACAACAAAAAAAATACTTTAAAACCTGAAACAGTAAAACAAACAGTAAAACGTAGCGTATTTGCCGAAATTTGGCGCAACTATAAGAAAAGTTATGGTGCGATGATTGGATTAGTACTCATTATAGCTATGGTAATAACTGGTTTATTAGGTAGCATGTTGCTTAACTACGAAGAACAAGTTATTAAACAAGATATTCCTAATGGGCTTCAACAGCCGTCGTCCCTGCATTGGTTCGGCACAGACCAACTGGGAAGAGATATTTTCTACCGCGTAATTTATGCTTCGCGCTTTTCAATGAGCATAGGGTTTGTATCCGTTATCATATCTGGAGTAGTAGGTATAGCACTTGGAGCCATTGCTGGTTATTATGGTGGTATTACCGATACCATAATAATGCGTATTACAGATGTTTTTATGTCAATACCTTCGATATTATTTGGTATTATTATTGTTGCCGCATTAGGCCAAAATATTGGTGTGTTGATGATTGCTGTTTCTATTGCAGGAATACCTGCTATAGTAAGGGTGTCACGTGCATCAGTTATGACAGTAAGAGATCAAGAATTTATAGAGGCTGCACGTGCTATAGGTTCAAGAGATAGAACTATAATTTTTCATCATGTATTACCTAATAGTCTTGCACCAATTTTAGTACAAATAACGCTGCGTATTGGAACATCTATTATTGGTATTTCAACATTAAGTTTCCTTGGATTAGGTGTAGCAGAACCTGCACCAGAATGGGGGGGTATGTTATCTAGTGGACGCGCATATATAAGGGATTACAGTTATATGACTATGTTTCCGGGTATTGCAATTTTGTTTACGGTTTTAGGTTTTAATCTGATTGGCGATGGTTTACGAGATTCATTAGATCCTACGTTGAAAAAATAAGAGATAGGGACTTAAATGTAATTAAGACAAATATTTTTGAAAGAGTTAGATCCGTGGTACTCATGGCAATTATAAAACAAAAATACTATGTATATCAATCTGTTAATTGTATTAGAGCGATGATTGGAGTGACTATAATTATGAATGAAAAAGATATAATATTAGATGTAGAAGATCTTGTTGTGGATTATATTAGCGAAGATGGTATTGTCCAAGCGGTCAAAAACATTAACTTTAAACTGCGTAAGAATAGCAGTATGGGTTTGGTAGGAGAAACTGGTGCAGGGAAAACAACCACAGCACTTGCAATTATGAATCTTATACCCCATCCTCCTGGTGTAATTAGAAGTGGGAAAATAGTGCTAGAGCAAAAAAATTTACTTTCTATGAATGAAGGTGAGCTTGAAAAGGTCCGTGGGAAAGATGTATCTATGATATTTCAAGATCCGATGACCTCGTTAAATCCAGTTTTGACAATTGGACATCAAATTGCGGAAACAATATTACTGCACGAGAAGGTAAGCACTTTTGTAGCAAAAGAAAGTGCATTAGAGATGCTTGAGCTTGTTGGAATTCCAAGAACGCGCGCTAATGATTATCCGCATCAACTTTCTGGAGGATTAAAGCAGCGTGTAGTTATTGCTATTGCATTGGCGTGCCATCCTAAACTACTGATTGCTGACGAACCAACAACAGCGCTAGATGTAACAATACAGGCACAAGTATTAGATTTGATCAATGATCTGAGAGGAAAACACAATACTTCATTACTTTTGATTACTCATGACCTAGGGGTTGTTTCAGAAATGTGTGATGAAGTTGCAGTTGTATATGCAGGTCGTATTATAGAAAAAGGCACCCTAATTGATGTGTTTAATCATACTAAGCATCCCTACACAGAAGGATTGTTTAATTCAATACCTAATATTAAGAATCGTAAAGTTAAGCTAACTCCAATTCCTGGTCTGATGCCAGATCCAACTGTACATATGCAAGGTTGTGCATTCATGCCTAGGTGTAGATATGTGGACAGTACTTGCTCAAGTATAGTTCCTAAAGAACGCTGGATATCTGATACACATATGGTGGCATGCAATGCTTATGACAATCCTAACTTTCATATAAAACGGGGAGAGAATGAGAATGGCAATGAAAGGTAATATATTAGAAGTAAATAATTTAAAAAAGTATTTTAAAACGAAACATGGGATGCTCCATGCTGTTGATGATGTAAGTTTTACGCTTGAATATAATAAGACACTTGGTATTGTTGGAGAATCAGGGTGTGGCAAGACAACTATCGGAAGAACAATACTTCGTTTGATTGAACCAACAGCTGGGGAGATAATATTTGAGGGGCAAAATATATTAAAACTAAATAAAGAAGAGATGCGAAAAAAACGAAAGGATATGCAGATTATTTTTCAAGATCCGTATTCTTCGCTTGATCCGCGAAAAAGTGTAAGTCAAACTATTATGGAGCCAATCGTGCTAAACAAGCTAATAAGGGATAAAAAAGCAATTAATATGAGAATACTGGAAATTATGGAAATGGTGGGTCTTGCTGAACGTCTAGTTAACTCCTTTCCACACGAATTAGATGGTGGTCGTAGGCAACGTATTGGAATAGCACGAGCACTGGCTATGGAACCAAAGCTTATAATTTGTGATGAACCTGTATCTTCACTTGATGTGTCTATTCAAGCACAGATACTTAATTTACTTAAGGAGCTACAGGAGAATCTTGGCCTATCGTTTATCTTTATAACTCATGATTTATCTGTTGTTAATCATTTCTCAGACGACATAGCCGTTATGTACTTGGGACAGTTGGTTGAAATGGCACCTGTAGGAGAATTATTTTTGAATCCACTTCACCCATATACACAAGCTTTACTAAAAGCCATTCCAGTACCGGAAGTAAGCTTCGAAAAGGAGAAGAGGACTGTAATTAAGGGGGAATTAACTTCTCCCATAAACCCTCCAGATCAATGTAGATTTTCTAAGCGATGCATTTATGCAGATGAAAAGTGTCTCAAGGGCAGTCCATTGCTACATGAGGTCAAGAAAGATCATTTCGTTGCATGTTATAAGGAGGTTGTATAAATAACATCTTAACAAGGTTGTAATAATTGAAAGTTTTAATTCAATAGATTAATAGGTAATTGTAAAATGATTTTATGATAACTGTGGATAAAATCTAATAAAAAAACAGCAAGAAAGAAAGAAAAAATAGTTAAAAACAAGTGAATTAATGGATTTAAGGGTAACCTTAATACACCTACGAACATTGAAATATCAATAACTTTAAGTGTGAGAAGATTATGCAATTAGTGGTTTAAGGCTTCTGAGATACTGTGGATAACTTAATCTATGAGCGATAATTGCTCTGAATTGACTAGCAATTCCTGCAATAAGTACATCAGCTTTAGTAGTAAGATGGTCACGAGATTTTCTTCCGGCTATACACATGTTTATTCTAAAATGGTTAATGGCTCTTTCTACAAAAGTACGAGTATTATACAACTCATTCCATTCATCAGAATCACGTTGTAAGCCGGGAAACATGCGAAAGTTTATGTTTTCATATGTATATGTAGTTCTACCTCTTTTAGCAGTGCCGCACGGATTGTCACAATTGCAAAAATACTGACCTTTTTCAACATGAACTTTAGGGCATATCCATTTTATACGTTCAGCACGACCTTTTTCACGGCAAAGCCCGCAATATTTCATAACCGAAGAGGAGTCATTTGGGCATAAGGGATAACCATATTCATTGTAACCAACTTTTTTAAGGGTACTCTCGTTTCTTGGATTGTAAGGAATAATTGTTTTTTTGAAATTCATCTTTCAAAAAAGTATATATATCAATAGTATCAAAAGCAGAATCTCCAAGGAAAACAGAAGGATGAAAATCAGGATGAAGTTCAAAGAAATCTTGTAAAACCGCCTTTAATGCAGAAGAATCACCAATTGATTTATCCTCGTCAGGGGAATCAGATTTCTTGTTAATTTCAATATCTGGATGTTTTTGTTTGAAGTCATCATCCAGGAAAGCAATATGACGCACAAGTAATAGTGAATTTATTAGCATAACAGAAATGACCGTTTATATACATCTGTTTAGCGTTAATTGAAGCAACAGCTTGAGAAGGCATTAGACCATAGGCCATTTTGTAAGGATCAACATTAGATTTATCCTTGTAGTAAGTTTTAAGCTGTCTAATAAGAGTATTTAAATACTTAGGATTGTTTTCTTTAACGTATAATTCAATGCCTGAAGTATCAAGTGTAATTATTGAAGCAAGGGTAGAATCGATAGCTTGACAGATAGGTTCAGTATAGTCAACCATTTTAGAGAACATAAGCTCTAATTGAGGTATAAAGGTCTGTTTAAAACGTGTAAACATAGGGGAGTCAGGTACTTTGGTGAAACCGCAGAAGTCACGCAATTCACGACATAAAGAAAGCAAGATGATAAGTAAAGAATCAGTAGGAATGGTAATATTTTCTGCAATATTAAAGCAGATAAAAATCCTTTTAAGGGATAATCTCTTTTTCTGCCTAATGATAAGTAGAAAGCACAGTAAAATTCTACTGGTATAAAATCACTTAAATTAATGTGTTCTTCTAATAATGAGAAGAATGTAGGTGTGTCAGAGGTCAATAAACCTTGACATTTAGTGAAATTTTCAGCAATTGTAAGCTGAGAATACTTAACAATCATAAATTTTTCCTCCTGTTGTAGTTTTTGTTTGGTAGTACCTACATTATACCATAACAGGAGAAAAATTTATATATAAACATTACAAAGAACCCGATAAAATCAACGAATTCAAGCTATTAACAATTGCCTAATTATAATTTTATAAAAGGAGGGAAACAAAGTGATTAAAAAGACGGTGAAGATTCTGCTGGCTATTGTAATAATGATTAGCTACATAGGATACGGTTCCCAACCTGCAAGAGCTATCTCTGGAACAGTTACGCGTACTCAAACACTTGATGTAACAAATATGGAAACAACACGTAACGATATGGAAGGATGGTATTGGAATAGGGAAGAAAAAACACTTGCATTAAATGGGTTAAACATTGTTACAGATGAACCATATGCATTAAGAATTTCGTCAGCAACTATAGTTATTAATGGTATAAATTCAGTTACAAGCACCTACAACAAAAATGATAATACTGTTACTAGTGGGATATTTAGCATGTCTAGTGATTTGGTTTTTGAAGGGGCAGGTTCCCTTACGGCAACGGGAGGAACAAGTAGCAGCAGTTATGGTATTCGTATAACTGGTTCAGGTTTTGGCAGTATCACTATAAATAGTGGTTCTATAGTTGCTATTGGTGGTAGCGGCACATCAGCATCTTCATCTAGTGGAGGTGTATATACAGATGATTTGATAATTAATGGTGGTTCACTTACAGCTACAGGAGGAAATGTGCAAGGTGGCTCAAGTTTTGCATATAGCCGCGGATTATATTTGTATGGAGGAGATCTTATCGTAAACAACGGGATACTGATAGCGACAGGAGGCTCGTTAGAACCCACCTACAGCTCTCAAATGGCCGGAGTTTTTATTAATGGTAAAAATGAGATAAAGCTTTCGGAGGCTGTTGCCATTACAAAACCTTCAAACTCTATTATTCAACAATGTCCTGAATATACAAATGGCAGCAAAGCAATCTTTTCCTCCTTAGATAAAACTAAAGCAGCGAAAAGTGTAGTAATCGGCAGTTCTGATGTTATCGAAGCTCCAACAACTCTGTCTGCCCCTGTAATCTCGCTTGATACAGGTACAAAAATTCGTGAGGGAATGTCGACTACTGTCAAATGGAACAATGTTCCCGGTGCTTCATCGTATGTAATATCAGTAATGGATATAAAAACATATGACACTTACCTAATAAAAGAAACAACAGCAACCAATTATAAGCTTTCATCATTGCCAAAAGGTTCTTATTTAATTATTGCGTATGCGAAGGATTCTTATGAATACGGAAGTGACTTGAGTAATACAATAAAGCTAATTATTGATAATGATGAGTATATTGATCACTTTAAGATACCTGTAACAAAAACCTATATGCCTACTGTAGAAAAAGGTACTGTAAGGCATATGTGCCAGACGTCAAAAGAGGCAGGGTATATTGATAGTCCATTATACTATAAAGAGTATTGGACAACATCAAGTGGAAAACTTTATACATCAAAAAGCGAGTGCAGTACCTGTTGCATTTCAATGGCACTCTCATATCTGGGTTTGAATTATACGCCAGTAGATTTATATGACGTTTGGGGCGGTACGACAACTTACTTTGGATCAGCGTTTAAAGATACGAAAGGTGATCCTGTTTTGCATATAAAAGGAGCATCGCTGTCTGATTTTAATACGATGTACAACAATTATAGTTCTGACAGCAATTACTCTCCGGTTATTGTCTATTTGACGCGATATGGAGGTTCCGGTAGTCACTATGTACTAATTGTTGAAAAATCAGATATAAAGGCTAATACATATATAGCTGTTGATCCTTTTGCCTATAGTGAGTCGCAGGCATTATTTGAGTTGACATTTGAAAAGGATGCAAACGGCAATGACATAATAAAATATTCATCAACAAAAAAGGAAAATGTCCTTATATCTAGTGCAGTGAGGTTTAGGCAATATCATCTTCAGTAAGCTATCACACTTTTACCAGATTCTAATTAAAGGAGAGGAATACCCTTATGAATACAAAACGAAAAGCTTCTTACAGCCTTATATTTTTATTATTGCTCACGACCTGTATTTTTTCCTTTGCAGAAGCAAACGCAATAGCTATTACAGATGAAGATATAGCGATAAAGGATGAAATTAATCTTATAGTAGGTCGAGGCTTGCAGAATTTTACCACGAAAAACATATATGCACCCGGACAGTTCAAAGATGTCAACCCTTCTGCGTGGTACTCAGCAAACGTCCAAATCGCATATGAACTTGGTTTAATAAAGGGAAGCAGCACCGATGCTTTTAGTCCTGATGGGAACTTGACAATAGCAGAGGCTATCACACTTGCTTCTAGGCTTTCTTCTATTTATTACAGCGCTACTGATGAATTCACTCAATCTGATGTTTGGTATAATGTGTACGTTGATTATGCTTTAGAAGCAGAAATTATTACTCAAAGTCAATTCAGTAACTATACAAAAGCTACAACACGTGCTGAGTTTGTTCAAATTTTTGCAAAGGCACTCCCTGAAGAAGCGATGGAAATAATTAATTGGGTAGAAGACGGAGCCATTCCAGATATAAAAATAGAATACAATTATGCCAATGCAGTTTACTTTCTGTATCGTGCGGGCATATTAACAGGAAGTGATAAACTGGGTACATTTAATCCATCTTCTACAATAACAAGAGCGGAAGCAGCGGCACTTGTCACTCGTATGGCGGACATCAATCTTAGACAAAGCGTTACGCTAAAAAATAAATTTTGATAAATCAATTTAGTTTTGCTTTGAGAAAGTAGTTGAAGGTAACTGAGCGTATCATCTTTATTTCCGACAATAAGTTATTGGGTTGTGATTAAGTTTGAAAAGTAATGAAACCTGCGCTATCAATAGTTTAAGCCATTGAGTGTATAGTGACATTCAATGGCTTTGTTTATATCAACAATAAACCCTCGGCTATGTTGGAGGAAGCAAGGAGTTTAAGCTTCAAGTAGAAAAAAAAACCTCCCGTGTTAAAATAATGTAGGTTTGCCAACCACATTAAAAAGTATAAAGTATCAGGAATTAACAAGATTGCATCTTTTGCAAAGGGGTTGCTAAAGGATATTGATGCGGGAAGAAATGCTGTTATATTGCCATATAGCAATGGATTTGTGGAGGGGACAAACTCCAAACTTAAAATGATAAAAAGCACAATGTATGGAAGGGCAAAATTGCCTTTACTCAGATGTAAAATTATACTTTCCGCAAAGTAAATAGTATTAATATTTATACTCAACTTCGAGGAAGAACCTAATTGCTCTGGTCTGAGTGCTAAATTTTGTCCCGAATATTCAACATTTTTTTGATCTTTATTTAGAACCGCTTTGTTTTCCGACTTACCTTTATTGTTGAAGCTTTTATCTTAATATATAGAAAATGAGAGATATCATGCTGTAGTTAGTATAGCTATTTTATAAAAACATTGGGATAGAGTTGAAATTTATTGAAAATATACCCTGCCGCCAAGGGAGTATTAGATCCAACCGTCATCAGAATTGCAGCAACAAGGCATGTACAGACCATAATCCTGTTGTAACGCTTGGAAGCTTGATAAATAGCAAGATTGCAGCACATTAAACAAAAATATATTTTGACGTGAAAGAATGATATGATACTTTCGCGTTTTTTCTTTTTTTGATAAAATATTAAACCCTACGGTTATATCAATGGATTACCTATTACTATCGGCACCGACAATTCTGTTCGCCTGCCTTGTATTTACCTTTACGGTGCCACTCTATATTTGGATAATTTTTGGAATGTAACTATAAACAAATTGACTTCTGATGCATAAAGTGATATTATAATGGCAATAATATTAGTAAAAACATGATTATAATATCACTTTGTTAGGAGGTGAACACATGGAACAGATTGGATATGGAGAGCACATTGCAAATACTGTCAGGAATATGCCCTACGAGGCAGCCATACAAACCTATGATATTGCAGAAAGACTGGCAGGAGCCTATGCACTTCCCTATGAGCAAGCCAAAACATTAACGAATGTCAAGCTGAAGCGGATGGCGGACAATGGTGAAATAGAAAGGCTTCAAAAAGGCATATACTGTCAGGTAAAGAAAACTGTTTTTGGGAAAGCCACTCCAAGTGTTGAACAGGTGATGAAGAAGACATTAACAGAACAGAATAGTAGAAAAATAGGGTACGAATCCGGTGCGTTCCTGATGAATAAATTAGGGCTTACTACCCTGATTCCCCGTGATATGGAAATCACTACAAACCGCTATGGTACAAAGCTGCCGAAGGATTGTCATATTAAGCTGAAGAAGCCAGTTATAACCGTAACGGATGAAAACTGGAAATATCTCCAGTTCATTGATTTGGTAATAGAGCTGTCCAATTCTCATATTGATGCAGAGAGGCCGAAACTGCTGTTGGCAAGGTATGTAAAACAGCAGGAGCTGGACAGTCTTACACTGGTATTTACTGCACGTAGATATTACCCTGTAAAAGTAATATTGCCCTTTATAGACTTACTCATGGAGGTGAATCATGAACTTACATCAGGATAAAGATGCATTTGAAGCCCTGCTATCAGATGTCAGTCGAAGAACAGGTATCCGTAGTGACATTGTAGAAAAGGATTACTATTTGACGCTGCTATTATGGGAGCTGTCCGAAAAACAGGAGTCCCTTCCTGCCTATTTTAAGGGAGGAACCGCCCTGTATAAATCAATTGGACGTATGAAACGTTTTTCAGAGGATATTGACCTTACGGTTACAATCCACGGCTGTTCAAAAAGTCAGGGAAAAAAACGATTAGAAATATCTGCAAACAGCTATCAAACTCTTTCAAGGACATTGGATAAAGCCAGGGAAAGCAATCAGAAGGGAAGTATCACCAGTGTATACGAATATATTCCGGTTACCGATGTAGATGCCGCGGATGCTCTGCAACGGTTTGGTTATGTGAAAGTGGAAGCAACCTCCTTTACCATCAGCGAGCCAGTGGAAGCCATTGAAATTTCAACGCTGCTTTATTTGGAAGCAACCACAAAACAGCGTCGAATCCTAGAATCAACTTATGGGATTAAACCATTTTCCATTCAAACAATTAAGGTGGAACGGATTTTTGCAGATAAAATACTGGCTGCAGAGTTTTACTACCAACGGCGTATGCTGTTTGATACCGCAAAGCATCTTTATGATCTTGCCATTATGATGGAACAGGAAAGGATACGTTCCCTACTCTCATCGCCGGGAGAGCTTACAGCGATGCTCGCCTATAAGCGTGAAGAAGAAAAGGAACGGATCGGTAGCGATTTGTCGGAAAAGCCGTTTTCCGAATTTACCTTATTCGATGCGGTGTGCATGGATTCTGAGCTAACTGCAGCCTTTTTAAAAATGCAGGAGATTTATGTCTTTTTGCAAGGAGATATCCTCTCGCCGGCACAGCTTTTTAAAAGAATGGCAACATTGAACAGAATCTTGCTCGAACTGGATGAAGGTCTTAAAAGGACGCAAACTGCAGATGAGGGCACACAGCAGAAAATGCTTTAAAGTAATGGTTGAAATCCGAAGCTATGCAACAAAAAATAATCTTAAAGCATCAAGGACATTTATAAGCAGTGGGGACAAAAAAACTCCCTCAAGCAAAGCAGCTTCGGTTTTCCAAAAGAGGCAATGAAGATATTGAAAAGGCCTACGCTAACTCACTATATAATCCTTGTAAAAGCAAACAAATAAAAATAAATATGCTCTAGAAAATTCGAGATCATCTTGACGAGTAAACGTCTCGGCATTGAGGCTATAAACGACTGACTACAAGATAGTAAACAAATTAAAATTTAATGATGAACTTACGAAACAGATTACAATCTTATATACAGGTAAATAGGGATTTGACGAGGGTTTAATATAGATTGTTCTATATTTATTAGGAGGGGAGAATCAAATAATGAGAACTTTTAAAGAACTTAAAAGAGAACTTGATCAGAACGGACACTTAGATATTAATAATGTTTCTGGAATTTACAAGATCTATTTACCAAAAGACTTTGAGATTATAATTAGACCTAACACCGATGCAATTGAAGAATATAATGGAAGAAGTATGCTATACTCTGTTGAAAAATTAAGAGATAAATACTTGCGTATTAGTGCTGCTGAGAATGACGATAAGTATTTAATTTATATTGGAAAAGCTGACCAGAGCATAGGTAGGGGCCTGCAAAAGAGAATAGAAGAATTTGTAAAATACGGATATAAGCTTTGCAATAATCACCGCGGCGGGAGGGCAATATGGCAATTAGAAAACAACAAAAAACTATTGCTTGAATATTTTGAATGCGATAATCCTTTACAAATAGAAAAGGAGCAATTGAAGAAATACAAAGACAAAAATGAGACATATCCTTTTGCGAATTGGAGAAGCTGAAATCCCATTTGGCGGGCAAACTGTAAGTAAACTCCGTCAGTCCGAAAATATTTTTTACTATTATTCCAGAAAAGATATACTTTTACGCTAAGGAGAAGTTATGTCTTTTTTTATGTAGTAAAGCGTGGTATTATGGATTCAAAGTTTATTACATCACTTAGAAAAATAGGAATTTAAGCACACATGATTTAAATTAAGGGAAAAGGAAGATTCATTATGATTCAAAATATCACCATCGGCGACTTAGCGATTGACTGTATAAATGCTTATCGTGCCCGCGAGTTTTACGCCGGACTTACTGGATGAGAAAGGATAATAGCCTATGATTGCCTGGCACTTAAAGCTTATAATGGTATGATACTTTTGTTTGAAGAACCGGATGATATACCGTATAATCCGCCCGTTTGGCCGGAAGAACACGGCAAGCAACAGAAACAAATGCACTTCGACTTACAAGTGGACGATTTATCCGCGGCCGTGGAGGAAGCAATCCGTCTCGGTGCGACCAAGTCCACCGCACAATTTGGCGATGACCATTTCGTGACGGTGCTCGACACCGAAGGGCACCCGTTCTGCTTATGTAAAAAATGAGCATGACACGAAGTTGATAAATTTCCAATTTAATGTATAGCTGAAATCAATTTACTATAATTACTAAAACTGTTCCTGTGTTTATATTACAAACAGGAATTTATCAATGTTTATAATTCGCGCAAAAGGTGCATCAAATATATTTGGCAGGAGGAATTTTGGCATGATTATTTTGCGAACACCACGTTTGTTCCTGCGAAAAATACAAACAGATGATTATAGTTCTGTCTGCTCAATTTTGCAGGATATTGATGTCATGTATGCTTGGGAACATGCCTTTTCTGATGAAGAAGTAGTGCAGTGGATTGACGAAAATATTATGAGGTATAATAGGGACGGTTATAGTTACTGGGCAGTGATAGAAAAAGTGTCTGATAAGTTAATTGGAGTTACTGGATTAATTTCTGAACAAGCTGATGATGAAAACTATGTCGGAGTTGGCTATATTTATAAAAAATCATATTGGGGAAACGGGTATGCCTTTGAAGCCGCTTCTGCCTGTGTTGATTATGCTTTTAATATTTTGCATCTAAATGAAATCACTGCGCAAATTCGACCGGAGAATATAGCTTCAAGGAAAGTGGCTGAAAGACTTGGCATGTCCATAAAGAAGCAGTTTATTAGACGTTATAAAAACAAAGACATACCTCATCTTCTTTATAGTCGTATAATATAGGTATTGTTTTTGTCGCAGTTTATATCGACAATGTGAAGCTGCAAATTCCAATTTGGTAAAGTTAAGTACATATTTGATGCGTATAAAAATACTCAAAGAAATAGAGGATATAATATTCCAGCTAGTCATAAATGAAAGTAATATTTAATCAGACAACTTTAAGCTTAGGGGGAAAATATGGAGCAAATAGCAAAATATAAATCTTTAACTGCCATCTTCAATGAAGTGAATTATAGAGATAACTTGATGAAATGTGTTTCGAAATTGGATAACAGAATGATATTTTAGATAATTTTATCTTAAAATAAATAACTAGTTATGTGGAATATATGTTAAACATTTAAGAAATCACACAACAATAAATAATAGATTAATTATTAACACAAGGACAAATTCCAATCTGTCAAGCAGTTTTTAATTCAGATAATTTATATAATGCGAGTCCCGAAGAATATTAATAATGGTGAATTAAGAAATTCAAAATGTCAACAGCCTATGCTTTCGCATCATTAGGCTTAGTCTCTTTTTCATACTCCAAAATAAAAAGAAAGAACCGTTATTCGCTAAGTAAGTGTACATAAGAAATAATCACTTTTATTCATTTATCTCATATTATATATTATATAAATGAATAAATAACTTACTACATTAACCTGCTCTTTACAAGTACATACTGTTAAGTTGAATTTTTAAAACTTTCAATGTGAAGGAGCAAATAATATGAATTTATCATCAAAAGCTGATTTTAAGGATAATTATGAAAATAGTAATAAGAGCAGTGACTCATGTAGACAAATACTAAAATGCGGAGAGGTTGGTCAAGCATTATTATTTAATAATGCGAGTATAGGAACTTCTGTACCTGCCGCTACTATCACCCTGGATACTTCTAAATTTTGTAACCCATGTATAATATTTGAATTTACATCTAATATAATTGGAACACTTTTTCAGGGTACTTTAAACTTTCAATTATTTAGGTCTTGCAATAATCAACTACCAATTCCTATTGGTCCGCAATTTTCTTTTACACAACCCATACAAGCTATTTTTGCTAATATGTTTACCTTTTTTGTATGTGATTGTGATTCATGTTCAAACGAATGCTGCACCTATAGCATTGTTGTTTCAGCTGGTGGGTCTACTCCTGTTATTGGTAATGTTGGTATTTTTGCAACAAGGTTGGCTGCAATTATCGCAGATAATTCGGAACATAATGATGACTGTTACCCATGTAATAAACTTAGCCATAAAGAAAACAAGACTATTTTAAAATGCGGAACATCAGGCGGTGCAATATCAATAGAACCAGGTACTTTAGCAGGCACTGATTTTACCGTTAGCACTCTTTCTTTAAACACTTCCTGTTTATGTGATCCATGCGTAAAGCTTGAATTTACAAGCACCTTAGCTTATTCAAGCCCTACCACTATTGATAGCACAGTTGTAAACTTCCAAGTATTTAAGCTTTGCGACAATCAGCGTAACCCAATACCA
>LSQX01105647.1_pt3 | contig 18923 bp, 15 predicted proteins | sample 654561 | NCBI WGS metagenome assembly LSQX01 (sample SAMN04489861, study PRJNA283612) | anaerobic digester metagenome | isolation source: 4 biogas reactors fed with cattle manure at either 37C or 55C with and... | place: Denmark: Kongens Lyngby | collected 2014
GCAAGCCTTTTGAGACTATCAGATTGAGCTTGCGAAAGTTTATTAAATAATATACACTAATCGGTGAAAGTCACTACGGTTATTCCCGCCCCGCCAAACTGCACGTGTTCATCCTGAAATTTTTTCACTCCGTGAACGGTCGATAAGTATTGACGGATTAGTTGACGTAAAATCCCCGTTCCCGTTCCGTGTAAAATCCGAACACTTTCCACTCCGACCATCAATGCATCATCAATGAAATATGTTACAGCCTGTAGCGCCTCATCGCCTCGCATACCGCGCACATCGATTTCAGACTTGAAATTTAGTTTTCGTTCCCGCACATCATCTGTAACGGTTTTTCCTAATTTTTCGTACTTATTTATTTCCTTTTTTTGTTGATTTTTGCTTACTGCCTCCAATTCGCTAAGCTTTACGGTTGATTTTAAGTGACCGAACGCTACTACCGCGTGTTTGTCTTGTATTTCCAGAATGGTCCCGACTGCGGTTTGACCTTTCAGCCGGACGAAAGTGCCTGCCGCCCAACCCCCTAAAGGGGGATTGTTAGTGGATTGGTCAATGATTTTTTGCTTTTTGTTGACTTTTTTCTCTTTCTGTAAGTCCCCCTGCGGAGGATTTAGGGGGCTTTCAATAAAGTTCTGTAACTCAGCTCTCGCTTTCTTCGTTTTTTCTTTCTCTGCTTTGGCCTCTTTGATAGTTTTTATTGTGCTTTCAATTTTCGCATTGGCTGATTTTATCAGGTTTTCAGCATCCGTTTTGGCTTGTTGAATAATTTCTTTCCGCTTTTTATCGGTTATTTCAAGCTCCGATTCGTATTTTGCCAATGTTTCTTCAAGTCGTTTTTCTTTACGGCGTATTTCCTGTCTTTTCCTTTCCCAGTACCTTTTATCCCGTACAATATCCTGCAAATGTTTATCATAATCAAGGTGTTCAGTTCCGATTTTTTCGGCTGCATCGGTAATCAAATCTTCCGGCAGACCTATTTTTCGTGCTATTTCCACGGCAAACGAACTTCCCGGATTGCCGATGGATAGCTGAAATAAGGGTTGCAAATGCTGTCGGTCGTAAAGCATCGCGCCGTTTACAATGCCTTCCGTAGCTTCGGCGAAATGTTTTAGATTGGTGTAATGCGTGGTGATTACGCCAAACGATTGATTGTGATTGAACCGTTCGAGCGTGGCTTCGGCAATGGCGCCACCGATTTGCGGTTCGGTACCGCTTCCAAATTCATCAATCAAAAGTAGCGTTTTGTCGTTGCTGTTTTTGATAAAATGCTTCATGTTCAGCAAGTGCGAACTGTACGTAGATAAGTCATTTTCAATGGATTGCTCATCGCCGATATCGATAAAAAGGCGTTGGAAAATTCCACATCGACTGTTGTCTAAAAGCGGAATGAGCATCCCGCATTGAAGCATGTATTGCAGTAGCGCGACGGTTTTCAGACAAACCGATTTTCCGCCGGCATTGGGTCCGGAAATAATCAAAAGTCGCTGTTTTTCATTTAGCGTGATATTGAGCGGAACGACTTCTCTGCCTTGCTTTTTCAGCGAAAGATAGAGTAGGGGATGGACTGCTTTGTACCATTCTATTTGACAATAGTCTTCCACGTTGGGTTTTATCGCATTTATTTCAACGGCAAATAAGGCTTTAGCCCGAAGAAAATCAATTTTTCCAAGAAAATATTGTGATTGGATAATCTCATGAAAATGGGGACGAAGCTCATTTGTAAATTGAACCAAAATGCGGATAACCTCTCTTTTTTCTTCATTTTCTAATTCCCGAACCCGATTGTTTGCCTCTACAACCTGCTGAGGTTCAATGTAAACTGTTTTTCCACTCGCACTTTCATCGTGAACAATTCCGCTGATTTTTCGCTTGAATGATGGCAAAACAGGGATTACCAGCCGCCCGTCACGAATTGTAGGTGAAACGTCTTTTTCAACGTAACCATCTACTTGAGCTTGCCTTAAGATTTCATTCAGGGTTTTAGAGATATTGCTTTGAGCGTGAAAAATATCTTTTCGGATACGAGCCAATTCGGGAGACGCGTTGTCCTTTATCTTCCCGAATTTATTTAGAATTCCGTCAATGTCTCTAATAATCTCCTTAAATGATTGTATATCAGCTATTAGTAAATGAAGTTCTGGAAAAAGTTCTTCTTCTTTTTTACTGATAAAACTAACTAACTTTTGTACGGCATCTAATGAGCGGCGCAAATCAAAGATTTCGGACTCATCCAAGTAGAGCCCTTCAGTTTTAACTCTGGCGAATGCCTCTCTTATATCAAAAAAATCTCCTGCGGGTAATTCATCAACGTCCGATGTGATGAGTTGAAGCATTTCGTCTGTGCGGCTTAAATGCTCGCAAATTTCTTTGTGGCGGACAAGAAACTTCATACGATCCACTTCTTCCTCACCAAGCGGGCAAAGGCATTTCGCTTTCAGTTTCAAGCGTATAGTGTCAAAAGCTATTTTTTGTTCAAATGTAGCGGGATAAAGCATGGGGGATTTTTGATTTACGATTTACGATTTATAAATTTACAATTGTGAGTTGAATTCGTGGTATTTAATTGATAAATTTCTTTTTCACAGTCAAGATTTTTCCGTCAGTAAAATATTTACTAAATGTTGAAGTCGCGCACGCTCAAAAAGTCCCCCTTGGAGGATTTAGGGGGCTTTTACCAACCACACCACCAACATTCCCGTAAGTATGGCTATTCCGAAGCTTAAGAGCGTGCCAATCAGGATATATTCGGTCATTTTTCGGTTTCGGGCGTCTCTCAAATCGCCAAAACGAAAGACGGATTTCGCGGTTATTAAAAATCCGATTGCTTCCCAACGCCCTAAAATCACAAAAATAAAGACCAACAGTCTTTCCAAAATGCCAATGTAACGCCCGGCGTTGGGCAGGGATTTTTCTTTCTCAATGTCGATTTCTTCTGTCCACTGCGTGAGAAGTATTTGGATAATTATTCCACAGACAAGGCTTAAAAACAGAACGGCGGTGGTGTAGATCCACAAGTTTGGATTTTCAAAGTAATTGAGAAACTGAATATCAGGTTTGAAAAACAGAAGCCACAATGCTGTAATACTTAATAAATGCAGAATTTGGTCAATGACAAACCACTTAGTTTGGTTGTTTTTGCTCTGAAAATTGACCTTAACCGCATCTATCCCTACGTGCACAATGGTAATTGTCAACGCTAACGCCCAACAACGAAAATCCCATATCATCAACCACACCAAAGCGCCATGAATTAGCCCGTGCACGTAAATGACCGGGGATTTTAAGCCTGATTTCTCTTTGCGCTCTACCCACGATTTGGGTTGCAACAGAAAATCGCCAATCAGGTGCGCCAAAATTAGTTTGGTAAGTAGTATCATTTCAGTAATTTCTCTAATTTAGAACGATATGTCTGCTCTACTTTCAGCACTTCATCAACATTTGCTCTTTTCCACCTCCCGCTGACCGAGTTTTGCTTTATCCCCAATTGCTTGCCGATCTCGTTTTGTGTAAATTCAGTATGTTTCAGCACAAGTTCGACCAATTCGGCTGACGCAACCGTCCATTTATCCATAAAAACGGACGCTAATTTGACATAAAGATTGATTTCGTCGTCAAATTCCTTCCACGGACTTTTAATCAGTAGATTGGATTTTTCTTTTTCCAATTCTTCAAATTTATCACCCGCATGTATAAAAGCTTCGCCGTTGCTTTCCGAAATGCTTTCACCGGAATAGTTTTTTCCGCCAATCCCAATCGTCATTCGTACATCTATCAGGCTTGTTTTTTTTTTGGTTTCTTCTAATTCTATTTTTTTTATCAATGTTTTGATTAAAAGCGCCTTTCTCAATGCGAATTGTGGGTGTTCTATTTCTAATTGAAATAAATCACCCCAAACCAATTCCCACTGTTTGGGTGTTTTTCCCCACGAATTAAACAGCTCTTTGAGCGGTGTCAGCCATTTTTCGGGGTTTTCTATTTTTCTTGACGATACGATATCGCCTTTTATTACTGCTATCATGTTGCAAATATCGTTAAAAGATATGATATTTTAAAATATCCTTGAAAGAAGCGATAATCAAGATTATCGTTTAATTAAGCGATAATGTGAATTATCGTTGAAATAGACGATTTTTCAGGGTGAGGTGGTATAAATATCGGGCTAAATGTCGATAATTTCAAATATCGGGGCAAATAGTCATAAATTGGCGTAAGCAAACTGTCGTTAATAACGACATGTTGCATTAATTTATCCGTATAAATCAGCTATATCGGTTTTGTCGGTGTGCTGAATAACATTTTTCATTTTTATGGCGACAAGAATGTCGTCACAACCGATAAAGCACCGACTTTATTTATCAAAAAACAATGAATCCAATCAAATAAAATCACAGTTCAGACTTCTTCGCCTCCTCCCAAATTTCATCCATTTCCGCCAGCGTCATTTTTTTTAGGTCTTTGCCTTTGGAGATGGTTTCGGCTTCAAGAAAATTGAAGCGCCGGATAAATTTTTTATTGGTGCGTTCGAGCGCCGTATCCGGATTGATATCATAGAGCCTGGCGGCATTGACCATGCTGAAAAGCACATCACCAAATTCAGATTCCATCCGATCGGCATCCATCATGTCAACCTCGGCCTGAAATTCGGCAATTTCTTCTTTTGACTTGTCCCAAACCTGCTCCCGGTACTCCCAGTCAAAACCCACACTCGCTGCTTTTTCCTGAATTCGAAAGGCTTTAATCAGCGTAGGAAGTGATGTCGGAACGCCACCAAGCACGGTTTTATTGCCGTCTTTTTCTTTCAATTTCAGCGCTTCCCAATTTTCAAGCACTTTTGTGGTGTCACCGTTTACATCTTCACTTCCAAACACATGCGGATGACGAAAAATAAGCTTTTCATTGATTGTTTTGCAGACATCATATATGTCAAAATCATTGGTTTCACTTCCCATTTCGGAATAAAAAACAATATGCAGAAGCAAGTCGCCAAGTTCTTTTTTTATCAAATCCATATTTTTGGAAAGAATAGCATCGGAAAGTTCATATGTTTCTTCTATGGTATTGCTTCGGATGCTCTCGAAAGTCTGTTCACGATCCCACGGACACTCTGCTCGCAGGCGTTTCATAATATCTAAAAGTCGCTCAAATTCAGCAAGTTTCTCTTCGTTAGTATGTGGTTTGTATTTTGTTTTCATACGTTTAATATTTATTTTTTTAACACTAAGGTCGTATGGAACACGCCATTAACGAATCTCTTGGATTTGAGAGTTTCTTAAATGGCTGTTTCATATTTTTTAATATGCAAAGTTACAAATATAATTTCAATAGTTTAATCCTGGAACTGCCGATAAACTCCCATCGTATTGACACTATGTTAGATAAAAATGTTTTCGTCAGAATAGCCGCAAGGATTATGAATTAAACTTTCTAAAAGCGCAGCAGAAGGATTAAATATGAATGAAAAACTAAGCAAAAATCGGGTTGTATTATGCGCGAAAAAATAGTGATTTCCCGTCATATCTAACTTGGAGAGGGTGCCTTGTGATTGGCAAGGCAGCATGGTGCTGTATCGCCACTTTCAGCTTAAAATGTGTTTGTGCGGATAGCAGTCTGTCGAGACGCTTCAGTGGCTCTTTTTATACGAATCTATAGTTTTTTTTAAGCAAATTCTGATATCATTTTAGCTTGATTATCAAAAATATAAAGTATATTTGTGTATTAATTATTCATGTTTTAGAAAATGAAATCAAAATTATTAATTCTTTCCTTATGCATAGTTGTTTTCTTTGTTTCATGCGAAGTGAAAAAAACAGATGGAGATAAAACAAAATCAGTGTTGATGGATTTAGTGACTACCTCTCCTCAAGCTTTTTATCACTCAATTTTAAAAGCGTTTGATAATACTGAGGAAGCTAATAAACCTGAATTGGCGGATAGTATTTATAAAATTGCCAAGCAAAACCAATGGATTCCCATTGTTTTTGCCGATACTGCGGTGTTTATTTACAAAGGAAGCTCTGAAGGTCTTTCTGTAAAAATTGCCGGAGATATGACTGCTTGGAATCCGAGTATTTCACTTTCAAGTGTTGGTGGAACAAGTTTGTATCTTGGTGTTTATAAGGCTCCTTCGAAAGAAACTCGGGTTGATTATAAAATAGTGATAAACAGTAAAGACTGGATTCTTGACCCCGGAAATCCTAAAAAACAAATGAGTGGTTTCGGGTATAATTCGGAGTTGGCATTGAGTGAATATGTCTATTCAGATTGGATAAAAGAACGTAATGATGGGCAAAAGGGAACGTTGTCCGGAAATATTTTGATTGCAAGTGAGGCTTTGGGGTATGATGTGAATTATAAAATTTATTTACCGGCAGGATATGACAGCAGCAAGATATATCCACTGCTTGTTACCACTGATGGACATGAGTATAGCAGCAAAGAAATGGGTAGCTTGACAATTGTAGCGGACAATATGATAAACGACAACAAAATCGATCCGGTAATTATTGTTTTTGTAGATCCGCGTGATCCGAAGAACCATGCGAGCAATCGACGAATGATTGAATATGCGGGAAATGACAAATTCGCTGTTTTTTTGGCAGAAGAATTAATGAGTGAACTTAAAGCCAATTATTCCATAGCCGGAACTCCGGATCAAACCGCGATTCTTGGAACCTCAATGGGAGGGTTGATTAGTGCTTTTATTGGAATAAGTTACCCGCATGTCTATGGACTTGTAGCTATCCAGTCACCTGCTTTTAAGCATTGGACAGCTATTTACAGTTACTATGAAACTTCTCCTGCAGTTGATTTGAAAATTTATATGGATACCGGAGTAATTCAGGATACGCAGGAAGCTGCATTGAAAATGAAAGGGATTTTGGACAAAAAGGGTTATGTTTTACACTATGCAGAATATTTTGAAGGACATTCATGGGGTAGTTGGAGAGCAAGAATGGATGAAGTGTTGGAATACTTTTTTGGAAAATGAATGAGCTAAATCTCTTCAAAATGAAATGGCTGTGTAGCAATACCTTAGAATAATCTTATGAGAGAAAAAACTGAAAGCGACAAGACAACTAATGTTTTGTCGCTTCGATTTTTAAAGGAATAGGATTTTAGTTTGTCAATCGGATTTTTTTCATTTACTATTTCATGTTTTTGAAATTTTCAAACTCAAAATTCTCTAAGTTGTGAATTTTTCTCATCATGACTTTTGCTACGGAAATGGCTTTTAATTTGGCTTTTTCGGCAACTTTTCCAACAAAATACTCATCCACGGACTCATGAAATAGTGTGAGCCATTCGTTAAATTCGACTTCGGTTAGCGGCTGAATTTCGTTTACATCATAATGTGGCATGTATGGAGCTTGAGTGTAAGTTCGTTTGTCGAATAGCATGGTTTCCCAAAAAGCATACATTTTTGGCAGATGAACACTCCAATCTACTCGAACCACATCACTAAAAAAATATCCGATCGTCGGGCTTGTCATAACATTGGCGTAAAAATTATCTACTAACAAAACAATGTCATCTCTGTTTTCAATATCCTTAGGCATAATAAATTCTTGTTATATTTTTCAACGTGTTTTATCGATATCATATGATTGCGGAAAACAATATACGGACTTCTGTAAGTTCCCACATAGACCTGATTAATCAAGGGATACGCGTGAATGCCAAATATCCTAAAATTACTCCGGCTGCCCGATGTGGCAAATATACCAAAATAAAATAAAGAAAACCAAAACTGATAAGGTTAAATCGGATTAATTTGACAGAATTTCAGACAAAAATGAATAATCATGAGATATTTATCGGACAAATTACGAAAAAAAACAGGTAGAGTTCAGAAAAAAACGGTTTTTAACTCTGTTCTAAAGTTTTAACAAAAATCGGCACGATTTATGATTTGTAGATTGCGATAAATTTTAAAAATCAATTATTAGCCTACAATTTACGACAATGGTTTCAACTGATAAAACTGTTTACAATGCTGTCTTAGACACCGATGGCAAAGCGCACGAAAAGGTAATGGATGATGTGAAAATCCCGAATCTTGGATTTTGTATCGCGATGGATTTGATTGGTATGGCGAGTTATCTTGTGCCGGGTGTCGGTGAATCGTTTGATGTGCTTTGGGCACCGGTTGCCGGTCTGATTTTTATGAAAACATTTGGAGGAATGACCGGAAAAATCGGAGGCCTAATAGCCATGGTAGAAGAAGCCGCCCCGTTTATCGACATCATCCCGACGTTTACGATTGGGCATTTTTACGCGAAATACCAGCTGAGGAAAAAGCCCCCTAAATCCCCCTAATTGGGGGACTTTTAGTGTGTGAGTTTTAATATGATACTGCCAAAGTTTGAGGACTTTGGCAGTTTTTCTACCCTTTTATGATCAACACTTTCAATTATGTTTAGGATGAAACTTATTGGGAACGAGCTTCAGCATTTCCGCAAAACAGGCTGAAAACTGCTGTGCTGACATTTTACGCACGGGATTATCCAAGTTTAATTCGTACATTTTTGCAAGCTCTCGGACTTGTTGCTTACGGAATATTTTTTTCAAAACGGTACGTGTTGGCATATCAGGAAATCGAAGCATAAAGTAAAGAAAATCAAGGTATTTCTCCTTTGTTTCAACACTTACATTGACACCCTTATTCTTGCTTATTCTCAACAGCGCAGACCAAACCGTTGGGGGTGGCATGAAACTACTCGGACTGACTTTATACATCAATTCCAACGTATAAAATGTATGATAAAACACAACATACGGATTGTAAAAATCGCGTTGAATAAGTTTCAAGGCAGGTTCTAACTGCATTACCAAACAACCCTGAGCAAAATACTCAACATGGTGAAACATCAGAGTTTTCAGAATATCCGAAGTAATGCCGTACGGTATGTTTGAAACTACTTTAAACGGTTTTTTGGGGATTGGAAACTGCCTAAAATCAACTCCGATTACGGTAACATTGGCGTTAGACTTAAATTTCGACTTTAATTCAGCGACCAAACGCGGGTCATTTTCAATTGCTATCACACTCCCCGCAAATTTGGCTAAATGATCGGTCAAAAAACCACGACCCGCGCCAATATCTAACACCAAATCTTTTTTCTGAATTTCGGCTAAACGAATTGCACCATGTATTAAAAGGGAATTAACGGTAAAGTGCTGTCCTGTAACTCGTACAGGAAGACGATATTTTTTCATTATGTATTTCTTTTGGATTAATACTGTATTGGAAGGAAATCACAGGAAGTGAAAGACAGTATTATCCGACAGAAATAGGCATGAGATTACAGCGCTAACCACCTTTGGGGTAGCGATTGCAACACATAAACCAATCGTCCAACAACAAAATTAGAAATTGTTTTTTAATGTTTTATAGACTGCCAATCACTTAGTTGGTAGTCCAAGCTCTCCATGCGTACATAATGAAATTATTTTTTTACAAAGGTAAGAAAGAATTGCCTGCGCACAACAATCGATTAAGCAATTTTTAGAGTTTTTTGGTTAACTGATTTTGTACTTTTGCTGATTATCAGGAATTTAATTTAATCAAAGACAAAACTCGCGGGTTAAGTAATATCGTGCTATCGAGAGTAAATTGTAAATTTTATGCCCTCTTTTGGCTCCGGTTTGTCCACGTTAGGCTTTGGCAGAGTTTTTTGCAAAATAAATAAGTCCGATAAAGAGAAGAAACAGTTTCGTTTTTTTTAATTAAATAAATAAGATATGCCAAAAGTAGTGAAAAAACGTTTATCTACAGCAAATATCGAGTGTCCGATAGCAAAGTCAATTTGTAGTACAGGACTGAGCAAATACAAAATTCCTGTGTCAAAATTATGTTCTTGGGTAAAATGGCTAACGGTCGAAAAGTACTCGACGAATGTCGAAATTTTATCGATTGGTGTATAATAAAAACCTAAAGATAATGTCAGGTTCTCAAAACTTTCCGATTGACCGATATTGTATCCGACTGCAAACTTATCTGTAAGTTCATTTTCGAAAGCAAGTTTTAATTCGGTCGAAATTTTATTTTCTTGAAAATCGTTGCTTGCTAATTTACCGAAGGTGGCATAACCCACGAGAGTCATGGAAGGAATCCATTTTTTTTGTTCTAAAATTCGTTGTTTTGCACTTATGGTTAATGGTTTAAGTCCAAATAAACCGTTTTCTTTTCCTGCATCTATCAGTAAACGTATTTCGGTAGAATTTGTAGCGCCGTAACGTAACATCAAATTATTCACGAAAGTTTCCTTTGCCAGGGTGATACCATTTTCAATTTGGAACGCGTTTTTTGTTAACGTATAAGTACCGTCACTTTGGTCAGGACGATCGGTATTAATACTTACCGATTGTGCCAAACAGTTTAATGTTGATAAACAACAAATTATTAAAACTAATATTATCCGGTTTCTATGCACAGGCTTTGTTTTATAAGTTGAAAGATAACGTCTTATTTACGCAACAAAAATACATGTTTCGCCAATATAAAGTTTATAAACTTTGCCAATTATCTTTGTTAATATCCACTTTATGTTGTTTTGTTTCAGTAAATCAGTTATATAACAAGTATCAAGTTAAAAATAAAAAATTGCCATTACGAATTTTGCTTGAATTTGGTTTTCAAACTTGGATTAAATCCTCAAACTCTCTACTACCTCCATCCATGCTTCCTTTTTTTCTTTTTTGAAGCTCCTTATAGATTTCATTTTTATAATTCCTTTCCACCATTTTCTCCAATAACTTCCAAAATAGAATAGAATGGGTGAAGACAAAAGATATATAAGCGCGATTGTCCAATTTCCACATATAATTCCTACTAACAGGAACTGAATAATGTAAAATAACGGTACGATAAATATCCCGCAAACGACTCTGATAGAGCTGATAAACTGCTTATCTTTTACTACTTTCAGAAGTTTTTTGTAGATAAGGATTGGGAAAACGGTATTCAATATTCCTATTAAAGCTATAGGGAAAGTGAGGGTTAAAAGCAGCGTTCTATTAATAATTGACGATGAGCTTAAAGTCTTATTTCTCAAATCTTTAGTTGAAAGTCCTTTTGAGTTTAGTGAATTTATAAGGTTTTTTAGGATATTTATTTTTTCAACATATTCCTTGGGTTTATTTTCCTTCAATTCTTTTACTTCACTGATAATCTGTTGTGAAGCACGAATAATTCCATCTTGTCCCGGAAAAGATTTTCTTTTCAACTCTTTGGCTTTCAAATCAATCCATGCAGAAATTTCTTCATAATCCTCTTCCGGAATATCTACCACATATTCACGTAAACGAGCATCCATGTCGTTGCGAAGCTGATTGATAGCCTGATTTTCATCTCGCAGGTAAAGTTTCTTATAGTCAGCTACTTTCAGAGGCTTTCCGTAGGTGATATACAGATCCGAAAGAAAACTGTCTTTTGCCGTGTAATAAAACGCCATCGGAACAATGTGCGTATCAAGCTCGAAATCATTTTTGGCTTCGGTAGGTAGTGCGATTCGCGGAATTGCTTTTTGCAAAGGCAATAAATTCTGATACGGATTGAAACGGGCTTCGGGAAACAGGCAAATCGGGTTACGTTTTTTCAGAATCACACCACATTGCTCGAAAATTTCTTGATTTTTGCTCAGATTTTCCTTCCCATCGCGAATTCTGTAAACAGGCATTATGCGTAAAAAATGTAAAATTTTTTCGGTTTTCTTTTTGAAAATATCAGCTCTGGCTAAAAATACAACTTGATTCTTAACATTTTTATACACCAAAATCAATGCATCAATCAGCGCGTTTCGGTGAGTAGGAGCATAAATTATCGGTTTACCATGCGGGATATTTTCTTTTCCGGTAATTACAAATTTTCGGAAATGGAGTCGCAAAACACTGTTCACAAGGAGTTGGCTTAAAAAATAACTCAATCCCCATTTTTTGAAAGTAAAATTGTCAAATGATTTCTTGCCGCCTTTTTTGTCCATGAGATTTATCAAATTTGCATATTTGACCGCAAATGTTCTAAGTTGTTTGATTTATATGTTTATAGTCAAAGTCTGATTCTCTATACAATCATTTATTTTGTGCTTCCAAAAGCTCTGACTTTCTCTCCGAAATCATCTTCTCAGCAGCCTTGTAACCGTATTGATAAATGGATTGATACGCGTCGTAGCTAAATTCATGATATTTTTCAATGGCTTCAGGTTCTATCAAAATATCACATAGGTTTCTGCCGGGCTGTGAGTTTTGATGTTGCGCTACTCGAAGCGATTTCACAAGTGTTTCTCGGGATTTAAGTGGTTTTTTTAGCGGAAGCAGCGGAATTACATCCGAGCCAATTACAATTTCACAACTGTCACGAAGTGGCTGTGCAGGGATATTGTTTAATAATCCGCCATCCACATACATCATGTTGTTGATTTTCATTGCATTAAATATTCCCGGAATACTGCATGATGCGGCGATCCAGATATCTAATTTTTCACTGTTGCTGATAATTTCCCATTTCCCGCTTGTCAGGTTGGTAACACAGACGTGCAGCGATTTTTCAAGTTTGAGAAAGCTGTTGTTGGGAATAAACTCGTTCATCACCGAGAAAATGGTGTTGTGATTGGATAGTCCGGATTTCCAGAAAGTAGGCTGAAACTGCATAATGTGGGTTATCCGATACAGTTTGCCTTCTTTGATAAACTGAAGCATTTGTTCCGGTTTGTAACCTGCTGCATACATGGCGCCGATAATGCTGCCCATACTTGAACCAGAAACGGCTTCCGGAAAAATCTGATTGTCTTCAAGCGCTTGCAGCACACCGATATGAGCAAATCCCAAAGCACCGCCGCCACTTAAGCAAATCCCGATTTTGTGTTTGGGCTCTTTCCCGGATATAAGCGAATAAATTTCTTTAAGTTTTTTCATTGAAAGGGTATGTTTGATTCTGCAAATATACTCGAAAAGTGTTAATGGAATTGAAAATAAAAGCAAAATAAATGAAATAATGATATTTTGGGGTAATTTTGTGAGGAATTATATTAGGAATTATGCTTAAATCCTAAAGATAGGGCTATTAAGTTCGTATTCCAATAACTACTGACAGGTGTTTCAAACACTGTCAGAGTTTAAGTCAAACATTCAAACCCGCCTTCGGACGGGCAGGCATTCAAACATCCAAACATCCATATGAAACACTTTTTTTCACTTATCCTATTTTTCTTTGTTTTCCACCTTGTTTCGGCAGATTTGTTGACCGATATTACCGATGGAAAATACCGCGCGAAATCCGTTCCCGGGATGAAATCTATGAACGATGGAGAGCATTATACCTTACTTGAAAACAACAAGTTAATTGTAAAATACAGCTATAAAACCGGGAAAGCCGTAGATACAATTTTTAATGCTTCAACGACTAAGTTGAATAAGTTAGAGCAGATTAAAGGGTATGATTTTAGCCCGAATGAGTTGAAAATTTTGGTTTACAATGAGCAAAACTTTCGTTATAGACGAACTTTCACATCGGAATATTATGTGTTTGATGTAAAGCGAAATGAACTGAAACCGCTTTCAGAAAACGGACCACAGGAGGTTCCGCTTTTCTCTCCGGACAGTCGATATATTGCTTTTGCAAGGGAAAATAATCTCTATTTGCACAAGCTTGATTTCGGAACGGAAAGTCCTATAACAAAAGATGGTGAATTTGGTACAATTATCAACGGAACACCGGACTGGGTGTACGAGGAGGAGTTTGTAGCCACGCGTTATTTTGTTTTCAGTCCTGATAGTAAATTGCTCGCTTTTGTCAGGTTTGATGAAACTGATGTGCCAACTTATCAGATGCAACGCTATTTGGAAAGTCCGGTAGAGCAGGACGGTATTCCGCTTTATCCTACCTTTCAATCTTTTAAATACCCGAAAGCCGGACAGCCCAATTCGAAAGTGAGTGTGTGTGTGTATGATGATTTTTACAAATCGGTAAAAACAATCAATTTAGGCGTAGAAGATTCTGATTTTTATATTCCAAGAATAAAATGGACTCGGGAGCAGGAAAAATTGGCGATTTTTGTTCTTAATCGAAATCAGAATCAGTTGGATATGATTTTTTCGAATCCGAAATCGTTGGTCTCCAAACTGATGCTTCGTGAAAATAATAAATATTACGTGGATTTTGAGAATATCGACGACATACATTTTACAAATGACGGAAAATATTTCACCTTTGTAAGTGAACGAGATGGCTGGCGACATGCCTATCTGTACAATATCAATGGTTCTTTAAACAAACAATTGACTCAAGGGAATTTTGATGTAACTAAAGTATATGGTTTTGACGATGCCGGGCAAGTACTTTATTATCAATCCGCTGAAATTTCACCTTTACAACGTGATGTGTATTCAACTGATGCAAAAAACAGAAAAACACGATTGACAGATGGGAAGGGATTTCATAATGCCTCATTCTCAAGTAGTTTTGCCTATTTTCTGGACGATGCATCCGAGCTGAACAAGCCCAATATTTTCACCATTCGGAATAATAAAGGCGAAACGCTCAGAACGCTTGAAGACAATGCGAAATTAGCGGCAGATTTTGACGCGTTAAATCTTCCTAAAAAAGAGTTTTTCAAATTCACAACTTCGGAAGGTGTTGCGCTGAATGGCTGGATGATAAAACCGCAAAACTTCAATCCAAACATAAAATATCCGGCTTTAATGGTGCAATACAGCGGACCAAATTCTCAGGAAGTGAAAGACAGTTGGAAAATAGGCTGGGAGTATTATTTAGCTTCACAAGGGTATGTGGTCGCGTGTGTTGACGGGCGTGGTACGGCTGCTCGTGGTTCGGAATTCAGAAATTCGACCTATATGCAATTGGGGGTTTTGGAGACGAAAGATCAGATTGAAGGGGCAAAATACCTGGGTAATCAAAGTTTCGTGGACAAAAACCGTATCGGAATCTGGGGTTGGAGTTACGGTGGATTTATGACTTTGAATGCTATGAGCACCGATGAAAAGATTTTTAAAGCCGGAATTTCAGTTGCACCTGTTACAGACTGGCGACTATACAATTCGGCTTATACCGAGCGTTTTATGCGTCAGCCAAAAGAAAATAACGGTGGTTATGATGCCGGTTCGCCATTAAAACACGCCGATAAATTTTCCGGAAATTTGCTGATAATTCATGGCACGGCAGATGACAATGTGCATGTCCAAAACACATACCTTTACCTCGATGCGTTGCTAAAAGCCGGCAAACAAGCGGAACTCTATCTTTACTCCGATAAAAACCACAGCATTCTCGGGAAAGAAACGAGAAGGCATTTGTATAAAAAGAAATTTGACTTTTTAGAGCGTGCGCTCAAGTAAAGTTTCCGGCGTTATTTATGAAGTTCTGTTCAGCTTATAGATATCACTTCGTCGGTCTCTCAGGTTTCTGACACTTCCAAACTGATTCAGTTCGCTCAACAAATCCAAATCCACGTCGGCAATCAGTATCATTTCGGTATTGGGTGTCGCTTCGGCTTTAATTCCGTTAGTTGGGAAAGCGAAATCGCACGGTGTAAATACCATGGATTGAGCGTATTGAATGTCCATGTTGTGCACTTTCGGCAGGTTGCCCACGCATCCGGCAATAGCGACGTAGCACTCGTTTTCGATGGCGCGTGCCTGAGCGCAGTTTCTTACACGCGAGTAGCCGTTTTGCGTATCGGTAAGGAAAGGCACGAAAAGAATATTCATTCCTTCATCGGCAAGCAGGCGCGAAAGTTCCGGAAATTCCACATCGTAACATATCAAAATGCCGATTTTTCCGCAGTCGGTATCAAACGTTTTCAGGTTATTTCCGACCTGCATTCCCCACACGCGCGCTTCATCGGGTGTTACGTGAATTTTTTCGTATTTCTCACGTGAACCGTCTCGGCGGCAGAGATAACCTACGTTATAAAGGTGATTATTACGTACTTCCGGCATGCTTCCGGTGATAATATTGATGTTGTATGAAATAGCCAATTCCGACATTTGATTGACAATCGTATCTGTGTAAGTTGCCAATTCGCGGATAGCGCTCGGTTCGGCCAAATGGTTGTAGCGAGCCATCAGAGGCGCGTTGAAAAACTCGGGAAACAGCGCGAAATCGGAATGATAGCCTGAAACGGCATCGACGAAAAATTCCGCTTGCTGCATCATGTCGTCCAAGTCCCTGTAGGATCGCATTTGCCATTGGATAAGCCCGAGTCGGACAATCTTTTTGGCTACTGTCGCTTCATCGCTCGGCTCCTCGTAGTAAATATTGTTCCAACGCATCAATACGGCGTACTCGTTACTCTCTTCATCGCCTTCCAAATAACCGCGGAGTATTCGGACAGCTTGGAAGTTATTGGAAATCTGAAAGTTGAGAACAGGATCGTCCATCTCTTTCAAACGGACGCGCTTGATATAATCACGTGGCGTAAGCGTGTCGGCGTAAAGATGGTAATTCGGCATTCGTCCGCCGAAAATAATGGATTTCAGGTTCAGGCGTTCGCAGAGTTCTTTTCGGTAATCGTACATTCGCCGTCCTAAACGGAGCCCTCGGTATTTCTTCCCGATAAAAACTTCGATGCCGTACAGCACATCGCCTTTGGGATTATGTGTTGAGAACGTATTGTCGCCTGTGATTTGTTTATAGGTGTGATTGTCGCCAAATTTATTGTAATCCACAATGATAGATAGGGCGCATCCGGCTAATTTCCCGTTTACTTTAATTACCACCTGCCCTTCGGGAAAGATTTTGATAAGTTTTTCAATCTGACTTTTTGTCCAATACGCACCGGGTTTATCGGTGTAAATGTCAATCATCATTTGTTTCAACTCATCGTATTCGTCAATGCTTAAATAACTTAACTCAATATTTTCAATATTACTTATGTCCATGTTTTGTGATTTTTTTTTAACTAAAGATACAAAATTAATCAAATATACGCTGATTTCTGGATTATTTAAAGCAAAAAACAACTTTAGCATTAAAACACAAAAGTTGTTCTATATCTCAAAATCTAATATTAAAGATACCAACAATTCGCTTCGCACTTATCCCGATTTCGCTTTGCTCATCGGGATGAAAACGTTTCGCTTCGCACTTATCCCGATTTCGCTTCGCTCATCGGGATGAAAACGTTTCGCTTCGCTCAACGTTTTCAATTCCGAACTGACTTCCTGAAATCTCCCGGCGACATCCCGGTTTCTTTCTTAAATGACCTGTAAAAACTGCTTTCGCTCGCAAATCCCGACATAACCATAATATCATCCAACGTCAGCTCACCATCAGCACCCGCGAGCATTAGTTCTTTCGCTTTTTCTGTCCGGAACCGATTGATTAAATCCGCGAAATTGGTGTGGAAATACTCGTTACACAGTCTTGACGCGTACGTCCGATTGGTGTTGAGTACCGCCGCCAAATCGGTAATCCGCAAATCGGGGTTGGTAAAGATTTCATCTTTTTTTAGCAGTTCAATAAGTTGGGCGCACTGTGTCTCAAAGTTCTTTGGGAGTTGAATTTGTTCACTTTCCGTTTCTACTTCCGCTTCTTCAGCCGGCTGATTCAAATCTTTCTGAAAATCTTCAATCGTAAATCGTTGCTTGTAGCCGAAATAGCCCAATCCAAACAAATACAGAGAATGCGTAACCGACGGAATGGCAAGGAGCCACGGATGGGTTACAAAATAATCTTTACCTACTGCGCTCGAAATAAGCGAGATAGCCGATGCAAGCACAAAGAAAATTAACAGCCATTTGATAGGTGTAAGGTCTTTTCCGCCCGTATTGGAGTAGAAATCTTTGATTTTAGCATTGTAGGCAATAATAAGTTTTAGCCCGAAAAACAAAACTAAAATTACTTGCGGAATAAATATTACGCGAAACAGCGTTAATCGGAGCATTTGCAAACGGACCAATGGCGTATAGTCGGTTTCGTACTCCGGTTTGTGATACATCACACCATGGATAAACGTATCTAATTCCGCCTGTGACATCAGTATAAATATTATAGCGGAAAATAGAGCTAAACTCAGCGATGGTATAATCAGCCAAATCCATTTCCATTCTATTCGGGTGTCTTTCGTCAGCAGTCGGATGTAATAGTAATAGAGCGGATAGCCGGCAAGCGAAGTAAAACACCAAATACTGTCAAAAAATGTGTAAAGTTCGTATTGGTGATTGAAATAGAGCGCGTGAACAAAATAATTGATAATGGAAATACTAAGAAAAAAGGAAAGAAATCGCTTTGATAAGTTGCTGTTCTGCTTATCGATAAGTAATATTATTACCCAAAACAAGCAGACAAACATGGGCATTATGGAGAAAATTATGTGTGACATGTGCATGCATCTTTAGTGTTTACAAAAACAAATAAATTTGTCGGTTTTTTCAAAATATTTACGAATTGGGAATGAAATTTTACGAAATGACAACCTTTTAACTCTGTAAAGGGGTACATTTGTTACAATATATTGAATGTACTCAAAATTACGTGATAAAAGGGTTTTTCGTATGATTAACCTGCTTTTTTTGAGTTGTCCGAAATCCAATATTCACATATTTTAAAACAATATTAACCGACAAAAAAATGTCTGTGAGGCAATTCCTTAAATAAACTTCTGCGCAGTTAAAATACGACCCCATAAGATGTTTGCAAGCTGTATATCGTTGTATATCAACTGTATAAATATTTTGGTCGGTCGGTAATGTTAATTTATAGTGGTTTAGCAAGAAGTTATCTTGACTTTTTGATTCTTAAGGAAAATTCCAGCGGAATTTTATAGTTACAGCTAATTTCGGCATCAAATATTCGACCCCAATCGGGTGCGTACCTAAAAAACATTCATTTGGCTACAGATATTAGGCTTCTCTGTAGCCAAAAACAACCATATACAACAGATTATTAATAAGTCAAGACG
>LSQX01085128.1_pt1 | contig 18922 bp, 17 predicted proteins | sample 654561 | NCBI WGS metagenome assembly LSQX01 (sample SAMN04489861, study PRJNA283612) | anaerobic digester metagenome | isolation source: 4 biogas reactors fed with cattle manure at either 37C or 55C with and... | place: Denmark: Kongens Lyngby | collected 2014
ATATCGTAAAATCCCGATATTCATTCTACCATGATTTCACGTCTTTTATCGCCCGAAAAACACATTTCTGCGGCATTTTGAGAAAATATTCATAAAAGTGAAAAATATCCGCGCACTGACTTGTTATATTAGTGAAGGAGGTGTTGCATGATCCATTCATCTGCGCGCAATGATGAAATTCGAGAAACCGTAGAGAAGTATCGCGACAGCATACTTCGATTCGCCTACGCATACATGAAGAACCGGGCAGAGGCCGAAGATATCGCACAAGAGGTATTTATTACGTATATCGAGAAGACTCCGCTGTGCGAGACAGAAAATCAAAAGAAAGCTTGGCTCATGACGGTTACGGCAAATAAGTGTAAGAACGTGCTGAATTCGGTTTGGAAGAAAAAAGTGACGGAGCTTCCGGACGATTTTTCGTACATGCCCCGAGAAAATGCCGACCTCATCCGATTTGTCTTGTCGCTGGAAAAGAAGTATCGGATCCCGATCCATCTTCACTATTACGAGGGATATTCGATCGAAGAAATATCACGCCTCATGGATGTGAATGCCGCGACGGTCGGGACATGGTTGGCAAGAGGCAGGAAGAAATTAAAGGATATGATCGGAGATGATTATTATGAATAAGAAAACGTATAGTGATTCAATGCAAATGCTTCAATTCAGTGCCGATTTCGATAAAAAGACGATCGAAAAAATGGAGATCGTCGCTCGACAGCCCAAGCAATGCTCTGACACCGCATCTACGAAAAGTCGCTTCAAGTGGCAATATGCTGCTTTTCCCGCGTTAGCCTGCGCAATAGTCGCAGGGATCATCTTTGTGTTACCGTTGCTTACGGATCGTGTGATTGGCTCGAAGACAACATTTTCCGGAAATACAAAAACAGAAAATGTAGCACCAACGAGCGAGGAAACGAATACGGTTGAATCGGAAAAGATCATTCGCATGAGAGGTGACTGGCCTGGTTATGCAACGATACAAGAACTTGTTGAGTCATGCGACCATGTAATTATCGGAGAAGTAAAGAATACGTTGCCGGTCGTTCGAATCAATGAAACTGCCAATTCTCTTCACGAGGTCTGGCATAACTATACTCCATCAGAAATATTAATTAAAGAAGTGATTGTAGGAACCATGAAAGAGGGAGATACTGTTGCAATTGTCCAGCCGGGCGGTTCTTACGCGGTCAAAACAGAGAATGATGAAATGGAAACGATCACAGAAATTATGGAGGATATAATATTTTTAGAAAAAGGCTCGGTCTATCTGTTGTTTGTTCACGGTGAGGAAAATGTTGGAAAGGGCCTTCCGTATTCGTACTATTTGCCGACTCCACAAGTCGCCTATTGTCAAATAGTTGACGACAAACTCATAGCACATGAGGAGAATCATTTATTCGAAAATGGCACAAGCGTTAAGGAAGCGATCGCGATGATTGAGGAATCGCTAAACGCTCCGGAGGGCGCAGGGTAAAACGGGGAGTGATCCTTATATGTACAAAGGAGAGCCGGCGCTATTGGTTCTCTTTTGAATTATTCTTATACAATCTCTTGTAATATGACTTGGAGACGCTCTCAGATCGGGGTAGTGTCTTGGAACGCTTCGGAGTGGGATCGGTAGCATCCGGATGATCGATAGAACGATGGCGATACTCTTTGGGTTGTTGATGAGCTCTTCCCATTGACAACCATATCACCCTGATATAAAATCTGAATATATCAGAGTGATATAAAAGGGGAACAAAATGAACATTCTTTTTATCAATGCGAATCTCCATGGACACATTAACCCCACGCTTGGGCTGGTCAAGAAAATGACGCAGAGAGGGAACCGGGTCGACTATTTCTGCTCCGAGCCCTTTTCGGAAGCGATCACAAGGATGGACGCGAAATGGATCGGCTACAGCGACGGGTTAGATCGGTTCTTAAAAGAATACCGTCCAACGGACCGGCATCCGTTCTTTATGCTGATGGAATATATGCTCCTCTATGACGAGGCGGTCCTTCCGGAGATCTTGAATATTCTAAAAAAAGACCGATACGACCTGATCATTTGCGATTCCTATTTCGGAGGCGCTTGTTTTATAAAGCAGATGACCTCTATTCCGGTCGTGAGCTCACATTCCTCTTTTGCGATGAGTCACACGCCGGTGCCACCGCGGATGCTCGTGCCGGGATTCCATCCTCAGTTGGACCATTGTTACGAAGTATTGAAGCGAATTTGCGAAAGCCATCAAATCGAGGAGCCCTCGCTGGAACAAGTGTTCACAAGTAAAACCGATCTGAATGTCGTATACACCACGCGATCTTTCAACGGAGATGAAGGGGTAGGCGAGCCGGAGTATTTGTTTGCCGGGCCTTCGATCGATCGCTTGCAGGAATCCTGCGATCCGGATTTTTCCGTGATCGGGGAAAGAAAGATGATCTACATCTCGCTCGGGAGCATCAATACCGATTTTGCGGACTTTTATCAGATGTGTATCGCGGCATTTCGGGATACGGATCATTATGTCTTTATGTCCGTCGGAACGAAGTGTGATGTTTCGACATTCGGCGAAATACCGACGAACTTTCATGTCAAAGGCTTTCTGCCCCAATTGGAGATCCTGAAGCGGGCGGATGTCTTTATCACGCACGCGGGATTTAACAGCGTGAGCGAAGCGCTGTACTTCGGCGTTCCGATGCTCGCCCTGCCGCAAGTCAATGACCAACACATGGTCGCAAAGCGGATCGTCGCCATGCAACTGGGGACTGCGGAAAGCATCGGTGAATTGTCTCCGGAAACGCTCCGGTCGAAGACGGAAGCGCTGCTTTTCGACGAGAAAATCAAAAACAATTGCATACGGATGTCCCGGGAAATGAGGGATTCCGCCGATTTGGACCGGACGGCGGAGGCGCTCGAAAAATTCGCGGACGCCGGGAACGGGAGGGCGTAAAAATGGTGTTAAAGAATAAATCGATGTACGCGATTTTGGGGATCCTGAACCTGGCACCGAGCACCGGATACGACATCAAGAAATACAGCGACAAGGTACTCTCCGGGTTCTGGAACGAAAACTTCGGACATATCTATCCGACGCTGAAAATGATGCTCGCGGATGGAATGATCGATATTCTTCCCGGAGAAATCAATGAGAAGAAAGTCCGGTACGCGATCACCGAAAAGGGCCGGATGAAGTATGAGGCGTGGCTTCTAGAGGAAACCGTTCAGCAGCCGGCGCGCTCGGAGTTTATGCTGAAGCTATTGTTTTCGAGCAGTCTTCCGAGAGAAAAGGTCATCTTCATGTTGGAGGACTACAAGGAGCTCCACGAAAAGAATGTCGGGAAGTACCTTGAAATGCAAAAAGACTTGGAACAAGGCAATGCCATCGCGCGCGATCGCGTTCCGTTTATCAACGCGGTACTCCGGAGGGGCATCCTTTCCGGTGAGGCGGTGATCCGTTGGTGCGACGAGACGATCGAGGAAATGCGGCGCGCTTAAACCACGATAACGTAGAACGCTCTTATAATGTCCGGCTCATCAAAGCTTTGAATATCCGTAATTGTTGACGAGCGCGTCGATTTTTCGTCCGGCCGCACAATCCGGACAACTCAACATGTCATGGGTCTCATAACCCGGCAAATCACTTTTGGTAAAGAGGGCATTGATCGTATAGCCCTCTACTTTGTCGACCGCACTGAAGAGCGCGCAGATCCCGGTGACTTTTCCGCCGTAGTAGCGGATATAATCGATCGCCTGCTCCAGTGTCTTGCCTGTGCTTGCCTGCGTTGCCATGAGAATAACATTCTTGCCCCAGACGAGGCTCTGCGTATTATCGCGAAGGATCAACTGTCCGGCAGAATTGGTCTCGGGTGTGACAATTGCGATGTCGGAGCCCGAGTTGACGGCATATCGGTCAATATTGCTCAGAGCCTCCGCCATAAACGCGGCGACCACCTCTCCGCCGTCAAGGCAGACGATGGTGTCGACCGCGGTATTGGAAGAATATTGTGAAGCGAAAGCTTTGCCGGCGGCGAGCGCCTTCTTCTGATGACTGATAACATCGGTCAGGTCGATGAAGTAATTGATATGGGAGTGACGTGTCGCGAAGTGTCCCGGAATGATCTTGACACGGATGTCGGGAAATTTCTTGGCTTTGATTTCACGGATACGAGTTTCCATAAACGTTCCTCCTTGAACGATTTTCTGTAAGTCCGGAAAACTGTCTTTCCGGACTTGTTGATTCTTTGAAGAAACATGCGATCCCGATCGAGACAATACCCAAAGCTCAATGAAAGCACAATTCATGCGGTCGGCTTACGTTGATCTATCTTGAGTTTAGAGCGATTATCGAGTTTCGTCAAATGATCTTTAGATTTTCGAAAGCCTCATGCCGCAGTACTTTTTTCCTTTTCGAAAAATTCCTGTTGACCTTGGGGCGACCCAAAGGTGTAGAGTTGTAATAGACGGCGAGGGTGCACACTTGCTCTGTCTCTTTGGAGGTGGTTGTATGCTAAGAATCGGAGAGTTTTCAAAATTGAGCGGTCTTTCGGCGGACACTCTGTACCATTACGAGAAACTCAAAATCCTGGTTCCGGTTTCCGTTGATGATTCGACGGGCTACCGCGGTTATGATTCCGTGCAGTTACTCACGGTCAACAAGATCATGGCGTTGAAGGACGCGGGTTTTTCACTCGAAGAAATAACGGGTATATTGCATGAGGGTCTGAGTCCCGCCGTTCTGATCGAAAAGCTTGAGGAGAAAGCGAGGCGTCTTGAAGACCACTTATCCGGAGAAAACCAAAGACTTGAACGACTCCACACGAACATTTTTTTAATCAAAAACGGAGGTATTCCCCAAATGAATGATATTTCGATCAAGAAAGTCGAGCCGGTCCTTATCGCTTCGATGAGAAAGACATTTGATAAATCCGGCTTTGACGAAAACTTAAGTCAGATGTGGCCGAAGGTGAACCGATCAATTGACGAAAAGGGCGTGAAAAGGACGATCCCCTGTCTGATGCTTTACCACTCCGGGTGGTGGGATGAAAAACAGATCAATATGATTTATGATGAAAAGGTACTGGATGTCGAGGTTGCGGAGCCGGTGACGAAGGCGTTTCCGGGCAGTGAAGAGGTGCAGGTCTATACGTTGCCGCCGGTCGAAAAGATGGCGAGCATCGTCCATAAGGGCCCGTTTTCGACGATTCCGAAAACATTCGAAATGCTTTTCGATTGGATGAAACACAATCACTACGTCGCGGCCGGTCCGGTCCGGGAGATCTACCACAAGGGGGACTGGGCGACCGGGGACCCGGAGGAGTACATCACGGAACTGCAGGTGCCGATCGGGTAACGGGTGATTAAGCCGGGGGAAGCGTTAGGATATCCTTTCGCGTCCTCCCGGACATTCATCATGATGAATTGTTTCCGCCGATCGGAAAGGTAATCGAATGATCAATACAGATGCTCTTTTTATCGTCAACTACCGTCACGCGAATTGTGTGCCGCTGAAAAATATTATGCGCCTTCCCAAAGAAGAAGCATTCGCACTGGCATGCCAAATGGCGGCCGACAACAAAAACACGACCGCATTTGGCCGATTTGCCGATTTCGAAAACTATTATCCGCGTCGACTCGCGGCCGACCGTGCTCTCCGCGACTCCTTTATCGAAATCGGCGGCGACCCGAAGACCGAGCATCCCCTATCTTTTGTTTTTCACGGAAGTGAATACCTGGACCAATGGTTTGATCACGGTCCGATCGCAAGGATCGCGATCAAAGAAATCCCGTCCGAGTCGATCAGCTTTACGTACGGAGACAGTATGCGGGTCCTCGAAAAAAACAGCGCGGTCACCGTCCGGACAAAGGAAATGCTTCTTCGGATACTTCGCGAATACGAGGGAACGCTCGAGGACTTCATGAGTGAGATCGTCGAAAAGTGCCGTTACATCGAAGTTCAGCTGTGGGATGATCAGTACGCTCTTTCCATGCCGGAACCGAATGTACAGTAACCGGACGAGAAGAATCTATTTCCCAATATTGCAATAATGTTGATTTTGGGAAATAGGATGTTACAATAGGGGCAGAGGACAAGACAATGAAATGGATCGAGCGAAAGTTTTATCTTGATAAGTTGAAGAGGGTTCGGGGAACACCGGACATTAAGGTGATCACCGGCGTCAGACGAAGCGGAAAGTCTCGTCTGGTCGAAGCATTTGTTGAGTTTATTCGAAGCACCGATCAAACGGCCAATGTTACATATATCGATTTAACGAACCTTTTTTTTGAGAGTCTTCTGGATTATCACCAACTGAATGATTATATTGAGGATAGATATGAGCGGGGCAAGTCGAATTATCTTTTCGTTGATGAAGTGCAGTTGTGCCCGAAATTTGAGCTTACGATCAATAGTCTTCATTCCTCCGGAAAATATGACATTTATATCACCGGATCCAACGCTTTTTTATTGGGCAGCGATTTGGCGACACTTTTTACGGGCAGAACCTTCGAAATCGAGGTATTTCCGTTTTCGTTACCGGAATTCATGGACTACTATTCGCTTAGTGATCCGTATGAAGCATATGAGCGTTTTTTGATTGAGGGGGGCATGGCGGGATCCTACGCTTATACCTCGACAGACGAGAAGTATCAGTACATCGCAGATGTATTTGATACTTTGATCATCCGCGATATTCGACAGAAGTACAAAATTAGAAATGTTGCGTTGATGGACCGGGTCACAGATTTTTTGTTGGATAACATTTCGAATCTATCTTCCGCAAGAAGTATAGCGGATTCGCTGACCGGCAACCGGGACGCGGTGAACCATAAGACAGTCAGTAAATATATGGCATATCTGTGTAACGCCTTTGCATTTTACAAAGTGAGGAGATATGACATCAGGGGAAAGAAATACTTATCTTCAAATCACAAATATTATCTGAGCGACCATGCTTTTCGATATGCGAAACTGGGCACCAAGAATCTCGATTACGGACGAATGATCGAAAATATCGTCGCGATCGACTTGTTGCGCCGAGGATATGAATTATACGCCGGGATATTGCATAGAAGAGAAATCGATTTTGTTGCCATCCGTCGGAATGAGAAGCTTTACATACAAGTTTCGGACAGCATCAGCGATCCCAAAACCTTTGCTCGGGAAGTGGACCCGCTCCTGCAAATCAAAGATGCTTACCCTAAGATGATCATTGCAAGAACGAGGCATGAATCGTACCAATACGAAGGGATTCAAATCGTAGATGTCTCGAACTGGTTGATTGGGTGAGAGGGAAACTGTGTGATCGATCTATAAACGGAAAGACTAACGAGAATCGTGAAACGTCAACCTTCAAACCGGGAATAAATGAGCGATAAGGATGTAAACCATGGCCTACAATGAGCGCATCAAGAATTTTGAACGAATCCGCGAATACATGAGGGAGTTTTATGTGTACGGCTTCAAGAGCCGGGAGGAGTTCTCACAGAAAAGCGTGCGCTCGTACGATGACGAGAAGCGGCGGATCGAGAGTTGGCTCGGCGATTATATGAGCTTCCGTCAGACGCCGGACGGGAAGAACTGTTTCCTGTCGATCGACAGCCGTGCGTGCCCGCACAACCCGCTTTTCAAGGCATGGAAAACCAGCAGTTTTACCGATGGCGACATTACTCTTCACTTCATCCTGTTTGACATCCTCTACTCTCCGGACGTCGCGATGACCGTTTCGGAGATCATGGACGAGATGAATAACCGGTATTTGTCGTTTTTCGAAGAGCCGATATCCGTCGACGAGTCGACCCTGCGGAAGAAACTCAAGGAGTACACCGAAGCGGGTCTTTTTCGCTCGGAAAGAGAGGGCCGGCAGGTCCGTTATCGAAGGGTCGAGGATACCGATTTTTCGGAGTACACGGACTTACTCGATTTTTTCTCGGAGGTCGCGCCTTGCGGGGTGATCGGGTCTTTTCTTCTCGATAAAGGGCGGGGGGCACCGGAAGCGTTTGCCTATAAGCACCATTACATCACTCACGCGCTCGACAGCGAAGTGTTGTGCGACCTTTTTCTCGCGATGCGCGAAAAGCGCGAGGTCACGCTCGAAAATCAAAGTCGAAGAGGACAACTGACCCGCGATCGCGTCGTCCCTTTACGCATTTTTATCAGCGCTCAGAACGGACGACAGTATGTTCTCGCTTTTAGCTTGAGGATAGAGAAAATCCGGGTGTTCCGAACGGATTACTTACGAAGCGTCGAGATCGGCGAACCGAATGACCGATTTGACGAACTTCGTGAGAAGCTCGACCGCATGGGTCAACACATGTGGGGCGTGATGACGCGCAAGAACGAATCGCGCACACAGAGGATCCTTTTCGATGTTCATATCGATGACGGGGAAGAGTATATTATTCAACGCCTGGAACGCGAGAAGCGATGCGGAACGGTCGAGCGGCTTGATGAACAGACCTACCGATTCACGGCGGATGTCTATGATCCGATCGAGCTGAATCCGTGGATTCGGTCGTATTTTTGCAGGATCGTGAACCTTGAATTCTCGGATCGCGATCAGGAAGAGCAATTTCGCTCGGATTTTCGCGCAATGGCGAGGATGTATGACGTAGAGACGGAGCCGGCGGCGGGCGAAGGAGACTCGACATGATTTTCAGCGAGATGTACGGTGCCTATTATCAGACGGTCGCGAAGATATTAGCGTCGGCCGTGTCCGGACACCTGTCGGAGAAGGAGCTTCGGGAGATCGCGGGCGAGTACGCATTTTCAGAAAGTGAATTGACGATTGTACCGGCGCTCAAGGCTGCGAGGTGGCAATTGCTCGGGAAGGATCTGAAGACTCCGATCCGCCATGTCCCGACGATGCCGCTCACGACGATCCAGAAGCGATGGCTGAAGGCGATCTCTTTGGATCCGCGCGTAGCGCTCTTCGGAGTGGAATTGACCGGGCTCGACGATGTTGATCCGCTGTTTACCCCGGAGGACTATGTGGTTTTCGATCGATATGAGGACGGTGACGACTATTCCGACGAGACGTATATCCGCCATTTCCGCGCAATCCTTTACGCGATCCGCGAAAAGACGCCCCTGGGTATCCGCATCCTGAACCGGCACGGGAAATCCATGTTTATGAAGGTTCTGCCGGATCATCTGGAGTATTCGGAGAAGGACGATAAGTTCCGGTTGATCTCGACCGGGTGCCGGTATGCGGGTACGATCAACTTATCAAAAATCATCTCCTGTAATCCTTACCCCGGCGAGCAGTTGAACTCCGGAAAGTCACGCATTGGGAAAACCTGTTCTCTGACCCTGGAATTGATCGACCGAAGAAACGCGATGGAGCGACTGTTCTTGCACTTCGCTCATTTTGAAAAAAGAGCGGAACGGATCGCGGAGGACCGTTATCGGGTGGTGCTTCGTTATGATCAGACCGACGAGACCGAGATCCTGATCCGCGTACTCTCCTTCGGGCCCTTTGTTAAAGTGACCGAGCCGGAGCGTTTTATTGAACTCGTTCGCAGTCGTCTCCAAAAACAGATGGAGCTGTATCCGCTCTGATTCGAATGATTCCCGCCGCTTCTTTTTCCGCTCGAAAACAATCCGCAAAACGACATCCCGGACTTGATCCGGGATTTTTCAACGAAGTTCGCAGGTTTTTTTCCGTGAACCGATGATTTTCCTTTGGCATGATGAGTATGCAAGGTGCCGTTGCGCGTGTTTCAAAGACACGGCGGTGCGCGAGGAGGTTCCGAAGCGTATGCCACACGGGTACTTGTGCATGGTTGTCACAGCCGTAAAAGGGTAAGTGACCCACAAGGTGTTAGTCAGGTTCGATTCCTGCGCGTGTTGTAAAAACATGGTTTGGTGAACCGCTGTCGTAGAGGCAGCCGCGCCGATGTAAGATTCGGCCAATTTTGAAGCGATTGTCCCGTCTTTCGCGAAAAGGAATGCTTCGGCAGTATCCGAACCCGAAAGACAGTGTGTCGGAAGCCTTGATCGGGATCGGATACCGGGGCAAAGAGAGAGTAAGTCATACGTCAGCGTCCCGCTTATGACTCTTTCTCCTGAAGATTCCGGCCGCGGCCGGTGCACGGGCAATCGCCAGCGCTATAAAACCTGAAGGAGGGTATGAATATGAAAACAGTAATTAAAGAGAACGAGAGAGGCCTTCTTTTCAAGAACGGCAAGTATGTGAAGATGTTGAGCGCAGGGAAGTACTCTTTTTTGAGCGACGTACAGATCGAGTTGCAAAGTCTGGATCGGATGGTTGCGTCGAAGAACGCTTCTCTGGAGATCCTTCTCGACGACCCGGCGATTCTCGCATCGGTTGAAGTGATCGATGTTGCCGACTGCAAACTGGCCTTGCATTTTGTTGACGGGAGATTCCGTCAGGTGTTGAGTCAGGGCAAGTATGCCTTCTGGTCCGTCTACGCGAAGCACACCTTCCGGATTGTAGACATCACGACTCCGGAGGTCTCTGAAGATGTGCCCGGTTACCTCTTTTCGAAGATCCCAGAGGCATACTTCGTGAAGTATGAGGTAGCCGGGTTCCAGAAAGGGCGGTTGAGTTTTAACCGTAATTTCGTCCGCGTCCTTGAGCCCGGAACGTACTACTTCTGGAAGAACGACGTGAAGGTGGAGGTCAGCCTCGTCGACACGCGTTTGACGAAGATGGAGATTTCCGGGCAGGAGATCCTTTCTCAGGACAAGGTCGCTTTACGGATCAACTTCGTGTGCACTTACAGAGTCGTTGACTGCGTGCGGATCGACAGCGAGATCGACGACTATCGGGAACAGCTCCACGTCGCAGCTCAGTTGGCGCTCCGTGAGTACGTCGGAAAGTACAGAATCGATGAGATCCTCGAAAATAAAGAGGAAATGTCGCGTTATGTTTTCGAACGTTTGAAGATGAACGAAAATTCTCTCTTCATTCAGATTGCTTCAGCCGGGGTCAAGGACATCATCCTTCCGGGCGAGATCCGCGATATCATGAACACTGTGCTTGTCGCCGAGAAGCGTGCGCAGGCCAATGTCATCACGCGGCGTGAGGAGGTTGCCTCCACGCGGTCGCTTCTGAACACGGCCAAACTGATGGACGAGAACCGGACGCTCTTAAAACTCAAGGAGTTGGAGTACGTCGAGCGGATCTGTGAGAATGTCGGGAGTATTAACCTCGGCGGAAACGGAGATGTTCTCACGCAGTTGACATCGATCCTGAGGGGCAAAGATAATTAAGTACAAGTGTTGTTTCCCGCGCGGGGATGACCCCGCGCGGGGAGCACTGAACTGGAAAGGCGGCAAGAAAATGATCGAAGTCAAGGGATTTCACAATCAGGCGGTCTGTTTTTGTTCGCGATTGGATCAGTCCGCCGAAGAACAGATCCGCGGAGTTTGCAACCGGGAGGAATTTTCGTCCTCCAAAATCCGGATCATGCCGGACGTGCACGCCGGTATGGGATGCACGATCGGAACGACGATGACCGTCACCGACAAAATCGTTCCCGGTATGGTGGGTGTCGATATCGGATGCGGCATGGAGACTGTTTGTCTCGGGGATCATGATATTGAGTTGGATCAACTCGATTTTTTGATCCGCCGTGAGATTCCGAGCGGTTTTTCGATCCGTAACAGCCCGCATCCGTTACACGAAGAGATCGATCTGCAGGCTTTGCGCTGTGCCGGGTTTGTGAACATCGAGCGGGCGCGAAACAGCATCGGTACCTTGGGCGGCGGTAACCATTTTATCGAGGTCGACCGGGATGAAGACGGATGTCTTTTCCTGGTGATCCACTCCGGCAGTCGCCACATCGGAAACGAAGTCGCCAAGTACTACCAGAATGAAGCCGTAAAATCGATGAAGGGTCATGCGAACTACCAGATCGATGACGTGATCGAAAAGCTTAAAAGTGAAGGGCGCGAACAGGAGATATTCGAAACGGTCCGGTCGATGAAGGGCAAACATGATTTACCGATCGATATCCCCAAGGATCTGGCGTATCTGGAGGGACGGCTTTTCGAGGATTACATCCACGATATGAAAATCATCCAGCGGTTCGCGGTGCTGAATCGAAAAGCGATGACGGAAGTGCTTCTTTCCGGGCTTAACCTGAACGAGTGTGATCGGTTTACTACGATCCACAACTATGTCGATACCGACGAGATGATCCTCAGAAAAGGCGCCGTTTCCGCGAGGCAAGGTGAGCGGCTCCTGATTCCGATCAACATGCGCGACGGCAGTTTGATCTGCGTCGGCAAAGGAAATGAGGATTGGAACAACTCCGCACCGCATGGGGCGGGACGTCTGATGAGTCGAAAAGAGGCCTTTTCCAAATTGTCGCTCGACGAGTTTCGGGAGCAGATGGAGGGAATCTACTCGACTTGCGTGACGAGCAGAACACTGGACGAGTCGCCGATGGCCTATAAGAGCATGGATGACATTATCGTTCAGATCCGTCCGACCGTCGACGTGGAGAAACGCATCGTTCCGATTTTTAACTTTAAGGCATGAAGGGAGAGCGCGGGCCGCCGGGTGACCGACGATCCGCTGCTCTTCAGAATCAGGGTATAATTGATGTCGGGCGAGAAAGCGGGGGATATACATTGGTTTTTAAGCGAAAACAAGTTCCATTCTTCTCATCGCATTTGGACGGTTACATCGAAGACTTGAATGCCGGAGATTTGCGGGCGATTCCGAGCATTTTCTGCGTTTTCGCAGAGAATATGCCCGCGCACAAAAAGAAGGCGGCACAAACCCTCGCCGCTTTCTTAAGTCATTCAACGTTTGAACAAATCGCCGAAGCGGGGACGCGTATGCGCCAAACCCAATCGATTTCATGGTCCATAAATTGGCAAGAAGAAAGGATCGATGATTTCATCACCTCCAAGATGTCTCAAGAAGAAAGGAGAGCCGTAGTCATATTTTCAACCTTTAGCCCGAATGGTTATATACGTCAAAGAGCGGTGGAACAACTGGGCAAATTCGAAGCGACTTTGCCTTTTGTGATACCCAGGCTGAACGATTGGGTGAAAGAGGTTCGGCAGACCGCGTTTGATTCGTTTTCGAAAGGATTGAAAGTAGTTTCTGAGCAAGAGTTGCTTCAATCCATATCGCTGATGGACAGAATGAGAAGAAGTACAAGGTGTGCGTACTTTGAGATCACTAATCTCTTTGATTCGATCATCAATGACCCCAAGAATGAACATATCGTAGAAGATGGCCTGTTTGATCCGAACCCCGGAATCCGAAGTGCTTGTTGTCGAATCCTGCTGAGGTCCCCGGAGATAAACCGGGAGATACTGCGAAAGTACATTTTGAGGGAAAAGGATCCGATTTCGCGCAAAACGGTATTTGAATCGCTCATCAAGGCTGATTTGGATGTGTCGGACTTGGCCGATACGCTTCTTACGGATAAATATTTCGGTGTTCGATATACTGCGCTGACATATCTTGATGACATGGAGCGGAAAGACATTTTTCGTAAAGCGGAATCATTGTTGACCGATAAGAATACTTTTGTTCGAGAGCGTTCAAGAAGCATCATCTCGAAGATTGATCCCGGATTCGATTTTCTGAAATTTTACATGGACAGACGAAGCACCCATACCGCCGTCGCCATTCTCGGTCTGGGTGAAGTCGGATCACCGGCGATTTGCGAAGTGATCGAAAACTACCTTATGAGTGACAGGATATCTGTGATCCGCGCGTCGATGCTTTCATTGATGAGGTTGGATCCCCGCCGATACGGCCCGGTCATTCTGGAAATGCTTTTGTCCGAGCATGTGGGAATTGTTAAAACCGCTAAAAATATGATCCAAAAGTACGACATCTGCGATTTTGATCGGATCGATGAGATTTTCAGTATGACTCCTTACGGAAGCACGAAAATGAAATGTGCGGCGCTGTTGTTCTCTGCCGGTAAATGGCAGCGAATGATATATATTTTGCGGTTCATGTCCGATGAGCATGAGCCTTTGCGGAACATGTGCAGGACCCAATTTATCCGATGGTTCGAAACTTATAATCGTTCGTTTTCGACCCCGACGGAGGAACAAAAATCGACGATCCAAAAACTGATGAGCGAGCAAAAATCTTTTCTCAGCGAAAGCGCTCTTGTCCATCTGCGGTTGGTTCTCACTCTCTGACGAGGCGATCCGGAGAATAGTATCGACTGATGGAATTACCGTATAGTATGCGCTCGTTTCAATTTTCGTACAGGCCTACACCGTTTCCTTCTTTTTCCTGCCGCAAACGAAATAGAGAATGAGCGCTCCGATACCGTAGCCCGTCAGGTAAAGAACGATGTCTCCGACATCCGCAAATCCGCGACCGGTAAGGTGTTGAAGAACCTCCAGAAGCAGGAATCCGAGAACGACAAAAAAGACGCTCACCTTCCATTTGTTCCAATGAAGAAGGGGCTTGAGCGGTATGAACAAGCAAAGATTGATCAGGTGTATACAGATGGTAGACGAATCATTCCGAAAGTCGGAAATGAAACTGATTGGATTTAAAGAGATCCTTCGTGCATGTACCGGCCGTAGAAACAGGCCCGCGATCACCGTCAGGAGGTAGGCGGCAAGTAGAATACGGCGCTCCAATACGTTAAGTTTTCGAAAAACGACAAGTTGGATCAAGATGTATATGCTAAATGCGGAGATCGCCCAGAAGAGAAAACCGGAGATTATTGACGTATTGATACCGATTCGAGTTGCCCCTTCCGACACGAAAATCGCATTGAAGAAGAATCCGGTCATGATCGCCGCCAAGAGGCTGATTGTCTTGAACAACGGGACTTTACGAGTCAATGGGTATTCCTCCGAATGAACATGATTGTGTTTGCGGCCGACTGAAGTCCATTCAAGCACATGACAGATTATAACCCGATGTCTTTTCTGTGTCGACCGGGATTTCCGGTCGATACAGAAAAGAAGAATCAGCAAACGATCCGATTTTCGCGCACCCTCTTGACAGATGGTGCGCTTTTGCTATACTACTGTTATACATAAGTAACACAGCATAGAGGATAAGCGATGGATTTTCGAACGGATACACCGATTTACCTTCAGATCGCAAATCATATCAAAGAGCGGATCATGAGCGGGGTCTTACCGTACGGTGAGAAATTGTCATCTGTGCGCGAGTATTCTCTGGAATACGAAGTCTCGCCGTTGACGATCCAGCGTGCGATGGCGGAATTGGAATCGGAGGGGATCATTAAGTCCAGGCGGGGTGTCGGAAGTTTTGTCCTCGGCGACTGCAAGGATAATCTGGAGATGCGTATGGTGGATCGGCAAATCGAAGAATTTATCGAAAAAATGCGCAATGTCGGTCTTTCCGATCAAGCGATATTGAAGAAGGTAAAGGGGGCTTTGACGGATGAGTGACTTGGTTTCCATAAAGGGACTTTCAAAGAAAGTGAGGGAGACCCCGGTGATCAAGGATTTGACCTTGTCGATTCCGGCCGGCCGGATCATCGGCCTTCTGGGGAATAACGGGATCGGGAAGACGACGTTACTCCGGCTGATCGGCAATTTGCAGTTGCCGGATGAGGGAGAGATCCGCATCGGAGACAAGGCGGTTTCCGCTGCGACCGCAAAGAGCACCGCCTATCTTCTTACCCCTGAACAGCTTTTCGACTGGATGAAGGTTCGCGATGCCATCACTTATTTCCGGGACTTTTTCCCGGACTTTGACGAGGGAAAAGCACGCCGGATCTGTGAAGAATTGGAAATCGATCCGCAATCGAAAATCAAGGAGCTTTCGAAGGGGAACAAGGAGAAAGTATGTCTGATGCTCGCCTTTTCGAGAAACGTGAAGTTGTATTTGATGGACGAGCCGATGGGCGGGATCGATCCGACGATTAAAAGGAATGTCAAGAAGTTCATCCTGGAGAATATCCCGGAGGACGCGACAGTGATCCTGTCGACGCACCTGATCAAGGATATGGAGGTGCTTTTCGATCAGCTTTTGATCATGAAAGACCATTCGGTCCTGAGTGTGGATGCCGAAGAAGTGCGGGCGAGCCGAAATCTGTCCGTCGATGATTATTATGCGGAGGTGATGTCCGATGACGGCAACGATTAAGTGGGAATTCATTAAGGCGTTTCATCGCCTGAGAAAACTCTTTGTGTTTCTCATTGCGCTCTTTGGCGTGATCTGGATCTTGCCGAGCGGGTGGACGGACGTTTGGGGTTCTCCGTTTGATGTGCTGATCATGGCACTCTGGTTTGCCACAACTGTGTGCTTATTGATCCTTTCTCTTTATCCGATGTACAACGTGATCCATGATTTTCGCGAAAAGACATACGCCCTGGAGCGGGGGACCGGATCTCCCTTTCGAAATGTCGTTGTTGCCAAAATCATTGTCAATCTTTTGGTCGTGGGCGTAACGGGCGTTTGTGTCGTTGCGTCGAGTCTCCTGTTTGAAAAATTCAATACGGAAAGCGTTCATTATTTTTCGATCAGTTCGAATCATGTAATTACGCTGTCGCTGGTCGATGCTTGGCTTATGTCTCCGACGATCTTGTTGTTTGCATATATTGTCGCGTCGACCGGAAGAGTGTTTCGCGAAGCCCGTTTGATCGGGACGATTATGATTGGAGCGCCCCTTGCGCTTATAAATTTGATTACTTCCAATCCCGGTGTAGTCGCCATCGCGGACGAAATACTCGTCGCCAAACTGCTCGTTGCGGCTATCCTTCTCGTCGTCACCGTATGGCTGGGAGAACGGAGATACGAGCAGCATGTTTACAATGCCTGACGCAGTCTTTCGGGCTTTCATTCGAACTACTCCGGCTGTTCCGGAAAAGCACATTCTTTTCTTCCGAACTATACCCCGACTATTTTCTCGAAACCGACAGTCTTCGATTTTATGTCGTGAAGGCTGTCGGTCATCGTTTTCACATCGATGTTTTCTTCGGGGCGTTCGATCCGCATCGCGTATTTGGCGTATTCCAGGATGAACGTTCTTAATTGATCCGTGGGCATACCCGCGTCCGTCGGAAGATGAGCGTTGATCGGAAGGGCGACCAGATCCAGAGTGAAAACGCCCGTTTTGCAAGAGTCCAAGGCGGGCTGAATGTAATCGAACTTTAGCTTTCGGTAACCCATTTTTTCCCAGAACCAGATCTGTTTATCTTCCTCGATCTTGCCTTTAATGCCGGGCCGTTCGATCTCGCACAGGACATAATCGATATCGGTGCGTCCGTTGTTTTTGGCATCCATGCGCATCAATTCAAGGGCGCGCTGATATAAGCGGGTGCCGACGCCGCCCGATTGGTGTTCTTCCTGCACCGCAATATATTCGATCACGCCGCAATTGGACCGGGCAAAATAGTCGCAGATGATCCCGCCGATCGTCTTATTGCCTTTGGCGATGAGAACGACGTGATAATTGTTCTTCTTGTACCATCCGGTGCTTTTTTTCGTTAAATAATCGATGATGTTGTCGAGGCTTTCCCGCTGATTCACGTCCGGAAATGCGTCCAGGTATATGCTGATGTAGTACTCGCCCAGAAGCGTCATACTGCTCTTGTCGTCGATTTTTACTTCGGTATAGCTGAAATCGTCGTGGATATCCGCAAAATACGCATCAAACGAGCCGAAAATATCACTTGCGGAATGCATCGCTTTTGGAAGGAAGAGCGCTTTGTATTTTTCGGATAACGGAGTTCCGCCCTCTGTTTTCTGCTTCAGTCGCTCGCGAAAAGCATCTTCGATTTTGTTGTTCATGGAAAGGCAGTATCTGTACTTTCTTTGGGTCTTGTTTTCTGAAAATACTTGGTCAAAGTAATCAAAACTTTTCGTGATCAGCGCTTGAATACATGCTTCATAATTCGACGGATTCGGCATATTCGCCAGTTCAAAAAAAGTAATGGCCCGCTGAGGCAAAAAACAATCATTTTCATGATCGATGGATTCGAACATGATCCAAATGTTTGCCGTACAGTAATAATTCTTTGCTTTGTAATTGCTTTTCAAATCGAAATCGTCCGGTTCCAGAAGAAAAGAAACGGTATCGTCGGACAGTTTATTGAGAAAATACGTATTCACCGGACTGAAGTTTTCCCGGTTGCGTTGGATATATTTTCCGGCGTGAAACAAATTGCAGGTCAGCGAACAAAGGACTCCGTTTGCGGGGTCACGAACATGATCCCAAAGCCGCTTAAATTTCTCCTTGTCGTTCAGGACGACATTTACGGAAATGCTCTCGTCGCCGAACGCATATTGGCACAGTTTGAAGTGTCCTTCCTGCTGTCTGACCTGATAGCTCGGTCCCCACCAGAGCCACGCAAAAGTATAGTAGATCTCCGAAGAATAAAGCTCGTCCGCATACTTCTCATTGGTCGCGCAGGAGATGAATTTCTCGACCAAATATTTCCAGTTTTCCTGATCGCTCTCAAGCAGTCCCGACAACAGAAAATTCGGCGACAGATATCCCTCGTGGATCCGGATCTTCATGCAAAACGCGATCGGTTGCGCCGGATCTATGTCAAAGGCCTTTCTTACTCTTGCCCGGTCGAAGTAATCGAAATAAAGATCGATAGATTCGGAGGAGCCGTTATTAGGGATATCCGTGCAATTATCCGCTTCGTAAATGAATCCTTCGCGGATCGAATCATTGAAGAATTTTGTAAATTCACGGATCGATTCCTTCCACCAGCCAATATCCTGATACTTACCCTGCGTCTTCAGGATGAAATACTCGCAGAAGACCCGGATATTTTTCCTCGGACCCCTTCGGCACAGGATCAGGATCCGCAGCAGCCAGCGCCTTTTCATCCCGAGCGGATAAAGAAGGTTCCGGATCGGTCGGATATATTTTCCCGAAAAAATGTAAAACAAGGCGATCACGGCCGCTACGGAAAGGATGAATTGAGCGACGTTGTTTATAATCGAAATGATATTCATTATGCTGTCCCAGATCATGCCCAAT
>LSQX01231944.1_pt1 | contig 18922 bp, 12 predicted proteins | sample 654561 | NCBI WGS metagenome assembly LSQX01 (sample SAMN04489861, study PRJNA283612) | anaerobic digester metagenome | isolation source: 4 biogas reactors fed with cattle manure at either 37C or 55C with and... | place: Denmark: Kongens Lyngby | collected 2014
GGCAGACGCGCTGGACTTAGGATCCAGTATCGTAAGATGTGCGGGTTCAAGTCCCGCCTCGCCCACCAATGTCAACCTTTTGGAAGAGAGTACTATCCATGACAGAAAAAGACAACGACGCTGTGGAAACCCCTGAACAGGAATCCGCCCCCGAAGTAAGCGAAATCGAAGAAACGACAGACTTGGACACAGCCGATCTGTCTGTTGACGCTGAAATGGGGGACGATGAGTTTGAATGGAAAGAACCGCCCGTCTTTGAAATTGAGCACAAAGAAGATTGTCTGTGCGAAATCAAAGTGACGATTCCAGCCGCCAATATCGTTTCCACCCTCGATATTATTTACAAAGAAATGAATGATGGAGTGCAGGTACCCGGTTTCCGCCGTGGTAAAGCACCGCGTAAGCTGCTCGAAAAACGTCTCGGCAAATATGCGCACAGCACAGCCATTGAACAGCTCACTGATGCGGCCGCAAAGAAACTGATGCGCGATCATGAGCTGCGTCCCGTCTCCGAGGCGGAAGTGACAGGTCTGGAAGATAAAGACCAGCTTGACGACAAAGAAGATCTGGTCTATACCGTGAGCTTTGAAGTGGCCGGCACTTGTGAACTGGCCGACCTCTCCACCATTGAACTCGAACGCCCGGAATATGAGGTGGACGAGGAAGCTGTGGAGGCGCAGATCAACAACATGCGCACACGCTTCGGCCGTTATGAGCCGCTGGAAGAGGGCGTTGCTGAAGACGGCGACCAGCTGGTCATCGACTTCAAAGGCACTGTTGACGGAGAAGAATTTGAAGGCGGCAGCGCCGAAGCCTATCCCTATATTCTGGGCAGCAAGCGTTTTTACGCAAGCATGGAAGAGGCCATGCTGGGTAAAAAGGCCGGCGATCAGGTCACGGCTGAAGTCACCTTCGAAGAGGATTATATGTCCGCCGAAGTCGCCGGAAAAACAGCACAGTTTGAAATCAGCATCAATGAAATCAAACGCCGTGTTCTCCCCGAACTGGACGATGAATTTGCCAAAAAAGCCGGCCATGAATCCATGGAAATCATGCGTGAAACAGTGAAGAAGCGCATGTCAGAAACGGCTGACGACCAGCTGGATCAGATGCTGGAAGAACAGGCCATGGGCAAACTGGTGGAAGCCAGCAGCTTCACACTGCCCAAAGGACAGATTCAGCAGTTTGTGGAGATGGAACGTAATTCCATTTACGGACGCATGCTCGAACAGAATGTATCCGCCGAAGAGATGGAACGGGAAGCGGACAATGTTGATGAAGCCGCTCAGAAACAGGGACTTTTCAACCTGAAAGCCATGTATGTTGTGGATGCGCTGAGCGAACAGGAAAAGATCGAAATCACGGAAGAAGATTTCGAAGACTATACCCGCCAGTTTATTCAGGGCGAAGATACGCAGATGCTCGAAGCCTACAGGGCCTATTTCAAGAGCGATGAAATGCGCAGCACCACTGCACACCGTATCCTGTATAATAAAGCAATGAAGACCGCTGTAGCCAAGTGTCAGATCAAAATCCTTTCTGAAGAAGAAATGAAAAAAGCCGAAGAAGACGCAAAGGAAAAGGAAGCGGTTGAAGAGGAAAAAGAAGATGCGTGATTTCCCACTGTCTGGTGTAAATGCAGCCCGTGCCGGTCTGGACATACGGGATGTACCGCCTGTGGCCCCCGAAGCGGTCACTATTTACCAGCAGACCAGTCGCGGCGAAAGAGCCTATGATATCTATTCGCGCCTTCTGGAAGATCGCATCATTTTTCTGGGCTATACCATCGATGACGCTGTGGCAAATTATATCATTGCACAGATGCTCTATCTCGAAGCGGAAGATCCCGATAAGCCCATCAATGTATATATCAATTCTCCGGGTGGAAGTGTTACTGCGGGACTGGCCATTTATGACACCATGCAGTATATTCGCCCGGAAATTACCACCATTTGCATAGGCCAGGCCGCAAGTATGGGGGCTGTTCTCATGGCGGCCGGAACGAAGGGACGGCGATTCGCTCTTCCTTACTCGCGTTTCCTGCTCCATCAGATCATGGGCGGCGTGCGCGGACAAGCCACGGATATAGAGATTCAGGCCCGCGAAATTGTACGGATCGGAGAAATGACCGACGAGATTCTGGTTCGTCATACAGGTCAGCCTCTGGAAGTCATTCGCAAAGACAGTGACCGTGACTTTTTCATGGGTGCTGAAGAGGCCAAAGAATACGGACTCGTGGACGAAGTGCTGCACCGTCTTCCCGCAGAGAAGTGAGCAGAGCCCTCTTTTGGCTGTCTTTTTCTTGAGACATACCATATGTAGTGTTTGTACGGGCTGACCAGCCTGTCAACATCTATATATTGTTGACAAAAGATTCAAAAACTGATATAATTATGCCTGTGTCCCAGCCATTGGTATGAAGTTGAGATCCAACCCAGGTAAAGGAGGCGCATTTCATGGCTTCACAGCAGCGCTCGCGCCCCAAGGCGCCCGCCTGTTCGTTTTGCGGTAAAACGCACGACGAAGTCAATAAATTGATTGCCGGTCCTGATGTCAATATCTGTGATGATTGTGTCAATCTGTGTAACGATATTGTTGCGGAAGACCAGGCCCGCAAAAAGAAACGTAAAAAGTCACACGTTCCCACCCCGCAGGAAATCAAAGACTTTCTGGATCAGTATGTAGTGGGCCAGGAACAGGCGAAACGCATCCTGGCCGTTGCCGTACATAATCATTATAAACGTCTTTCCGCCGATTCTGAAGTGGATGGTATCGAACTTCAGAAAACCAATGTGCTTCTCATCGGCCCTTCCGGTTGCGGTAAAACACTGCTTGCTGAAAGCCTCGCCCGCATGCTGGATGTCCCCTTCGCCATTGTGGATGCCACCACGCTGACGGAGGCCGGTTATGTGGGTGACGACGTCGAAAATGTGGTTCTCAAGCTGTTGCAGGCTGCTGATTTTGATTATGCCCGGGCTGAAACCGGCATTATTTATATTGACGAGATAGACAAGACAGCGCGGAAAAGCGACAGTCCTTCCATTACCCGCGATGTGTCGGGCGAAGGCGTGCAGCAGGCCCTCTTGAAAATTATTGAGGGCACTGTGGCCAATGTACCGCCTCAGGGCGGCCGCAAGCATCCCCAGCAGGAATGCATCCAGGTGGATACGCGCAATATCCTTTTCATCTGCGGCGGTGCCTTCAACGGACTCGATCAGGTGATCCGCAAACGCACGGGCAACAACGCCATCGGCTTCAACGCTGACATCAAATCCAAGGAAGAGCAGCGGCTGGGGGATATTCTCTCCCAGGCACGTCCCGAAGATCTGATCAAATACGGTATGATTCCCGAATTTTCCGGACGCCTTCCCGTCATCGCCACCTTGTACGATCTTTCCGCTGATGACCTGGAAAGAATTCTCGTGGAACCGAAGAATGCCTTGACTCGCCAGTATCAGAAGATTTTCCAGATGGAAGGTGTTGATCTCCAGTTTCAGCCTGAGTCCATCAGTGCCATTGCGGAAAAGGCCATTTCTTTTGAAACGGGTGCCCGCGGCTTGCGGGCCATTCTCGAAGAGGCCATGCTCGATCTCATGTTTGACATACCGAGCCGCACCGACATTAAAGAAGTCATTATCACTCCCGGCGCCATCCTGAAAGATGAGGATCCGCTGGTTGTCTATGAGCACGATAAACGTAAAGGAACCCCCAGGAGCGATTCCAGCAGCTCCGCATCAGCATGAGTTGAAGCGCTGAGATAAAAGCAGGGGTGCCTTTTCTTTCCTGAATGCGCATCTCATCCGGGCGGAGCCGCACAGTTCGGCCGGATGCGTATCTGATGCCGCCGAATTTCCTGCACTTCCAGCCTCCTGTTCGTAGTAGCCCCCTGTAATTTCGTATAATACAGCAATGAAGGGCTGGACTGTGGCGGGCAGCCCGGTGCATCTGAGCGATCCGGAAAGGGTTCCTTTTTTCTATTACAGGAAAAGGGGCCTTGTCGCCTCCAAATCAGGCGCATGAGCTTTCAGGATATTCTGTACCAGTCCTGAGAGAGGGGAAGACCGTCCCCTGATCCCGACAACTCCGGCTGGGTCAGGATTGTGCCGACCCGGCTGGACATATGTTTTGGCTGATTGAAAATACAAAGAAGCATCTGATGCAGGAAAATAATTTATGCCTCCGAAAGAAAAAAAAGAGAAAGCCGAAAGTTATTCCGTTCCTTTGCTGGCACTGAAAGACGCAGTGGTCTTTCCACGCATGGTCGCCCCGCTTTTTGTAGGGCGTCCGGCCTCCATCGCCGCTGTGGAAATGGCCGCCTCAAAAAGCACACCGCTCTTTGTCGCTCTCCAGAAAGATCCGACCGAAGAAATGCCTTCCCCTTCGGAAATGTATCGCGTCGGAACCTTCACGAAGATTGTCAACGTGGTAGGCATGCCTGATGGTGCCCTTAAAGTCGTGGTGGAAGGCCTGGCCCGTGGGCGGGTCACTTCCTACAAGATGGATGATATCCCTTTCATGGCTCAAGTGAAGGATGTTTCCGCCCCGGCTGCACGGAGTCTCAAGATCAAAGGGCTCATGCAGACGCTGCGCCATCAGTTTGAAGAGTATGTGGAAAGCAGCCAGAAAGTCGCATTGGATATCCTGCAATCCATACAGGCCATGCAGGATCCTGATCTTCTAGCCGACACCATGAGCGCCTATCTTTTCATCAATGTTGAAGAAAGACAGGAGATTCTCGAAACCATCCCCCTGGCGAAACGGATGGAAAAGATGGCCATCTTCCTCGAAAGAGAAATAGAACTGTCCCAGATGGAACGTACCGTCAGAAGACGCATCCGCAAGCAGATCGAAAGAGGTCAGCGTGAGCACTATCTGCAGGAGCAAATGCGTCTGATTCAAGCTGAACTGGGCATAATCGATGACGGCGGTGGCGATATGATGGAGCTCCACACGCTCATTGAAGAAGCGGGGATGCCTCCCAAGATTCGTGAAAAAGCGGAACGGGAACTGCGCCGTTATGAGCGTCTGCCTTCCATGAGTCCCGACAGTGCTGTCTTGCGCGGCTATCTCGAATGGCTCTGTGAGATGCCCTGGAACAAACGCACCCGTGATGCCATCAATCTCAAAAAAGCCAGAGAAACCCTCGATGCCGATCATTTCGGCCTGGAAAAAGTCAAAGAGCGCATTCTCGAATTTCTCTCCGTGCGCAAGCTCAACAAAGCAGGCAAAGGGCCCATACTCTGTCTGGTGGGGCCGCCCGGTGTCGGCAAAACGTCCCTGGGCCAGTCCGTTGCCCAGGCCATGGGTCGCAAGTTCGTGCGTCTCTCTCTCGGTGGAATCCGTGACGAAGCGGAAATCCGCGGACATCGTCGTACCTATGTGGGCGCGCTGCCCGGTCGGCTCATCCAGGGAATCAAAGATGCCGGCGTGAAAAACCCCGTCATGATGCTTGATGAGATCGACAAGATGAGCGCTGACTTCCGCGGCGATCCTTCCTCAGCCCTTCTGGAAGCGCTGGATCCCGAACAGAACAAAAACTTCAGTGATCATTTCCTGGAGGTGGGCTTCGATCTCTCCGAAGTCTTTTTTATCACCACAGCCAACAACGAATACAACATACCCATGCCCCTGCAGGATCGCATGGAAATCGTGCGGCTCCCGGGCTATACACCGGAAGAAAAATATCAGATCGCCCGGCTCTATCTGGAGCCCCGGCAAATACGGGAATGCGGTCTGCAGAAAATCAACCCCACCATTACACAGGCCGGCATGGATACGCTCATTCAACGCTATACACGTGAGGCGGGCGTACGTGAGTTGGAACGCTCCATTGCTTCCATCTGCCGCAAGATCGCCCGGAAACTCGTGGACGGTGAAAAGAAATTACCGAAAAAGCTGGACAGTAAAGATATTGTGGCTCTCCTGGGCCCGCCGCCCTACAGCGAGATCCGGCCTGAAACCATGGCCGACATCGGTGTTGCCATCGGCATGGCCTGGACCTATGCAGGAGGCGAGATACTCCGCATAGAATCCAGCACAATGAAAGGCAAGGGAGCCTTGCAGCTTACCGGACAGCTCGGCGATGTCATGAAAGAATCAGCCGCTGCGGCCCATACCTATATCCGCACCCATGCCGTGGAATTGAAAGTGCCCGAAGACTTTCACACTGACAGGGATATCCATGTCCACATCCCCGAAGGCGCCATTCCCAAAGACGGACCTTCCGCCGGACTCGCCATGATTGTGTCCCTCCTTTCCGCACTGATCTCCGAAGCGCCGGCACCGGCCATTGCCATGACAGGAGAGATCACCCTCCGTGGACGGGTGTTGCCTGTTGGCGGTGTGAAGGAAAAAGTCATCGCCGCTTATCGGGCGGGAATCCGTCATGTCCTCCTTCCTCAGGAAAACGAAAAAGACTTCCCCGACCTGCCTCAGGAGATCAGGGATTCCGTCACCTTTTCACTCGTTTCAACAGTGGAGGAGGCACTGGCCATACTCTTTCCGAAACCGAAAAAAAAGAAAAGCGCTTCCAAAAAATAAAGAAGCCGGCAATTGTCTGAGCAGAGAGGAGACCTCCCATGGCAAGCATCGACGCCACTTTCATCTGCAGTGCCCTCCAGGCGGAACAGTTTCCCAGACGGGGCCTCCCCGAAATCGCCTTTGTGGGACGCTCCAACGTGGGAAAATCGAGCCTCCTCAATAAAGTGCTGGGCAGGAAAAGCCTCGCGAAAACGAGCAGCAAACCTGGAAAAACACAAACCATCAATTTCTTTGAAGTGGAAGGAAAATGGTATTTTGTAGACCTCCCCGGCTACGGCTATGCGCGGGTCGCCAAAACCGTCAAAGAGGAATGGAGCCGGAGAATGACTGAGTATCTGCGTAACCGTGACACTCTCAAGCTCGTCGCACTGCTTCTGGATGCCCGGCACGATCCCACGGAAAATGACCTGCACATGCTCGAATTGCTCGAAGAAAGCGAAAAGCCCACTCTCATCATCGCCACCAAAATCGACAAAGTGAAACCGAGCCAGCGGGTCAAACAATTGAAACAGATCCGCAAGTGTCTGGAACTCAGTGATGAGGCGTTGCTCATTCCCTTTTCAAGTGAAACGGGAGAAGGAACGAAGCAGGTCTGGGAAATTGTGAGAACCATGCGTTGAAATAGGGGATAGGTTTTAGGGGATAGGGGATAGGGGATACAGTGGGACATGGGGCACGGCATGCCGTGCCCATTTCACCCCGAGCCCAACTGAAGGCTCTCCCAGATTCAACTGATTTCTCCGGGTCTTCTCTTTGTCTTCTTTTTTGTTTTATCGCTATTCGTCAGGGCTTGACCCCGGATCGAGTTCATCAGCAGTATCTGGGGGGGGGAGTCGGTCGGATCCGTCGGATCGGTCGGATCGGTCGGATGTGCGAGGGGCTGTGGTTGGCTTGGGGCATAATGCAGGGACAGTGGCCAAGTGGACCACGTGGACATAAACCAACTGGGCACGGCATGCCGTGCCCCTACCAGCCCGAACCTCACTCCTCGTCCCTCACTCCTCGTCTCTTTCTGGAAGTCTTTCAAAAGGATATGTTATTCTCAGCACAGGTCATTTATGAAAGCTCCGGAACAATCCGGACAGTTTTTGGAAGGAAAACTCATGTCATCCCCCTCAGAAGACAAACCTGTCAATTTTTCAGTGAATACCGCCATTGAGCGTGATCGTGAACTTCTCAATACAGCCCGTGCCAAGGGACGGCTTCCCTTTTTCGGTGCGCTGGTTCGTTTGTCCGGACCGGGCTGGCTGCAAAGTGCCATTACACTGGGCGGCGGTACGCTGTCGAACAGTCTGTATCTGGCCGTATTGACAGGCTTCACCTTTCTTTGGCTTCAGCCTGTCGCCATGGCTGTGGGGATTGTCATGCTCAGCGCCATTTCCTATGTCACGCTGTCCACAGGGGAGCGGCCTTTGCGCATGATCAACCGGCATATCAACCCTGTCCTGGGCTGGAGCTGGCTCTTTGCTTCCATGCTGGCCAATCTGGTCTGGAGCATGCCCCAATTCGGCCTGGCTCTGGCTTCTCTGACGAAAATGCTTTTCCCTGAAGTGCTCGGTCAGACCGGTGCCTTCGGCAGTCATGGTCGTCTTGTGGCGGCTCTGTGCATTCTCGTGCTGAATATCCTCTTTCTGACGCTTTACAGTTCCGGCGGCAAAGGAATGAAGATCTTTGAGACCATCATCAAATGCATGGTGGGCCTCACTGTCCTGTGTTTCTTCGGTGTAGTCGTTGTGATTACCAAAGACGGCCTGGCCGACTGGCGCGAATATATGAGCGGTTTTGTTCCCCGTGTTTCCATGATGTTCAAGCCCGGCCCCAAACTGGCGCCCTATCTGGCGGAAGTGCCTGAACAGTTCCGTACCTTCTGGACGGGTAAAATCCTCAGTGACCAGCGTGATTTCATCATTGCAGCCTTTGCCACAGCCGTGGGCATCAACATGACCATCATGTTTCCCTATTCCATGTTGCGCAAGGGCTGGGATCGGGATTTTCGCGGACTCGCTATTTTTGATCTGTCCACAGGCCTGTTTATTCCCTTCCTCATCGCCACCTCCTGTGTTGTCATTGCCGCTTCCACACAGCTTCACGCCAAAGCACAAGCGGGTCTGGTCACGCCTTTCGACGAGTCGGGAGAGCGTATTGTCGTGGATACCAGTCTCCTGAAGAGCTATGACGGGCTTCTGGGCGAACGGATCCGCTGGGAAAGCGAGCAGAAGGGCGCTGCGCTTCCTGAAGAGACGCAGGTACCCGCACTCGTCGCTGACCTCGATGTAAGCGAAAAAACCATGGCCGCCATGCTCGCCCGTCGTGATGCGCCCCAGCTGGCTGCTTCACTGGAGCCCCTCACGGGTTCTCTCGTTGCCCGCTATATTTTCGGGCTGGGTATTCTCGGCATGGGCATTTCCGCAGCCACCATGCTCATGGTGATCAACAGTCTGTGTTTCTGTGAACTGTTGAACCGTCCGGCAAAGGGCTGGCCCCAGTTTGTCGGCGGTGCAATGACCTCCATTTCTCTCTTTGTCATGCTCGCCTGGGACGGTGCTCTCATGGCGGCTGCCACGCCGACTTCCGTATTCTGCATGACCCTGCTTCCACTGGCTTATCTGACCTTTTTCATGCTCATGAACCAGAAGAAAGTCCTGAAAGATGCCATGCCTCGTGGTGGCAAACGTGTGCTCTGGAATACGCTCATGTCCATCGCTCTTTTCTGTGCCTTTTTCGGAAGCCTCTGGGGTATCTACGGAAAGATCGGCGGCACCTGGACGCTTGTTGTGCTTGCAGTTTTTACTGTCCTTGTACTGGCCGGACATTTCTACAGAAAGAAATATGCTCCCGTGGAGGAGGAATAAGTTTCCCGGGACAGACAGTGGAGAACGAAGCTTTCAGCCGGAGAGTGGCAGCAGCCCCGCACGCCACGACTTCACCACCAGCTGTACGCCCCGGCCATAGCTGCGAACACCTTCTTTCACTCCCTGTGATTTGAGGTAGTGGTTGTACATGCGCCAGCTCCATTTCTGAAAGAAGTCAATGCGATAACGGCTGCTGGCTTCCTGCATTTCTCTGATGTCTTTCCAGCAGCTCTCAGGAAGACGGGCCAGTACTTCCTGACGGCGCTCCGTATTCAATTGGCGCGCCACATCCAGATAGAGATCCAGCGCAACACAATAGCGGGCATAACTGTTTTCGGCTTGCAACCCTGCGGCGAAGCCCAGCAGATTGGTTTCGCCTTCATCACACATCCCGGCGATATGCCCCAGTTCGTGAGCGGCCACAGCGACAAAGAAGGTGTCGGGTATTCCGCCATCCACATGAGCCTCCAGAGTGAAGGGGGCGCAAATGCCTGAGGTCCCGTTCATGAGCAGCATGCCGGGGATGGTGGCTTTCACCCGCCGGGGAAGAGCGACACTGCGGCCTTCCCAGATTCTGATGAGCCTTTCCATGGAATGAGAGACAGAGGCTACAGCTCTTTCCACATTACGCTCCGCCTCCGTAGCGGGAAGGTCGCGCATGAGCCCGGCAAAAAGCTGATCGCCAATCTCTTCCAGCTCCGCCTCCGTAACGGCCTCCGTACCCAGATGAAGACGTGATTCCATGGGCTCACGGGCATAGCCCATGCCCCAGAAAAGCAGGAACCAGCACCAGAGAAGAGGGACGAGAAAAAGTAGAGCTTTGACTCCTTTCAGAAGGACGTGCCGGAACGACCTTTCTTTTTTCCGGAAGTATCGAATCAGCAGACGCAACCAGAGACCGAGACACAGCAGAGGCAGGGCAATGAGCAGTACCAGAGCCAGAGAAAAGGGGAGCCGTCCCGTAAGAGGGACCACGATGAAGCCCAGCGCTTTGAAAAAGCCCCGGGAATACCAGAATTCAATCAGTGATGAGGGCCAGGGGATGAGGTGCCAGCTGGCGCAGAAAAGCCAAAGCAAGACCGTCAGTAACCAGAAAGCCACTTGAAAAGAAGGACTGTTTTTCTTCTCGTTCTGTTGTTTCATGGGGTTATCCCCCTTCAGAAGTTTCCGGCTGCGGAGCTTGAACGGCTTCTTCGTCGTCCGTGGGAGCCATGATGGCCATCAGATCTTTGCGCCCGGAACGCCTGGCTATGCTCAGTGGAGTCACGCCGGAGGCATCGGCCAGATCAGGCCGGGCCCCGGCCTGGAGCAACAGTTCCACCATGTCAGGATTGCCATGTTCAGCAGCCCGGTGCAGGGGTCTTTCTTTGTTCTTCGCAGGCGCAATAATATTGGGGTCGGCCCCTCTTTCCAGAAGAAGTTGTGTCATGGGAAGATTGTCCAGTGCCACGGCACGATACAATGCGGAACTTCCGAAAAGAGCGCCATCCTTCAATTCAGGATAGGCATCCAGAAACTGACGGAGGAATTCCTCATCTTTTCGCTCCACTGTATTGCACAATTCGTCCAGGAGAACCCCCTGAAAGAAGGCCACAGAATGTGCCAGCGCAACTTTCGTGGCTTTGTCCCGTGAGCCGGGCTCTTTCAGGTTTTCATAAAATGCCTTGGACTTTTTCAGAACATCCATGGGCGTTTCACCGGCAACATTGCGCTGGGTGAAGTCTGCGCCCCGGGTCAGCAGCAGCGAAGCGGTGCGATGGAAACCACCCTGCAAGCAACGGTGCAGGGCCGTGTTGCCTTCGCCGTCCGGCTCATTCACAGGTACGCCCCGCAGAAGGAACATCTGGATGGGGCCCCAATGGCCGTTTGTGGCGCTGTAGTGCAAAGGCAGACAGCCCGCACGATTCCGTATATGGAAATCGGCTCCATTGCTCACGAGATGGTTGATGTTGATGATCTGTCCGCGCTCAGAGGCAAGATGAAGGGGCGTATTTCCGTCATTATCCACGGCGTTTACAAGAGCACCTTCTTCCATAAGTATCTTGATGGTATCCTCACAGCCGCGCAACGCCGCCAGATGAAGCGGGGTCCTTCCCTGTGCGTTGACAGTATTCACATCCAACTTGTGGTCTACCAACCAGCGTACGGCCTGAGCATCTTCGTTGGTGGCCGCCGGGAAGAGCAGCGTTTCACTCTCCTGGTTCTCAACCTCCAGCGATGCCCCTGCTTCAGCCAGCATCCTGGCGGCGGCATAATGATCTTCCTGCAAAGCGATGAACAGAGGCGTCCGGCCCATCTCATCGGTCGCATCAATAACCGCACCTGAATCCAGCAGTACCCGGATCAGTTTTGTGTCGCCCAGCAGTGCCGCCGTATGGAGGGAAGCCCGGCTTTTCTCGTCACTGATATCCGGATCGGCTCCGGTTTCCAGCAACAGTTTCGCCACAGCAAGATGCCCCTTCGCCACAGCGAGATTGAGGGGAGTACGGCCTTGCTTGTCAGCGGCGTCTGTATCAGCTCCCTGAGAGAGGAGGAAACGGATCATCCCTTCATGACCGGCATCGGCGGCTATGTGAAGAGGCGTCCACCGTCGCTTTTCAGTGACTTGTAACCGGGCACCCAGAGTAAGAAGCTGTTCAGCCATGACCGTATTGTTTTTTTCCGCCGCCAGATGCAGAGGTGTATACGCATCGGCCCGGCGAGACTCCAGCACAGCGCCCCTGTCCAGCAGAAAATTGAAGACCTCTCCAAGACTTCTGTCCACGGCGATGTGGATGGGTGTATCGCCCTTGGCTGAGGGATAGCCCAGACGCGCACCGCGGCTGATCAGAAAATCCATCATGTCCAGATTACTGTCCATAGCTGCATGACACAGCAGAGTCCATCCATAATAGGAACTGTCGCGGCTGTCAGGACTCACACCATGCTTGAAAAAAAGATCCAGCACTTCCTTGCGACCGGCACGGGTTGCCAGAGAAGGCGGTGTTTCCCCTTCCATATTGCCAAGAAGACGGACCCCGGCATCCAACATGACTTCCACTACCTTCGGATTGCCAGAGCCCATGGCTGAAATCATGACAGACTGCCCCGCCTGGTTCATGAGGCTCAGTTGATCCGGCTCATGTTCGGCATACCACTTGATGGCTGGCAGATCGCCCAGACCGGCATCCATGAATACATCGGGCTTGAATCCCATCTCACGGAAAAGAGCGGTGATATCCCAGTGTTCATTGACAGCGGCCGCATGGAAAGCACAAAAATATCTCTCATCAGAGAAACTTGCCAGAGGATCTTCGCCCAACTCCACAAAGCGCCTGCAACTGTCCACTCCGCCGGCATCGGTTGCCTCAAAAAAAGGCGTGTAGTCCCGCTCATTCATGCTGTGGAGGGGGATCCCCATTTCCACAAGCATATCAATGGTGTACACATCATTTGCCCGCGCCGCCAGATGAAGAGCGGTATTGCCCTTCTCGTCCTGCGCCATCAGATTGTCGCCCCGCTCCACAAGCAGCATGATCACCTCAGGCATTTCATTTTCAGACGCCAGGAGCAGAGCATTTTTTCCCTGATCATCGCTCTCATCGGCCACGGCCCCGCCTTCAATCAGGTCCTTGGAAGCATACAGATCCTTTGCGGCCACGGCCTGAAGCAGACTGGTGAAGACCGGTGCTGTGATGTCTTCAATATCGCCGCTTTCTTCAACGATCACACTCCCGGAGGGGATATCCGTTATGGAATCAACAGCCGCGCGCATGCCTTCGATGTTTTCATTACCCGGGCTTTCAACAGCGGCTGGAGGAATATCCGCTTCTTCCCCAAGAGAGGAAAATACCGGCACAAGGGTCAGGCAAAGCGTAAAGAACAAGGGCAGCAGATACCGCATGAGAGCAAGTCTCCAGCATAATGGTTATAATCAGGAGCAGGGAAACAATATCCCGCGACTCGGGCCACAGAGAAACTCTCTCTCCATAACGTTCCAGATGCATCGCGGGGATACAATAAATCACCTTCAGTATAATGACCGTGCATGATTTTTTCAATCTCTTCACGGCCTGAAAAATAAACTTGGAATCCAAAGTGATTTGTGACACACTATAGACATACTGTATTCTACACCCTGTCATCAGGAGGATTGTGTTTACCATGAAACGTGTCAGACTTTTACATGCAGGAGCCTTGCGCCTGGACAGCTGTTTCAGTGCTTTGGGGCTATCAGCCGCTGCAGGAGAACAACTGCGCCGGGCCCAGCAGAAAGTGCTTGAGAAACTGGCACAACAGGCCCGGGAATGGCCTGCTGATCTCATTATCCTCAGCGGTCGTCTCTTTGATACGATTCCTGTCCGTGCTGATACACTGAGCCGGACACTGGAAGCTCTGGAACAGATGGCGCCCACTCAAATATGTATTCTCCCTGAGGGGGAGGAGGCCGTGCATGATTTGTCGCCCTGGGCCTTCGCCAGGATTCCCGATAATGTCACGGTTTTCACAGAGCCTGACTGGATGGCTGCGGAGCATCCCCACCTGCCTGTAACTGTCCACGGGAAAAGGGGTGATTCAGAGGAAGACCTTTCACGTTTTTTTGAGGAACTGTCTTTGCCCGATGACGGTCGTATCCATCTGGCTGTGATTTTGTATTCCGAAGAAACACCGGCCAGCCTTCCATCACCACCGGCTGGACTGGCCTGGCTGGCCTCAGGGATGAAGAGACCCGATACCGATCTGAGCCACAAAGATGACGGGATGTCTTCCGTTGTGAGCGATCCTCAGGCACTGTCCTTCAAAGATTGTGGCGAAAAATATATGTACAAGGTGGAAATCATACAGGAAGCCGACGGACGTTTCAGACACAGTATGGACACGATTTCTTCCTCATCACTTATTTTCGAAAAACGGACCATTGATGCAGCCGATCTCATGGCTCTGGAAGAAAGCAACGGAGAAATACTGGCTTTGTCCACGGCAAACCTCAAGCGTGTATTGCTTCATCTGCAGATTCAAGGCCGGAAAAGCTGGCGTGACATTGCACATCTGGCCGCTTTTACAAAGCACTTTCGCTCGAAAGTTCAATTTCTTCACGTGGAAGACCTCTCCGAGCTGGATTCCGCCAGCCTGGAACTGACCGGAGCGGATACGCTCACCCGCGAGGTGGCCGGGCAACTGCTGGATCGTATCAGGGATTGCTCCGCCCTGGAAGAAAAAAAGCGTCTGGAAATGAGTCTGCATTTGCTTGTTAAAGCAGTGTATGAATCTTCTTCCCCCTTGAAAGAAGAGGAATTTGGTGAACGATGATTTTGAATGCCCTTTCTTATCTTCATCCGGAAAAACGTACCATGACCACCCATTCCGTGGATCACAGGCGTTGTGTGCTCCACTGTTCGTCTTCCGAAGCGGCACGTATGCTCAGTACGGACATGCATCGGCTGAGACCCCTTCCGGAAGACAGCTCACCGGAAGGACCGCTGACTCTTGCCTTGCCAGGTTACAGCACCGTCCGTCTGGATTATGGTCGCCCGGCCAATCCTCCGGAAGCTGAGAGCCTCTTCCCGGAAGAAGGACAATTTGACAGTGAAGTTGCCTCATCGCAGACTGGTATCCCTCCTTTCCCCAGCGGTCGGGACCTTTTTCATCTCTCTCTCGGTGATGCCATACAGGCGCAAGCAGAGGGAGAGCCCCTTCTTGCGGTAGAACTGGCTCCCCTTATTGACACGGGCGATAAAAGCCGCAGTCTGTCAGAAGCTGTTCATGCTCTCGATGAAATGGCCGTGTCTCTGGGCCGGGGAAACCGACCGGGAACCTTTCTCACCACCTTGAAGGAAAAAACTCATCGCCTCGCTGCGGAGAAAAAAGAAGCCTGCGCCGAGCGCCCCGAACTCCTTTCTCTGGCAACCGCCTTGAAAGAGAGCCGGGAGCGTATGGATACCCTGGAACTGCGCCGTCAGGAACTTCAACAGCAGGTGGATGATCTTACCCGTCAGGGGCTTGATCGTGTGGAATCGCAGATCAGCGATCTGGAAGCGAAGAGGGACTCTCTGGACTCTGCGCGTCGCCTCGATTCCGATCAGATGGCCGAGCTCAACCGCATGACGACTCTGGTGGAAACAGCACGCCGCCAATTGGAAAAAACCACGATGGAACTGGAGGTTATCCGTGACGAGATAAAGCTCCTGCCCGGCACTTCTTCTGAAGAACGAACCCCGCCTCCCACCTTTCCCAACGCCCTCGAACGTGTAATGCGACAGCTTGTCGGTAAAATTGCCGAAAACGAGGCGCGTCTGGAAGAGATTTTCCAGCAGATTCAGAAAGAAGATGAGCTTATCGCCCAGGCACAAAGCGAGATAAACGCTCTTCCCGATTTCTCAAGAATCTCCGCCAGTCCCATAGATTTGCTCAATCAACTGCTTCAGTCTTTCAAAAGCGCTATGAGCAGTCAGGAACGGGAGGCGCAGCGTTGTGTCCGCCTGGAGGATGAACTGGAACACTTGCAACGCCTTTGGGATACGGACGGTCCTGTCTTTGAGCAAGCCGGAGATTTTACAGCTGTAATGGTGGAAAACCAACAGAAACGAAAAGCCGCCAAAGCCAGGTATCCCCAGGTCTCGGAAGAAGTGGAGGAAAAACAGAATCTCCGGGATGAAAAACTTGATTTCCAGAAAGGCCAGCAGTGGATTGCCATAGGATGTTTCATATTGACCTGTGCCGCTCTGGCCGCCTTCTTCATTCGTGGCAATCCGCCGCTCCTCCTGGTGGCCGCTGCTGTCTTCGGGAGTTTTCTGATATTTTTCCTGCAAGCCGTCTTTGCCCATCGCCAGGTTCAACGACTCAACCAGATTATAGCCGAAGATCACGGGGAACTCGATCTGCTTCAGGCGACTATGGAACATAAAGATACGCATATTGAAGAGTTGATGGTTCGCCTGGGGTGTCAGACTCCCCGGGAGTTGGAGGCTCGCTACGACAGGCACAAGGAACTGTCGAAGAAAATACGCATAACAGCCGAAGAGCTCGCCCAGGAGCAGGCACTGCTTGCCGAAAGCGAAGAGCGTATACCGGCCCTTTTGGAGCGTCTTTGCGAAACCCTTTCGCAGGTCGATGAAATGCCGGAAAGCGCCGCAGCCATGGATTCCTGTGTGACCAGCGCCATAGCCAAATATCACCGCCACAAAGATCTGAAACGAAATCTCACAGACAGACAGAATCTGCGGCAGACCCTCTTTGCCCGCAAGTCCTATTTCGAAACAGAAAAAAATAACTGTCAGAAAAAATATGATCAACACGAAGAAGAGCTCCGCACACTCATGCGTGAGGCCGGATTCTCGCAGGAATCCCTGTATTCCGAATTGGATGATCTGTGCACCAATTTCCGTTCGTATCTGGAAGATGCAGAAAGCTCTCTCGATAAAAGTGATCTGCTGGCCAGGCAAAAGCAGAAGCTGGAAGAACGCTTGGAAAATGAAAAAGAACAGCAGAGCCGCTATGAAAAACAGCGTGAGGAACTGCTGGAAAAATTGGATTTCCCGAGTCTGGAGATTGCACGGGAGGCCGGAGAACTGGGTGCGGAATTCAGAACCATTCAAAAAGAGATTGAGGAGCTCAGGGCGCAAAAGGACAGATATCTGCAGGGGACTACCCGGGTCAATGGCGAACTGCTGCTTCCCGAAGAACTGGCCGCTGAAGAGGGGGAGGGCCCGTTGCGACAGCTCAGCTCAACCCTCAGCCGTGTGGAAAAAGAATACACGGCCACCAGACAACAGTGGCTGGATGGCTGGACAAGATACAGCCGACTCACCACTGAAGAGCGGCTCCCGGGAATCATCGATGAAGAACTCACTTGCACTCACAGTTCACTGGAGACAGCCCAGCAGTTGATCAGCGCAGGAGCACTGACAGTATCGCTCATTCAGGAGGCTCTGCTTACAGGACGGCCCGAACGCTGCGGACGCATTGCCGCGAAAGCAAGCGAATTGCTTCAATCCATCCAATGCGATGTGCTCGTGCAGTTGAGCATTACTCCCGAAGGGCGGGCTTGCATTGCAACGGAAGTAACAGCAGACCAAGAAGAGCCCGCGCCTCTCCTGATCTATACGGCTGTTAAAATCGCCGCGGCACTGGTTCTGGCCGGTGAAGAAAAGCGCAGACAATTCATCGTTGATGCGGCACTGCAACAGCAGACTCCGCCTTTGGAGTCCCAGGACTTCTACGGCCTCCTCGAAGCATTGCCCGCTCACTGGCAGACACTGGTGGTTACGGAGAATGCGGAGCTGGCCGAAGCCGGTGCAGCCCGGGGATGGGCATCAGAGAGCTTGTAGAAGGAGGATGTCCGGACATTCGAGTCTTGATTTGGAAAGTCTGTAATCCACGCAGGTACCATCTCAGTCAACCAACTCCCGGAAGCATGAGGAAGATCCCGAGTCGAAAGATTTGCTGTATACACCTCCACTGAGCCTTTATGCCTGTAAATAAAGGCTGTGAAGAAGAAAATACAGGCCTGTGAAATAAACTTACGCAGGCCTTTGTATCTGTTTATCTCCAGATTGGCTTATATCTGATCAAAATCTCGATGTTACAACGATTTTATATATGTTTCTCCCGTACAGGCGTTTTTTATAAACGTTTTTGCTTGCAATTCCTGTAATATAATGATAATAATGACGGCATAATCGTTTCTTGGAGTGAATGGCCATGGATAAACATCAAGAGAGACAAGACTCGAGACCTGCAGGATACGCAGCGATCATCGACATCTTCGGGTTGGAGGTCATCCCCAATTGGCACTGCTCCTTCGTGGCTGAGTCTTCTCGGCGCCGTACTGAAATTGTGGAAAGCTCGGTCAACGAGTTTTTTCCCCTGGCATACTGGCCTGGAGACAGGTGGGTCGACCACATCGAATTCGCGCTGAAATATGATGGTATGAATCTGGCCATTTTGGCCGCATTTTTTGAGAAGGTTCAGGTAGAAGAACTGGCGGCATATGTCCTGTCCAAACCGACCGGCAAGTATGCGCGCCGTCTTTGGTTTCTCTACGAATTCATGACCGGCAAATTGCTGTCCCTGGATGATGCAAAACAGGGCAACTACATAGATTTGCTGGATCCAAATGATTACTACACGGCCCCGGCACGTCCAAGCCGCCGCCACCGGGTCAATGACAATCTCACGGGTAACAGCCGGTTCTGCCCTTTGATCCGGCGCACTCAGACTCTCAGAGACTTTGAAAGTGCTGATCTGGCTGGTAAGAGCCGTCAAATTGTATCGGCCTACCCGCTTGCACTGCTGCGGCGGGCACTGAGCTGGCTCTACACAAAGGAAACGAAATCTTCATTTGAAATCACTGGTGTCCAAATTAAGGACACCATCGAATCCACACAGTTGAATTCATTGGTATTTTGGGCAGATTTTGTCTTCATTTTCCCGATTTCCAGGATCAGGTTGACTGATCGTTGCATTGGCCTGTCCAAGAATAGTTGATTTGGCCAAAAAGGAAGAATTTTTATAGTCAGCCTTTTCTTTTCTTCCACGAAGTTACACGAAGT
>LSQX01241093.1_pt1 | contig 18920 bp, 14 predicted proteins | sample 654561 | NCBI WGS metagenome assembly LSQX01 (sample SAMN04489861, study PRJNA283612) | anaerobic digester metagenome | isolation source: 4 biogas reactors fed with cattle manure at either 37C or 55C with and... | place: Denmark: Kongens Lyngby | collected 2014
GACCACGGTGGTGATGCCGGCAGTGGACGTAACGGTCATTCCCACGTATGTGCTGAATGTGCCGGATCCCATAGTGGCGACGCCAACGGCGGGCGTGGCCTTTACGCTGGATGCCGGCGCAGGCATAGACGCGGCCAAGTTTAGTGCCAGCGGCCTGCCGCGCGGCCTGCGCATCGATAATACGACCGGCACCATATCGGGCGTGCCGTCAAGGCCGGGTGACTACGTAGTAACCATCACGGCACAGTACGCGGATGGAACCACCGTTACATACGATGTGGCCTTTACGGTCGAGCCGCTCAGCCCCGAGTTGCAAGGCTCCTTTACCGGCTATTGCTACGCAGAGGACTCCGCCGGGCAACGCCATGCGCGCGGCTTGGTGACGCTCAGGGCCACCAAAGCCGGACGATTGACTGCCAAAGTCTCGCTGCAGAGGCTGAATCTCAGTTTCTCGGCTAAATCGTGGAGTGGAATGACGAGCGAAACGGAGTGCACGGTGACGATGGAACGCCGTCAGGGCGAACGTTTTGATCTGACGGCGGACAGCGCGACAGGTCTTGTGGAAGGGAAGCTGACCGGCGGAAGTCTGGGTGACGCGCTCCTGTCTATCGTCGCACAGCGTAACGCCTTCCAAGATCGCAACGACGTTGCAGCACAAGAGGTGCTGGCAACCTATAAAGGATACTACACCGTGGCGCTACCGACGGAGGTATGCGAGACCGATCCGGCGATCGACAACCAGCAGAGTGGATCGGGCTATGTCACGCTCACGGTGCGCAACCGCGGAGTCGTCAGAGTCGCCGGCAAGATGGCGGACGGCACGCGAGTCTCGCAGTCGACAACGTTGTTTGTGGACGATTACGGCGCGTATGTACCGCTTTTCGTGAGGCTATACGCGCGGCGCGGCGTTTTCGCAGGTCTTCTGCAGCTTGACGGCGGAACGCAGCCTACGGACCTGAAGATCAATGCAGAGCCCACGGTATTGCTCGAGTGGATTTATCCAGGCTCGACTATGCTGGAACTCGCCGACCGTTTCGATGCGCAGTTGTCGGCGATCGGAGCCTATTACGACTCGCTGACTGACTTGCAGGCCGCTTATGCAGGCATGTTCCTACAAACCGAGGAGATAGCGATGCCTCTGGTTGCGGGAAGAACAGCGGGTTCGTTGGTGATTGATCCTGCGATCGACAATCCACAGGCCGTCAAGTTCAGGGTAACGCGTCGGAGTGGTCTCTTCTCAGGCTCATTCCGTACGCTGAACGAGGCGGGGCGGACCGTAACGCTTAGATACGCCGGTGTGTTGACCCGTGATGGTGACTTCTACATCGGAGACGGCGCCTACGTCGAGCAGCGTACGATCAACAAGAGGCGGATCAAATCGTCGCATCGCATCTGGATCGACACGCCTGCGCCTTGATGACAGATGCGTGTCGGTCGGCGCGCGGTGAGGATTGTTCATGGGATCCGTAGTGACGTGGGAAAAGCTAGACGCCTTGCGCGTCCAGTGGCGGCGTGAGGGGCGGTGTGTGGTATGGACCAATGGCTGCTTCGATCTCTTGCATGTCGGCCACCTGCGCAACCTGCAAGCCTGTAAAGCCTGCGGCGATGTGCTGGTGGTCGGCCTGAACAGCGATGCCTCCGTGCGTGCCATCAAAGGGCCGTCGCGCCCCGTCACCTGCGAAGCGGACCGTGCGGAGTTGTTGGCCGGTCTGGCTTGCGTCGATGCTGTGGTGGTGTTCGACGAGACCACACCCGAGGTCTCGCTGGCGCGGCTGAAGCCCGAAATTCACTGCAAAGGAGCAGACTACGCGCCGCCGCACGGGAAACCGATTCCCGAGGCCAAGGTCGTGGCCGCATATGGCGGCACCATCCGCTTCATCCCGCTGGTCCCGGGCCGTTCCACCACCGAAACGCTGGCGAAAATCACCGGATGAAAAACTTGATCACTACGGAAGCTGACCTTACGGCCTTAGCGACACGGTTGCTGAACGCTGAGGCAGTGGCGGTTGATACGGAGTTTTTCTGGGAGCGAACCTATTACCCGATACTCGGCTTGGTGCAACTCGCGACGACCGACGGTTGCTGGCTGGTCGATACCGTGGCCGTGCGCGACCTCCGCGCACTGGGACCGGTACTGGCTGCGCCGAACGTCACCAAGCTGCTACATGATGCTCATCAGGATCTCACGATTCTGGCCCGCGCGACCGGCACCGCACCGCGAACCGTGTTCGACACGCGTGCGGCGGCGGGCTTCGCCGGGTTCAGTTCCACCAGTTCTTTGCAGGCGCTGTTGCGCGATGCGTTAGGCATCGAACTGGCCAAAGCCGAGACCCGTTCCGACTGGTTGCGCCGTCCGTTGAGTGAAAGTCAACTCCGGTATGCGGCCGAAGATGTGATCCACTTGATCCCGCTGCGCACGGCGCTGCTGGCGCGTTGCGCCGGCGACATGCCCCGCGCATGGATGAACGAGGAAATGGCGCATCTGGATGACGCGGCGCTATATAGCGACCGCGATCCACGCTTGATGTATCAGCGCGTCAAGGGCGGAGCGCGTCTTGATGCACGGTCACTCGCGGTGCTACGCGAAATGGCGGCATGGCGTGAAGAGGAAGCGCGGCAACGCGACCGGCCGCGCGAGTATATCCTGTCCGATACGCTGCTGGTGGCGATCGCCGAAGCCCAGCCGAATGGCCGCGCGGCGCTGGCCGCGTTGCCGGGTTTTCCACGTCGCATGCCAAACCGCGTGATGGATGCGCTGCTTGCGGCCGTAGCATGCGGGTTAGCACTGCCTGAGGAGGCGTGCCCGCAGCCTACAGGGTTCCGGCTGGACGAGAAACGCGCACTCAAAGCGCCGTCCGATCACCTGCTGACCCGTATCCGCACCGCCTGCGATGCGCACGGGATTGATCCGGCATTGGTGGCATCGCGTGCTGACGTCGAGAGCTATCTCAGGGCACAGCAGAAAGGTCGGGGCGCAGAACACCTACTCGGACAAGGCTGGCGCGCACAACTCCTCGCCTGAAAACCTAACCTTTTCCCCCGCCTTGATTTAGGACAGGCGATATGCGAAACTAACAGCGAGATTATTGAGAGTCACGAAACAAGGAGACAAAGCAATGTCAGTTCCATTCAAGGTTGATTTGAAAAACAAGGTGGCGGTGGTGACCGGCGGCGGCGGTGTGCTGTGCAGCGCGATGGCCAAGGCACTGGCCGAGTGCGGCGCGGCGGTGGCCGTGGCGGACCTTAAGCTTGAGGCCGCGCAGCGCGTAGCCGACGAGATCACGGCGGCGGGCGGCAAGGCGATAGCCGTAGCCTGCAATGCGCTGGAGAAAGAGAGCCTCGAAGCGGCCAACGCTGAGATCGAAAAGAATCTCGGCCCGGTTTCGATCTTGATCAACGGCGCGGGCGGCAACCACCCCAAGGGCACCACGGCGATGGAATACCTGAACCCTGACGACCTGCTGAAGGAGAACCGCGATTTCGTGACCTTCTACGATCTGGATCCTAAAGGTATCGAGTTTGTCTTCAATCTCAATTTCCTCGGCACGTTGTTGCCGACCCAGGCTTTCACCAAGAAGATGGCGCTGGACCGCTCAGGCGTGGTCATCAACATCTCGTCAATGAATGCCTTCCGCCCGCTCACCAAGATCCCCGCCTACAGTGCGGCCAAGGCAGCGGTCAGCAACTTCACGCAGTGGATGGCGGTACACATGGCCAAGGCCGGCATCCGCGTCAACGCGATTGCGCCGGGCTTCTTCTTGACCGACCAGAACCGTTCGCTACTGACCAACCCGGACGGCAGTATGACCCCGCGCTCCGAGAAAATCATGGCGCACACGCCAATGGAGCGTTTCGGCGATCCGTCCGACCTGATCGGTGCGCTGCTGTGGCTGGTCTCGGATCCGGCGGCAGGCTTCGTGACCGGTGTGGTAGTACCGGTGGACGGCGGTTTCGCGGCCTACAGCGGCGTGTAGTCTTTGGACGATCAGGCTGATTCGACTGATCCGACAAATCAGACAGATCAGCCCCTCACTTAACTCGAAACTCTTTCGAATCCCTCGAAAAAAAGGAAAACAATCATGGCAAAGAAAGTAACCAAAGCGGACATCGGGCTCATCGGCCTCGCGGTGATGGGCGAGAACCTCATTCTCAACATGGAGAGCAAAGGCTACACCGTAGCCTGCTACAACCGCACGGTCGAGAAGGTTGATGCCTTCATCAACGGCCGCGGTGCGGGTAAGCGCCTGATCGGCTGCCGCTCGATGCAAGAACTGGCGGACAGCCTCAAGAAGCCGCGCCGCGTAATGATCATGGTCAAGGCCGGAGCGCCCGTGGATCAGACGATCGAAGCGCTGCTGCCAGTGCTGGAAAAGGGCGACATCATCATCGATGGCGGCAACAGCCACTTCCCTGACACGATCCGCCGTACGCGCTATTTGGCGGAAAAGGGCCTGCGCTTCATTGGCGCTGGCGTCTCCGGCGGTGAAGAGGGCGCCCTGTTGGGCCCGGCGATCATGCCCGGCGGCGACGTCAAAGCGTGGCCCCATGTGAAGTCGATCTTCCAGGACGTCGCGGCGAAGGTCGAAGACGGCACGCCCTGCTGCGCTTGGATCGGCAGCGATGGCGCCGGCCACTTCGTCAAGATGGTACACAATGGCATTGAATACGGTGACATGCAGCTCATCTGCGAGGCGTACGACCTGATGGCGCGCGGCCTCGGCATGTCCGCCGCAGAGATGCAAAAGGTCTTCGCCAAATGGAATGCAGGCGACCTCGATAGCTATCTGATCGAGATCACGGCTGACATCCTTTCGCAGACCGATGCCGAGACCGGCAAGCCGATCGTTGATATCATCCTCGACACGGCTGGTCAGAAGGGCACTGGCAAATGGACCTCTCAGGCCGGCCTCGACCTGGGTGTCGCCATCCCGCAGATTGCCGAAGCGGTCTTCGCGCGTTATCTATCGGCTGTTAAGGATGAACGCGTCGCAGCGTCCAAGTTGCTGAAGGGACCGGCCAAAAAGATTGACGTCGACAAGAAGCTCTTCATCAAGCAACTCGAACAAGCAGTCTACGCCTCGAAAATCTGCTCGTACGCACAGGGCTACCAACTGTTGCGCGCCGCTGCCGAAGAGTACAAGTGGGATCTCAACTACGGCGAGATCGCGCTGGTCTGGCGTCAGGGCTGCATTATCCGCGCCCGCTTCCTCGGCAAGATCAAGGAGGCTTTCGACGCCGATCCGAAACTCGCTAACCTGTTGCTCGACCCCTACTTCAAGAAGACCGTCGCCAAAGCCCAGAGCGCATGGCGCGCCGTCATCAAGACGGCTATCGACCTCGGCATTCCGGTGCCGGCGATGGGCACCGCGCTCAACTACTTCGATAGCTACCGCAGCGCCCGCCTGCCGGCAAACCTGCTGCAGGCGCAGCGTGACTACTTCGGCGCGCACACCTTTGAGCGCGTTGACAAGCCGCGTGGCGAGTTTTACCATCACATCTGGACTGAGAGTGGTGGCAGCACCGCCGCTTCGACTTACACTGCGTAGTACAACGAGGAAAAACCGTTATGAAAAAACTTGGCAAGATTCTGATGTGGCTTGTGATCGTGGTCGTGGTGGTGCTGCTGGTGGCGGTGCTGACGTTGCCGATGACCATCGGGCCGATCGTCAAGACCGCTGCTTCGGTAGGCGGACCTAAAGCACTGGGCGTGCCGGTTTCGGTCGGTGACGTCAAACTCAACGCGCTGGCCGGCAACCTCACGGTGTCGCAGGTCAAGGTTGGCAACCCTCAGGGCTATTCCGATAAGGACGCCTTTGCAGTGGACAAGGTTGAAGTAGGCCTGAACATGCGCTCGCTGATGAGTGATACCATCGTAGTGCGCAAGATCCAGATCGATGCGCCGGCCATCTCGTTTGAGAGTAAGGACGGCAAGTCGAATTTCGACGCCATGATGGCAAATACCAAGAAAGCTTCCGAAGAAGAGAAACAGAAAACCGAAAAAGAGAAGAAGCCCGGCAAGAAAGTCGTGATCGAGGAGTTCTCGCTGAACAATGCAAAAGTCTCGTATGCGTCGGGCATAACGCTGGGCAAGTCGATCACTGTTCCCCTGCCCTCGCTGGTTATACGCGACATCGGCAAGAAATCGGGCGGCGCGACGGCCGCCGATGCACTGACCGAGGTCATCAACGGTATCCTAGGGGGACTCTCTCAGGCTGTGACAGGTATAAGCGGCGCAGCGAGCGACTTGCTTAAAGGTGTCAGCGGCGCGGCGGACGGCCTGCTCAAAGGTGCCGGAGACGCGACCAAAGGCGCAACCGATGCGCTCAAAGGCGTGACCGACGGCGCATCGGATGCCGCTTCAGGCGCGGCCAAAGCGCTCAAAGACGTGGCCGGCGGTGCGACGGACGCCGCATCAGGCGCGGCCAAAGCGCTCAAAGACGTGGCCGGCGGTGCGACGGACGCCGCATCAGGCGCGGCCAAAGGCGTGACCGATGCGCTCAAAAGCCTGACCGGCGGTAGCGCGGCGGACGGTGCGAAAGAGACCGCAGCGGATGCGACAAAAAGTGCTGAGGGTACAGCCAAAGACGCAACCGACGCCGCCAAAGATGCCGCCAAGAGTCTAAAGAAACTCTTCAAGTGATCATCCCGCCATCCGCATCCGTATGCGTGGCGCGGTCGCCCCGAAACGTCTGATGACTAACTTGCTCCAGATGATCGAGGCGACCGCCGCGCGCGGCGCGGATGGGCTCGTCGGCACGGCGCGTGAGGAGTTAAGCCGCGCGTTGTATGCGTTACGGCGCGACGACGGCGGTTTCGCGGGATTGGACGGCCGTTCCGATCCTTACTACACGCTTTTCGCCTGGTTCGGGTTACGCGCACTCGGCGCATCTTATGATCGCGACCGCCTGTGTGCGTACATGGCAACGCACCGGCATGCGGCGCACGCCATTGACGCACAATGCGCCGCGTTGCTTATGGCCTGCGAGGGCCGGAGCCCGCATGCAACACAGTGGTCGCTTATCCAGTCGTTGTTGCGCGGCGATGCGCACGGCGGGGCTTACGCTCTCTTTTTACGATGTCTCGCGGTGCGGCGCATACCACGTTGGGCCGCGCGCGCGGCATGGTGGCATCAACGGCGTCTCTTTCAGGCAGACCGCGCCTCACGCCTCCCCACACCACAACTGGCCGCTGGCCTTGTTCTGGCCGCGCTAGCCGGAGCGGAAGCACTCGACCTCGTCAGTGCGCTGGCAGGCCGACAGTGCGCGAACGGCGGATTCGTCTCCGCCCCCAACGCACCGGCCGACCTGCTCGCCACAGCGGTGGCGCGATTCGCACTAGGACTCTCCGCCAATGCAGACAAGGCACCCTGCCTTAGAGCAACACAGGCGCAGGACCTGACCTTTATCGAGGCGTGCTGGCTGGACGACGGCCTGTTCGGCGCGTCACCCGCCGCCGCACACGGCGACGCTGAGCACACATTCTATGGCCTACTCGCGCTGGGCGCAGCAATCGGTTAGCGACAGGGGATATGCGAGTTTAGTGCGTGTTTTGTGTGTGCGCAGCTGAGATCGCGGGCGTCCCCGCCCGCGGAAAGTTGAGCGTTGAAAGTTTTTTAACGCAGAGAGCTTTTACGGGGCGGCGGCGTGACCGCCGCAGGGAGGGGCAAGCGTCTGCTTGCCCGCGGACGAGCAGACGCTCGTCCCTCCCGGTGCTCCGCAATGAACCTGAAATCATCCTTCCGCACAGCGGAATACGGCTCGTGGGGACACTCGCCCTCCAAATCATGTCGTTTATGCGCCCGCGCAGCGAGAAATCAGGTCAGCCAGGTCAGTCAGGTCAAAAAATGAAACCATGGAACACGGGCAAGATGCCCGTGCCACACCCTTTTGCAAGACACGTTGTTGCGGGCGAGGACACCCGACTCCCGACTCTCTGCTCTCACTTTCGCCAGAAACGCACGCTCTTCGCACATCCCCTGTCGCTGACCGATTATCCAGGGGCATTACTCAATCCGGGCGATCTCCAGTTTGTCGATGTAAACCGCCGCGTACGCCGGACTTTCGGCGTGTACCTTCTTGTCAAAGCGTCCGGGGCCGATCCAGAAGTAGTGGTCCGCCTCCGGCACCCACTCCGTCACGTTGTACCAGTGATACCCCTCGCCGACCGCCTCCACCGCGCGTGCACAGTCGCCGCAACTGCGCCGGTTCTTGGCGTCGTACACACCGCTCCAGAACGCCTCGCCCGTCTGGCCGGGTTTCTTCTCAACCCGTACACGCATACGGATGCGGTAACGCGCGCCGGGATCGAACGCCACTTGGCTGAAGCGCAGCGTGGTGCACCACTCATAGTGCGTGTTGTTGAGCTTCATCGCCGAGCCGTCCTCGGCCAGCGGATCAGCTACCGTATCGCCCCACGTACCGCGATTGCCCAACGAAAGCGCGGTGTCTTCCACCGTCGCCGACGTCTTCACCTCCGCAGCAGGCGGCACGCCCGGCCCTGACAGAAACCGCCACGTTTCAAGTATACGCTCGTGCGACTCCGCGCCCTCGGAGAGGCGTTTGTTCTTCGCCTCGCCAAACCGCGTCAGCAGTTCCTTCGCCAACCGACGGTGTTCAGCCGGCACAGCATGCTGCATCGGGTCTGACGTGACCCAGACCTTCTTGGGCTCATGCGTCGGCAGACGTGCCAGACGCGCGGCCAACACCGGCACTGCACCCATGCGCACGTTGTAAAGATGCGCAGGCGAGTCCTGAACCGCTGCTTCAGCCTGCTGCCACAGTTTCTCGGCGCGCACGTAAAACTCATCCGGAATGATTGGGGCTTTCACGTCGTCAAAAATCCGCAGCGGCGCATTGGTCGTCACCCCATAAAAGCCGTGTACCTCATCGAAGTACTGCCGCACCTGCGGCGCAGCCGCGCCATAGTAACCCTCGAAGAAGGTCTTGAGCAGCGGCTCAGCCGGCAACTCAGGATTCCACAACCACTTGGCGAGCAACCAGCCTTTCAACTCGGCAAAGTCTGCATGCCGCCCCTGATACGCGCCCTGTTCGAAGAGTCCGATCACATGGTTGTCGCGGAAAAAGCGCACGTTTTCCTGTAGCGCGCGCACGTTGGGAAACGGCGCGATATAGAGGCGGAAATTGGTGGTGTAGTCCCAGATGAACAGCGTTTTAGAGATCGCGCTCCAACCGCGGATATCCTCAACGAAACTGCGGTTTTCTTTGAAATCGCTGACGGTGAGCGGTCGTGAGAAATCGCACTCGATGGTGCAGAGACGCGGCACCACATTGCGGCGCGGCCGCACCGTCTTGGGCGGCTTGCGCGTATACTGGTAGGCAAGCGTCTCAATCCAGACATCGGGAAACTCTTTTTCCACGGCCTCGGCCACCTGATTCACGAAGGTAATCAACGTGCCGGCATGTGAGCCTTCGCGCTCGTCGATCGCGCGGCAAGCCGGGCAGGTGCAAGGGTTGCGCCAATCGTTCTGGCTGACGCTGAAGAGCTTGGCTTTCGGATCCTTGCGGATGCGCGCCAGCAGACGCTCGGTGACAATCCGCAAAACATCCGGATGGGTCAGGCAGAGCTGCGTGTGATCCTTGATGCGGCGCCCATTGACCTCGCTGAAGTACTCTGGATGCTCTGCGAAAAACTCATCCGGTGGACACAACACGTTGAAGGTATGGCAAAAGAGCCCGCCACCGAAGCGGAAGCTGTTGCCGCCGTGCCGTTCCTGCAAGCGCATGCTATTGCCGTTGGCCTTGTTGCGCGCCGCGAAATCACCGTTGAACAGATCAAACCAGAATGGCTCGCGCATCGCAAAGGCAGGCCGCTGAGTCTCATCGAGCGTCGGCACTTCCAATGTCTCGCGCGACGGAATGACGCTGTGCCACGAACTGAGCCAGCGGCAGCCGCCGAAGCGTTCGAGCACCTCGTACACGCCGTTTAGCGTGCCGCGTACCGGCCCGCCGAGAATCAGCAGATGCGGCGGCCGACACACCAGCCGGAATCCGTCCTCACCCAACGCCGCCACTTCCGCTGGGGCGCCGAGCGCCGCAGCCGTGTGGCGCGTGTCGCCGATCAGTACCGCGCGCTCCGGCAGCGGCCCCTCGTCGGTTACGATCGGTAACGTCACGCCAGTCAGTTGCGCCGTGAACCGCTGCAACTCCTCCGCCGCATACACCTGCGACGGCGATGACTGCGCCGGCCGCACCAACGTGACCGCAGCCGGTTCTCCGCGCCGCGCCAGCGTCACCGACTGCGCTACAAGGCCGAACGGCATCAGCAACGCGACGGACAGACACAGGCCAGCCTTTTTCAGCATACGCGTGATTGACGATAGAGATGTACGGGGACTTGTTCTTTTTTTAGACATGATTTTGTGACCTCTATGCTTGTTGTACCGGAAGAGGTCAAGCGTCTGCTTGACCGGCGGCGTTAACGCTGCCCACAGAACCGGCTCGCGGCACAAAGGGAAAAACTCCTAAATCCTAAATCCGTGCGCAGGCGCGGCGGAGCCGCGCGTCAGCACGGTGGCCGTCCTAGAGTCGCCTCGATGCGTTGCGCCAGCCGCCGCGCGAAATCATCCAACTTATCGCGCGTCCACGGCGTCACCACGATTTGCCGCGTATCGACAAGCAGCCGCTTGTCGCGCGCCTCGTTCTCTTCACACGTCCAGAAGATCGGTTTGCCGAGACCGATCGCCAGCCCCGCATCGAAAAAGGCCGGTGGCGACTGACCGGTAAGATCCGCCACCACGATCGACGCACGGCGCAGTTCCACAATCCGCTCATCCGTGATCTTGTTGGCGTATTCGCGGCTGTCGATGCGCACTGCTGCATAGCCCGCGGCTTGGAGACCCGCCGAAAGGCCCTGCGTCCAGAGCGCGTCCGCATCTTTGTCGAGCGTCAACGAGACCGCAGCCAGCGGCTGCTCCGGCTGCAAGTGCGCCGTGTCGAGCGCCGCCCAGCCGGCCGGCGTCAGGCGGTAGACCATGCCGCCACCGCCACCGCCGCGCTGAGGACGCGGCCCCCTGCCATCGCCACGCGGCGCGGACGCCACCTCTTCGATCAGGCCGCGCTCAACGAGGTAGCGCAGGCAGAAGAGCAACTCCTGTCGGTTGGCGCAAAAGCCAACCGACAGATCATTTTGTGAGAGCGTCACGCTATCCGCGAGCGTCCTAGAGCGTCGCCGCAGATAGCGCAACAGACTATCGCCCTTGGCCGCCACGTCGGTATCGCGCGGCACAGGCAGTTTGGCCGCCTTGTCCAGTTCCGCCCACGACTTGAAGAGATCGACCGTCACCAGCAACCGCTCGCCCAGAGTGTCCCAGGTGTTACGGCAGAGCCCCGAGAGCAGGTGCGTCGGCGGAAAAGCCGGCGGGCTGTTCATGAGCTGAGTCTCGGCCAGAGCCTGAATCTGATAGCGTCCGCAACGCTGACAGGTGATCTCGAAAGTATTGGCGCCGGCGCCCGAACGCTGTGCGTTCGGGGCGCGGCAAACCGGACAAGGCGAGCGGTTATCCATTCGTCTTTTCCCGGACGGCGGGCTTGAAGGCAACCGCCATCAGCACGGCCAGCACCACCGCGAAGACCAGTGCGATTAGATACGGGGTCGTCCACACATGCTTACCGATGTTGGGACCTTCCGTGATCACGTTCTTCTTGAGAATCCCGTCAAACACAAAGTTCGAGAGGAAGGTGCCCAGACTGAACATAATCAAGCCGATGAAGCCCTGCGCTTGGCCGCGCAGATCGGCGGGTGCCGCCGCATCCACATACATCTGGCTACCGACGATCAGCATCCCGAAGATCAGCCCATGGATCAGGATACCGGCATAGTCGCAGATCTGCAGCCCGTTCGCCGCACCCAGATAGAACATGACGTAGCGGAAGGCCAATGCCAGCAAGCCCAGCACCATGCCCCATTTGTAGCCCGCTTTCTTCAGGACAACCGGGATCATGAGCATGAAGACCAGTTCCAGCACCTGCCCAAGGTTCATGACCCCCGTCAGATACTCGTAACCGCGCTCCTGCAGATAGGTGCTATTGTAGACGTTGTACCACTGGAACGGCACCATCGCCAACAGGATGAGCACCGAGAACACCAAAAAGTCCGGGCGCTTGAGCAACACCAACGCGCGCAGCCCCAGCGTATCGACCACTGACATCTTCTCGCCCTTGGCCGGCGGCGGGGTCGGCGGCAGGAAGAGCGCCAACACACCGGCCAGCACCGCAGCGATCGCGCCGGCCGCAAAGATGTGCGGGGTGGTGTCAAACTGCGCGATACCGAAAACCTTCGTTCCGATGACACTGAAGATCGCCGACGCAACCCAGCCCAGCGTGCCGAACACGCGAATCTGCGGGAACGCCTCGGTCGTGCTGCTCCCCATCGCGATCGTGGCGGTCAGCGACCAAGTCGGCATGTAAAACACCATCACCAGCAGCAACGTCACGAACAGTGCCCCCGGCGTCTTGACCGTGTAAGCGTAAGCCAACAATATGGCCGTCGCGAAGTTACAGATCGCCAGCACCTTTTCGCTGTTCATCAACCGGTCGACGAACATACCGAAAATCGGCGACGCCAACGCACCGAACCCCATAATCATGCCGCACAAAAGCGGCAGGATGCTACCTTCCGGCGCCATCTTAGTGATGTACGGAAACATCGGGATGAACCAGACCGGAAGAATCATGTACTGCAAGAACATCATCGCGCTGAGTTTAACGCGCGTTCCCATCGGCATCGAATTCGACATACTTACTCCCTTTTTACGGCACGGGCTCACCCCGTCCGCAGGATGGCGGACACTCGGCACAGGCTCCCCTCGGAGCCTCCCGCACGTCGTCCGTTCTTCAACCACATTAGCGTGCGTCTATTATCAACACGCCCGCATTGAAATGTCAACGAAAACCGTGTATTCTTTCCTACATGAAACTGCTAATTACCGCAGGTCCGACGCGCGAGCATCTCGACCCCGTCCGTTTTCTCAGCAACCGGTCGTCCGGCAAAATGGGCTTTGCAGTCGCCCAGGCGGCGGTCGAGCGCGGCCACACCGTCACGCTCGTCGCCGGACCAGTCACACTGCCGACCCCCGAGCAGGTCTTCCGCGTCGACGTCGTGAGCGCGCTCGACATGCTGGCGGCCGTACGCCGTCTGCTCCCCTACCAGCACGCACTGGTCATGTGCGCGGCCGTCGCCGACTGGCGACCGAAAAGCCAGAGCGATACCAAACTCAAGAAAACCGAGGTGCCGATAGAGGTCGCGCTGGAGCCCAATCCCGACATCCTCAAAACGATGCTTCCGCTCAAGGAGGACCGGATCTTCGTGGGCTTCGCCGCCGAAACCGGCGACCCGCTGGCCGAGGCGCAACGCAAACTGACCAGCAAGGGACTCGACCTGATCGTCGCGAACGACGTGACGCGCCCCGACGCCGGCTTCGAGGTGGATACCAACCTTGTCACCTTCCTCACCCCATCCGAGCCGCCCCGCGCCCTGCCGCTGCAAAGCAAGCTCGACATCGGCCGCGCCATCGTTGACTGGCTGGAACAGCGCGAACGCGCTGCGCCGAACATCACTTGAGGCTTTCCAGCATACGGAGCAACTGATCGATCATCTTGACCGATGCCTCGATCTCCAGTCGGCTGGTACCCAGCCAGGTTTCATACCCGCCAAGTGCGTGCTGTTCCGGCGTCGGCAGATAGCCGAAATAGCCGTGCGCCAGCGAGACCGTAAAAGAGGGCTTGAACGGATTGCGCTTCTTCAGTTCCAGCCCGATCTCGCTGAACACCTCGTTGGGAAATGTCGTGATCCCGACATCGCCGATCCGAAACGCCTGCAACGCGAAGCGGGCACGCTCAGGCTGACTCTGCACGCCCATAGTACGGGCAGCGTAGATCTCTCCGAGCGTTTTGGGCTTGGCGTCCGGCTCGAGTTTGGCCAGCGTGTCTTTGGCCCACTGAAGTTGTTCCGGCGTGGGCCGACGGAAGGCCAGATCGATCTCCTCGAAAGCAGCGCCCAACGGCACCTGATCGCGCCATTCGATCGTTTGATAGGCAGCATGCACGGCTGCGGCTACATCGTACGCCACCTCACGCATGCGGGTGTACGGCGCATACCGCTCGCCCTGACGGGTGAAGTCGATGTTGTTGATGTTGCCGCTGGTACCGTTGCTCATGATCGCCAGAAACTCAGGCGACTGGCGTTCGGCGTCCAGCAACTCCCGCATGCGGGCGTCAAAGATGCCATAGTAATCGGCCGAGATATCCGCGCCACGCACACCGCCCACATAGTGCAGCGAATAGTTCGCGAACAGAGCGAGCGGCCGCCCTTCGCGCGACTGCACACCGAGAATGGCCACCTGGGGATCGGTCGGCCCGGCCGGGCGAACCAGATCCTTGCTGCCGCGCGCCGGATTCATCTTGACCAGATCGTTGGTGTTGCCGAACGGGTTGACCGGCATCGTGCCGGGCTTGAGGAACCAGCGCCGACAGAAGACATGCTGCGGCACATCGGCGGTCGTCCAGCCGATCTTTGCCGGCTCGAGATTGTTGACCGCGCAGCGCACGGCATCGGCAACGCGGCGCGCCACAAACTGCTGGTAGGGACTCAGTTTGGCGGCGAGATCGTAGCGTTCGCCCAGCGCGCTACACGCCGAGTGCGTGTGCGTCGCAGAGACCAGCACATGCGACATCGGTATTTCCGTCGTCTCTTGAACCAGCCTGCGCGCCTCGTCGCACAGCGTGTGCGAAAGCCCCAGCAGGTCACACACCACCAGCGCCACGCGCGTCGTCCCGCTCTCCAGCACCAGACACTTCGCCCACAGTTCATCATGTACATGCTTCGCCGGGAAAGGATGGAAGCCGCCGATGATCGGCTCCCCCAGCGATGGCGTGATATTGCTCTTGGCAGCCCCCGCGCGGAACGGCACCTGCTCCGCAGCCTCAGCGAGCGGCGCGCATACCACGCAGACACCCGCGAACACAATCAGAAAACGCCTCAACATACTTCCTCCCTTTTTTTCAGTATTCCCTTTTGCGTTTGGCGCGCAGCGCATCCGCCGCGCGGTTCAACTTGCGATTCAACTGGATCGCCTCTTGATCGGGCTCCGGCGCGGCGACAGCCTGCTGCCAGTCGCGTGTCACGGTCGTGACTTCAGGCACCGCAATCACGCCGTCCAGCAATGCGTCCAACAGGCTCAGGGTGCAGACGCGCACCGCGTTGGATTCTACCAGAAAGAGTTCCAGATTCTCGTCATGCACCCCCGGCGGCAACGGCGGCACGCAGGCCGGACAGCCGTTTTCACAGGAGCACTCGCGGATCATCCGGCGGCAAAGCTCCAGCGTCTCCTCGATCTTTTCGAACACCTTCTCCGCATAACCAGCTCCGCCCTCCAGCCGGTCGTACAAAAAGAGCGCGCTCTCGAACGCCATATCCTCCCAAGCAGGCGGCGGCAACGGCATGAATCCCTCGGTATCCGTAACCTCGTTGGGCGTTGGATGTTGAGCGTTGAGCGCTGAGCGCTCTTCCCCGCCTTCCTCCTCGCGGTCAAGCGGCGCGAGATCGGTCTCGAGGTCGGCCGGGTCAGACATGCTCACGCTTGACGCGGCGTGACGCAGGATATAGCGCAGGCCAAAAAGCGCGGCCGGTGCGAGCCGCTTGTCGCGTTCATCCAGCGCACGGCTCCACGGCTCGGGCGCGCGCAGGGCGAAGCCCACGGTGTCGTACTCAAAGGGCGGCAATGTAATCGGTCCGTAGCCCACATTCTCTAAGGTACGCTCGCGCACTTTCTTAAAGAGCTTGGGCTGCCTATTCACATGCAACGCGCCGAAACGCAGTTCCGAGTCGTGCAATGTCTTGCGTCCTTCATCCGTTGTCAGGTCCAGCCGACTCTCCCACTCCGATTCGGTGTAGTAATCCACCTCCACCGGCTCGACGGTACACAGCTTCTTCTCAAGGTCCAGTTCCATGGACATGTAACGACGGCCGAGATGCTGATAGATCGCGTCTTTGTAGAGTTCGGCGCGCGCACCGATTGGGTCGATCTCGCCGATCACCTCGCCGTGGCAGACGATCTCCACGTTATAGTCGGTCATGCCGCGCAGGTTGACGCCGCGGGCTGGATAGTCGGGCAGCGCGTAGCGCCAGCAACCTTTGTACGGCTTGAGCGTGCCGTCCTCTTTAAGAATGTCGAGCGCGAAGCCGTAGGCGCGCGTATCAAAGAGCGGTTCCTCATCGCGCAACGGATGTTCGTGCGCGGCGCATGGCAGGTGCTGCAACATGATGTACGGGTTGTCGGCATGCAGCCACGCCTGTTCGATCGGCGTTCCGGTAATAAATTCGGGGTGGTTCACCAAGTATTGATCCACCGGCGCGTCCTGCGCCACGTAGAGAATCAACGCGCGGTTGCCTTTGCGCCCGACGCGCCCGGCCTGTTGCCAGAAACTGGCCAGCGTGCCCGGATGACCAGAGAGGATACAGACGTCGAGATCGCCGATGTCGATGCCCAACTCAAGCGCGTTGGTCGAGATGATAACGGTGATGCGCCCCTCGAAAAGATCCTTCTCAAGCTGACGCCGCTCGGCCGGCAACAATCCCCCGCGATACGGTTTGACCCGCTCTTTCAACTCGGGGTGACCGTCGGTAACTGCGCGCCAGAGACGCTCCACCCGCTGCCGCGAGCGGCAGAAGCAGATGGTGCGGACGCCGGCGGCCGCAGCGGCGCGGATCAGCGGGATCGAAACCGAAGCCGGCCCCTTGCGGAAACGCGCGGAACCGGCACTCTCCACCAGCGGCGGATTAATCAGGTAAAGATCGCGGCGCGGCCGCGGCGAACCGTCGCGGTCGATCACTGTAAACGGACGGTGGAAGAGCGCCTGGACATGCTCGCCCGGATTGCCCACCGTCGCGGAGCAGCAGACAAAGCGCGGCGACGAGCCGTGCATGGCGCAAACGCGCAACAGACGGCGGAAAACATTGGAGACGTGCGACCCAAACGCGCCACGATAGGCATGCACCTCATCTACGACAATATACTTGAGGCGTCCCAGCAGATCACTCCAGCCGCGATGGTGATTGGGCAGGATTCCCGCATGCAGCATGTCGGGATTGGTGATCACAAAGTCCGCCCCCTTCATGATCTTGCTGCGCTCCTCGCGCGGGGTGTCGCCATCAAAGGTGCCGAGTTTGCGGGTGCCGAGCGCAGCTTTAAGCAGTGCGCCGAGCGTACCTTCCTGATCGCGTGAAAGCGCCTTGGTCGGATAGAGCAGCAACACGCCGAAGGGCGCTTCGCTTTTGCAATAATCGCTCAAGATCGGCAACAGGAAGGCCAACGTCTTGCCCGAGGCCGTACGCGAGACCAGCACCGTATCCTTACCGGCCGCGACCGCCTCGAACGCGTCGGCCTGATGCGAATAAAGCTGCTCAATCCCGCGCTCGCGCAGCACTGCGGCGAGGCGCGGATCGAGTCCGTCGGGGAAAGGCACCCCGTCCGCCTCTTCCGCCGGCATCACCTGATGCGCGCGGATTTGGCGTTCAAACCGCGTACGCAGCACCGTTTCAACGGCATCGATATGAGAACCCACTGATTGCATAACCACCTGATGACAATGAGTGTAACACGCCGTGCGCGGGTCGTCTACTCTGCCGCTTATTTCGCGGCCACCAAAACCAGCACGATCACGCCTGCCACAAATAATCCGATTGGAACGAACCATCGGGCGGCACTCACGATCTGGCATTCGAGTCTCCCCGATGGATCGTACCAGACTAGGACATGAGTACCGACGGCGGAGCGCTCGATTCCGTAACCGGCATCTGTCTGCTTTCGAATTTTTCGCCCAGATTGATCGGTGAATTCCACGACAGGAGTGTAGTAGACCTTATCGTCGCTGTATTCCATTTTGTGGTCGACCACCGTGGCCGGAACCAACCGCCCGATGCGGACCATCCGTACATTCTTGACTCCCAGAGTGACGCCAAGGAGAACGAATACGCCCCCTACCACGACCCCGGACAGCCAGCCGTGGCAGAGAAAACAGTCGGCGCACATAAGGGCAATGAACAGGGCGGCAACAATCATACCCCGCCAGTCAAACCCTCTGATTCTCCCCTTCCACTGCTGCATGTTGTCCTCCTGTCGTACAGTGTTTGCTGTCTGTGCTTGACGGTAAACGATCCACCACAGACAGCTTGAGTGTATGGCCCTCTCCACTTGTGTGTCAAGATTGACCGTTGAACAGGAGACGGCTCATGGAGACACTCGCCCCCCCCTGCGGTCAAAATAAAAAAACTTGTTTCATGGGCGTCCCGCCCATGAAACACAGGAAAGATGCCCGTGCCACACCTCTGCGTCTCTGCGCCTCTGCGTTAAACGAACCCGAACCATGAAACACATGAAACTTCATGAAAAATCATGCCATGCCTTTCCGTGTGTTCAGTGTGTTCTGTGGTTAAATAAACCCGAGCAGCGCCCCCAAAAAATCTTCGTGCCCTTCGCGCCTTCGTGTGAGAAACAAAAAACGGCAAAAAACGGCACGCACTCAACGTGTTCAACGGAGTTGAACCGCTCCCTCTTTTAGCCTATACTAATCGGCTTCTTTTTCGGAGGGGTGTCTGAGTGGTTTAAAGAACCGGTCTTGAAAACCGGCGTGCCGCAAGGTACCGGGGGTTCGAATCCCTCCCCCTCCGCCACTTCCGAATCTTCAGCGCCCGATCAATCGTCGTCGTAACCGGCCGTCGTCGTGGCGGCGATCAATGCGCGGTAGCCCTTGGCGAGTTGCTCGCACACATGATCCACGGTGAACCGGCTCAACACGCGCGCGCGCCCCGCAGCGGCAAGGGTGGCGGCGCGGGCGGGGTCGTCCAGGAGCGCCAGCGCTTCGTCGGCCATGCGCAACGGAACGATCCACCACAGACAGCTTGAG
>LSQX01319670.1_pt1 | contig 18920 bp, 11 predicted proteins | sample 654561 | NCBI WGS metagenome assembly LSQX01 (sample SAMN04489861, study PRJNA283612) | anaerobic digester metagenome | isolation source: 4 biogas reactors fed with cattle manure at either 37C or 55C with and... | place: Denmark: Kongens Lyngby | collected 2014
GCACGAACTGGCTGCGTTCAGCACATCCGGCGACGCCGTATTCGGCGTGGTGTAGGTCTCGAAGTGCGAGCCCGACCGCCACCAGGCGAATCCCCGCAAGTCGCCCGACTTGCCCTGCACCGTCTCGGAGAACAGCAGCGTATTGCTCGTGCCGTCCCAGATGTCGGCGAGCTTGATCCCCTTGGCATCCAGCGTCACGTCATGCTGGAACCAGGTCCACGAGAACGGCGCCCCGCCATACCGGTTGGGGTTCCCCGCGGTGTCCGTGCCCAACGGGCTGACCATCAGCATGTTCGTGTTCCCGTAGTTGGCCACGTAGTTGTGAAACGTGACCCCGTTCAAGAGCGCGGCGCTGGCCGTGTTGCTGTCGCTCGGGCAGGTGTACGTGGGAACCTGCGTCCGCGTGACCGGCAGATTGACCGCGGCCGAGTAACGGGGTGGTTCGGGCGTCGCCGGCCGCCCATCATACCCCTCTCCCTGATACACATCGGCCAGCGCCTGCTGCTCGACGAACGGGAGCACGCTCAGCAGCCACGTGCCCCAGCAGCACCCGTAGCCCCCGATCGGGAACGCCTTGTAGGTGTCGTGGTAGTTGTGGACGCCGAGCGCAATCTGCTTCAGGTTGTTCGTGCACTGCGACCGCCGCGCCGCCTCGCGCGCGGCCTGTACGGCCGGCAGAAGCAGGGCGATCAGAATTCCGATAATCGCAATCACCACCAGAAGCTCGACGAGCGTAAAAGCCAAACGATTACGAACCATGGCAATTCTCCCCAGAAGAATCCTGTTCTTGAAATCGTCCCGAACTCTCGCACCTGTGGTCTTCTTCAGTCCCTCCCTTTCCCGCGCCTCGCCGGGCGTCGCGATGCCCGCCGGCGCGCCTGGTCCTACTCCTTCGTCACGATCTCGTGCTTGAACTCCGTTGGGCCTGACGAGCCGACCTCAATGAAGTTTTCACTCTCCGTGTTCCACTCCGCTGGAATCAATTCCTCCGCCGGCGTGCCGACCTCGTCGCCGGGCATGCCGCCTTCCGGCATTTGCAGCCCCGTGCCCGGTTTCACGGCGTTGATCACCACGCGGTATTTGCCCGGCGGGAGCCCCTGCTCGCGGGCGATCGCGTACGCGCCGTTGGCGATTACCGCGCCGCTGGATGTTGTGCTTTGCTCGACGGGCTCAAAGCTGATGCTCCCCTCGGCCAGCGGCGCGCCGTCGAGCGTCACGGTGCCCGAGACGGCACGCCGCCCCAAGGGATCGCCGCCGCCACAACCGCATACCAGGCCCAATAAACATAGAACACTCGCCAACATGGAAAGTTGGAAACGCATTGCTGCCTCCTGGAAACGATTCTAACTATGGTTCGTTTGACGGCAATCGCTTGCATCCCTGGCGGGGCCGGAACGGGACCACCAAGGGGGGATGCCCCATACTCGCGGCAACCTGCGCCGCGGCTCGCGTTAACCAACGGGCCTTGCCACGAGCAGCGGGACATCCCTCGCAAACGATTGGTCGGACAGTAAACGGAAAAACGGGCCTCGGGCCGCCGCGAAAATCGCCGCGGCCGAGGCGGCTTGGTTACAGGTACTCCTCCGGGAACTTCCAGGGCGCCCGGTACTCGGGCCGCGCGGCCTTCGCCGCCTCGTCGTCGCCGACGATCTGCTCCGTGGCCGGGTCGAAACGCAGCTCGCGGCCAAGCCTCATCGCCAGGTTGGCGAGGTTGTTGGACGTGTTGACCTTGTGCATGTAGTTCACCCCGCAGCTCGGCTCCTCGCGGCTGCGGATGCAGTCGAGCCACTCCCGCTCGTGCCCCGGCGAGGGCGGGATCGTCTTCTCCGGCGGCTCGGCGCCCACCAGCTCGGCCACCTGGGGAACCACCATGTGTGTCCCGTAGTTGCCGAAGATCGTCGCCTTCTCCGCGTGGATGTAGTATCCCAGGCGGCGCTGGATCCCTTTCTCCATCGGGGCGCCGTGCTTCGCGTAGCGATCCACATCCTGCAAGTTGAAGCCGAAGCTGCTGACCTGCGACATCATCCAGGTCATCGTCACCTCGGGGAACTCCCAGGTCACTTCGTGCGTGTCGGGCGCGTCGGTGTTGTCGATCACGCAGTGTTTCGAGCTCGTGCTCTGAACGCGGATCGGAAACCCTAGATCGAGCGCCCAGAAGGGCAGGTCGAGGATGTGGTTGGCCATCCCGCACGTCCGCCCGCCCCCGTAATCCAGGAACAGCGTGTGCGCCCAACCGTTCTTGACGATGTTCTCGTTGAACTTCCGCATCGGCCCCGGGCCGACCCAGAGGTCCCAGTCGAGCCCCTCGGGCGCGTCGCTGTCCGGCGGGAACCCCAATCCGTCGGGGGGATTTCCCTCGTTCGACATCAGGAACGTCCGCACCACGGCCGGTTTGCCGAGCATCCCCGACCGCATCCATTCGACGACGCGGCGGTAGTTCTCCGTGGCGTGGATCTGGGTCCCGTTCTGGCAGACCCGCTTGTGCTTGAGGACGGCGTTCTTGATCACGCGGCTTTCGGCCAGGTGCAGCGACATCGGCTTCTGCAAATACAGATCCTTGCCGGCTTCGCAAGCGTCGACCGCCATCCGGCAATGCCAGTGGTGGGGCGTGGCGATGATCACCGCGTCGACATCCGGCTGCTGGAGCAGCTCGCGGTAGTCGTTGTACGTCTTCGGCTTCGATTCGAAGCTCGCGGCCAGGGCGTCGCGCTTCCGCTTCCAGGCGTCGCAGATCGCGGTCACCGCCACGTCGGGATACTTCGCGCACTGCTTGACGTTGGCGGTGCCCATCGCGCCGGCGCCGATCAGGCCGACCTGGATGCGGTCGTTGGCGCCGGGCTGGCCCGGCGCGGCCAGCGCCGAGCACGGCACGAAGTACGGCGCCGCGACGCCAGCGGCCGTGGCGGCGCCCAGGAAATCGCGGCGAGAAACGGGTTTCGACAGCTTCATCACGTCTACCTCCTTATAATCACGGGTAACGGTCGCAAAACCTGCGTTGCAGGAGCCTCGTTCTGTCCGGTCAATCGGCTTTTCCGCCCGGCTATCGGCCCGGGGCTTCTTTCGCCAGTGCATAAGCGCTCCAGGCGTCGCCGATCTCGCCCTCGTTCAGCGCGCCGGGGTGGATCCACAGCCGGTAGTCGAGCGTCAGCGTCTCGCCCTTGGGCAGCGGCACCTCGCGGTCGCCGGGCCAGGCCGGTTGCACGCTCCTCCAGGGCGGATACTCGCCGGGCTTCGTGCCGCCTTCATCCGTCTGCGGCTGGTTCGGATAGTCGGGGTTCGTCACGCCCTCCAGCAAGACCATCCCGGCCGGGCCCTTCCCGCCGGGGAAACGGCCGGTCAAGTGATACCACGCCCGCCGCGGCGAAGTACCGGGCGGGTCGATGTGCATGCGGATCTGCCGCTCGGGAAATTCCGGAAAGCTCCGCACGGAGAAGCCGCCGTAGCTGCCATGCGGGCGTCCGCCGATGCTTACCTCGTCGACCAGCGCCGTCAGCCGCACCTGGACATCGACGAAACGCCGCCGCGCGGTGGAGCGGAACGCGCGGATCAGCACGTCCTCGCGGACGATCGGGTCGCGATCGCCCCATTTCCACACGCACTCCGCCTCGACCGCCGCCCACACCGGGCCGGCTTCCACGCGGTGCATCGCCACGGGGCGCGACCAGACCGCGCCGGTGAAGCCGGGCAGGATCTTCACCGCCCAGAGGTCGCGGGCCTCGTCTTTCCAGCGCGTGATCGGCCAGGCCCAACTCACGCCGCGATGGTGCGGATGGTTCTGCGAGTAGTCGTCGGTGATCGCCTCGCCGTCCGGGCCGAACAACGGCTGGATGTAATCGCCCCGCGCGAAGTCCGGGTCGATCCCCGCCGGAACGGGGACCGTCCCATGGTTGTAGCGGAGCACCGGCAACGAGCCCTCGCGGATGTCGACCGCTTTCCGTTCGGTGTCGACCCGCGCGGTCAACTCCCCGCGGCATCGCTCGTCCGCCTGCACAATCCGGAACTGCCGCCGGCCTTTCGCGCCGGGCGGGAGAATCCACCACAGTCTTCCCGACGCGCTGCCGGCGCTGTCCGGCTCGAACTGCGCCGCCAGCGGTTCGCCCCGTGCCGCGCCGCCGACCGTCTCCACGACGCGGATGCGCCCCGGCCGGACCGCGCCGCCGGCCAGCCGGCCGAGATCGACCTCCGCCGAGACCGGCGCCGCCACGCGTCCCAGCGCGCCCTGGGGATCGTCGATGATCAAGGTCTTATCCGGGCCTTGCCCGGCGGAAGCCGCCAAGAGGACCGCGGCGATCATGCTGATGTTCAGTGCTGCCATCGTTGCTCCCTTCCCCGGCCGGCGCGGCTCGGCCGCGCCCGCTGGTCACTCCGCGCTGGCCTGCGCCGCCAGTTGCACCGGCCGGCCGCTGGCGATGCTCTCGTAGCAGGCGTTCATGGCCTCGATCGTCGGCCGGTGCCAGCGGAGGTTGATCTGCGGCTGGCGGCCGTCGCGCACGCACGCGACGAACTCGTCCACCAGGCCGATCCACTCGTCGAAATAGGTGTATTGAACCACGTAGCGGTCGCGCGGCGCGCCGTTGTGGTAGACGTTCGGGCCGAAGCAGTCGGCCATCAGCGTCCCCCGCTCCCCGCTGAGCGTTAAATTGACTTCCATCCGCTTGGGAAACACCTCCCAGCCGGGACCGGGTTCCGGCAGCCGCTCCTCCAACCGCGACCAGGAGGGATCCAGCAGGAACGTCGAGCCGTCGGCCATCTTGCCGTTGACCAGCAGCAGGTCTTCCACTTCCAGGTCCGTGCGGATGTTCGGCGCCGCCTCGGCGTAGACGTGCTCGAACCGGCTGCCGGTCAGCCAGCGAACCAGGTCGAAGATGTGCGGGTGGTCGCAGAGCGCGCCGCCGCGGAAGCGGTGATCCCCGGCGGCCAGCGGGACGCGGCGGCCGTAACTCTGCTCGGGCGACCCCTGCCAGGGAAACGCCCAAACCGGCGAAAGCGTGATGTTCGTCGCCTGGATCGAGACCACCCGGCCGATCGCGCCGTCGGCCACGAGCCGCTTGATCCGCTCGACGACCGGGTTGTAGTGCAGCTCCAGCTCGATCTGGCAGACCAGCCCGGCCCGATCCACCAGCTCGATCATCTCGTCGTATTCGGCCAGGTCGAACGTGGGAATCTTCATCGAGAGGATGTGGATCTTCCGCTCGGCGCAGGCCTTCATCTGCGCCAGGTGCTCGCTGTTGGCCGAGGCGAGCACGACCGCCTCGATCTCCGGGTGCCGGTCGAGCATCTCCTCGGCGCTGGCGTAGCAGGGGACCCCATCGACGGCGCGGTGGAACCGCTGGCGGACCACGTCGTCGGCGGCGCTGGCCGCGATCCACTCCAAGCGCGGCGAATCGCGGAGCGTCTGGAAGTACTTCCGCGTGTGGCCGTGGGTCAACGACATCATGGCGATCTTGATCGGTTTCACGTATCCTCTCCTGAATCTGCTGCCACGCGGAGCCGCGCGCCGCGCTGGTCGGACTCGAATGCCAGCTGCACAAGTCGCCGCAGCCGCCGGTGCGCCTGGCGCAGCGCCGGCCGAATCTCCGGCTGGCGGAGCGCTTCGTAGGCCGCCCGGACGAGGCTCGCCTCGGCGGCGTCCCGCCCGAAAAGCTCGAAGTCCACGTCGGTGCATTCTTGCCGCCCATCGCCGTCCCACAGGTAGACCGAGGCTTGGGCGACCTGGGTGTCCACCGTCCGATCGGAGGCCACGCCCCTTCCGGCAATCAGCTCATGGCGATCCTGGACGGGCGTGCCGGGCGGCAGGGCAACGCCGGCCTCGACGCTGCAAATCGCCCCATCGGCGAGCCGCAGGATGACGTTCGCCGCGAGTTGCCCGCGGATGCTGGCATAGAGGCTCTTGATCGCCGACCCGGTGAGCCATTCGGCCAGGTCGAACTGGCGGTAAAGGATCGCGCCGAGCGGCATCTGCTCCCCGTCCGTGTGGCACGCCAGGCGGCCCATCAAGACCGGCGTGACGGTCTTCTGGGCCACGATCCGCCTCAGCTCGATGAACCGCTGCTCGCTCCGCCAGGGCAGCAGCGGGACGATCTGGTCGGAGAGCTCCGCGTCCGGCTCGGACCAGCCCGCGACCAGCAGCACCTCCCCGTCGCCGCGCGACTCACGCGGGCCCGCCAGCCGCCACTGCGTGCCGGGCTCGACGGCATACTTCCGCAGAAGCCCCTCCAGCGCCGCGTTCAGGGAATCCGCCGACGGCTCGGTATGGACCGACATATGCCTTGCTCCTTCGCCGCTTAGAGGCTCTTGACTCGGGGGAAGTACTTGGCGATGTACCGCGCGTTGAACTCGTCGCCTCCCGGCGCGTTGGCGCTTCGCCAGACCGGCGGCTCGATCCCCCGGGCGACGCACCGCTTGACCGTCTCGATCTCCAGCCGGTGGGCGATGAAGAAGTCGACGACGTTCGAGTTGGGCGCGATCGGCGTGTCGAACCCCGGCACGCGGACCGCGCAGTCGCCCACCGCGTTGTAGTCGTCGATCGCCACGTCGGCCAGGTCGAACAGGTTCTTGCCGCTCGGGTGGCGGATGAAATGATCCGGCGGCATCTCGTTCTGCCAGCGCGAGGAGCTGACGGCGATGATCTTCGCGCCTTGCTCCTTGGCCTCCAGGGCCGCGTCGATCGTGGCCGGGTTGATGCCGATGTTGTGGAAGATGATCAGCACGTCGTCCGGCTCCAGGCGGTAGTATTTCATGATGCTCCGCCCGTAGTTCACGCACCGCTCCAACTCCAGGTATTTCAGCGCCTGGTTGAAAACCGACAGGCCGGTCTCCATGATCGGATTGATGTTCGCCAGCCCGCCGGCGCGGAAGAACATCTCGCCCATCACCAGGGTCGTGTGGCCGCCGCCGCCGTAGACGTGGATCAGCCGGTCGGCGGCAATCGCCTCGACCATCAAGTCGGCCGCCTGCTCGATGTTGCCGCGCTGCTCGGCCTCGATCTTCCGCATCAGCGCGACGGTCGCGTCAAGATAACCCAGGTCTGGCTGCTCGCTGCTCATGGTTCACTCCTTAACGAAAGGCAAACGGTTGTTCGGGCCGCGCCCGCGGCGCTCGAGCCGGTCGCCGGCCGCGGCAGGCCCTGTTCGTCCCTGGTCTCCGCTTCCGGTCCCTATTTTCTTCCCAGCACTTCCCCGTAGGCGCGGCCGATCGTGTCCCAGACTTCGAGCGCCCGCGGCGCGGCCAGCACCGTGCCGTGCCCGCCGCGGTACGTCCAGGCAAACAGGCTCTCCACGCCCAACTCGGCGTAGAGGTGGATGATCTTGTTGATCTCGTCCAGGTCCTCGGGCTCCTGGTAGTAGCCCATCAACCAGCGCTGGCAGCCCTTGCCGTGCTTCCGCGCGATCGCCAGCGTCCGCTCGGTGATCGAGCGGAAAAAGGTCCGCGGCAACTGGTAGGAGAGGATCGTCGTGCCGAACACGTCGCAGGCCTCCGAGGCGGCCACGCGGTCCCAGTTGTCGTAGCCCCGGTTCTCCGTCACGTAATACGTGCCCAGCGTGGCGTGCACGCAGCAGATGATCTTGCTCGCCGGACGGATTTGCCGGATCCGCCGCGAGGCCGTCTCGAGGATGTCCAGCGCGCGGTCGTGGCGGAACCGCTTCACCTCCGCCGTGAGCTGCCGCGGCATCTCGTAGCCGTAGAGTTCCTCGAACATTCGCTGGCAGACCGGGCAGCGGCAGCTCCAGTCGTCGCCCGCACCGCCGGTGATCGACGCATACCCCTTGGGCAAGGCATAGTGCGGCTCGTCCCAGAAGAAGCCGTCGGCCTCGACTTCCCGGGCAAGCTTCTCGCAGAGGTCGAAAAAGTAGTCGCGGAACGCCTTCGTGTTGAAACAGCACGCCGGCAGCGGTTCGCCGGTGAACGCCGAAACCTGCCGGTTCCCCGGATTGTTCGTCAGGAACAGGCTCGGCGGCTCGCCGCCGAACCACTTTCCAATCCCCCAGGTGTCAAGATACACCTTCAGCCCCATCTCCTTGCCGGCCTCGGCGATGGCCTTGATGTTGGGGAACCAGAAATCCAGATCGAATTCCGAAAGGGCCAGCAGGACCGCCGTGCAGTTGTGGTCGAGCATCTCCTGGAAGTCGCGCCGGGCGTGTTCCACGTAAGTCGGGCAATAATAGCTGACGCCTGTCTCTTGAACTGCCATTCACTCCTCTCGCATCGTTGAAGACTGGGTGGAAACCGCGGGATTGCCGCAACAGGCCCCGCCCGCGGCGCTTGGACGCAGGGCTTCCGGATCGGTGCTCTGCCGGACGATCAGGTGCGGCTCGAGCAGCGTGCGGCTGAGCGAGCGGCGCGGATTGCGAATCCGGTCGAGCAGTGTCCAGACCGCCAGCCGAGCCATCGATTCGACGCCGTAGTCGACCGTGGTCAGCGGCGGCGTCGTCACGCGCGACTCGGGCAGGTTGTCGAACCCGGCCACGGCCACGTCCCCCGGGACCGATATCCCCCGGTCGTGGCAGTAGCGGAGCGCGCCGATGGCGAGCAAGTCGTTGTACGCCAACACGGCGCGGGGACGCTCGGCCGACTCCATCAGGGCGGCCATTGCCCGGTAACCGTGCTCGATGTCGCGGCCGTCGCCGCTGGCGACGTTCTCCGGCGCCAGGGCAATGCCCTCTTCGGCCAGCGCGGAGCGGAAGCCATTCAGCCGCGCGTCGCGCTTCAGTCGCGGCCCGAAGGCGATGTAGCCGAACGACCGGTAGCCGATGCTCAGCAGGTGCCCGGCCACCGCCGCCGCGCCGACGAAGCTGTGGGCCACGACGTAGTCGGCGTCGATCTCCGGATCCCACCGGCTGATGAAGACGATCGGCACGCCGCGGCCAAGCAGGTCGCGGTACATCGTAGCGCAGTTGTCGGCCAGGCCGGGGCAGACCAGCAGCCCCTCCATGCCGATGCTCAAGAAGCCCTCGATCGCCCGCTGCTCCTGAGAAAAGTCGTACTCGCTGCTCGCCGCCAGGACCTGGTAGCCCAGATCGAGTCCGGCTTGCTGCACCTGGCGGCAGAGACTGCCGAAAAACGGACTGGCGATGTTGGCGACCAGCAGCCCCAACCGCCGCGGGCGATTCTCGGCGGCGGCGGACCGCCTCTGGACAACCTCCGGGTTGATGATCGCCGGATTCGTGGAATCGGCGACCAGCAGGCCCTCGCCCTTCAGTTGCGTGATCACCTTGTGGGCCGTGCTCAGCGAAACGCCCGAGCCCGCCGCCAGGTCGCGGACCGTCAGGAACCGATCCCCTCCGCCGCCGTGGAGCCCCTGCAAGATCTCGCGGCGGATGCGGCGGACAATTCTATAAGAGCGCGTCATCGGGCCGGTTCCTGACGGATTTCAAACGATCGCACCTCGGAAACAACCGCAGAACAAGCGGAGCCTAGCCGGCGCCCACCAGTTCGCTGACGAATTTGCGGGCCTTCTTCGCCTCGGCGAGTTTCTCTTCGAGGCTGCCCGGGGAGAGCGTTTCGACGATCAACGGGCCGTGGGTGAAGCCGCCCTCGATCAGCTTCGCCATCAGTTGCGGAAACCGCACCTCGCCGGTGCCCGGCGTCACGTCCACGCGCTTGGGATGCCGGTAGTCCTTGATCAGCATGCCGGTCACCAGGCCGGCCACGCTCTCCGCATCGTCGACCGGGTCGGTCTTCCCGTTCGAGTAGTAGCAGATGTTGCCCGGGTCGTAGAGGATCGTCAGGTTCTTGTGGCCCACGCGCTCGATCACCTTGCGGCACAGGGGGCTGTCGGCCAGCAGGCCGCCGTGCGACTTCAACTGGAGCGTGATCTGCTTCTCGGCCGCGTAGTCGCAGCACTCGGCGAGCGTCCGGCAGTATCCCTCCCAGGTCTGCTCGTTGCCGGCTTCGGCAATCACCACCGACCAGGCGCCGCAGGCGGCGCAGTTGTCGATGATCCGGCGGAGCCGGGCCGGCCCCTCGTGGCCGCGGAAATCGCCGCCGTAAAGCAGGGGAATCTCCAGCCCGCGGCTGCGGGTCTCTTCACCAATCCGGCGGGCTTCGTCGATTGGGGTGTCCGCCCCAACAACCCAGCCGGTCTTGGACTTCGCGCCGCCGAAGCCGATGTACTTGAAGCCGGCCTCGGCAATCGCGTCGAGGGCCACCCGGTACTCGTAGCCGGCCCAGGGCCGTGTCCGGCAACCGATCTGCCAACCCGTGCTCGGCGCCGCCGCCGCGGCCAACCCGGGCAACTTGCAGGCCGCCACGCCGGCGGCCAGCGCGCCCTCCAGAAATCGCCGCCGCGTCAATTCGAAGGATGTCGACATAGCTTGATTCTCCCAGATTCCTCAGTAGCCGCTTCAAGGGCCGTCATCCCCTTGCCGCCAGCAAACATCCGGCGATTCTAACCAGTACAGATTCTCCTGTCAAACAATACAATTTCAGAACACCAAACGAACGCCACGCCGGCAGACCGGCCGTCACATGCCCCCCATCTGTCGGCGGCGTGCGCCGGCTGATCCGCTTTCGAGTTGGCGAGATAGACGGTCTCGGGCGCAGCCTGAACGCATAGAGTCGTTGGGAACTGGCGAGGAATCAGGTGACGCTCTGCGGCGGCACGATCCGTTCACCAACCGACTCCTGCAAAAAACTGACGTGCACTCCCACGCCAGGCACGGCCGGAATCGAAGTTGGCAAACCTGGGGGGGGCTGGTAGATTGTGCGGCGAGGTCCAAATTCCAAGGTCCAAGTCCTGCTGGGTCCGGTGTCTCCAACGAGAGGCCCCGTCTTGACCGCTTGGCCATTGGGAATTGGGCCTTGAACCTTGCCCGGCGCCCAGCCGCAGGCGCGCCGTAACTCTTGGAGCAGTCGAGAGATGGCTAACGCGGAGAAAACCCTCGTCACGGTCGCCACCTACAACGAGATGGAGAACCTGCCCGAACTGGTCGAGCAGGTGTTCGCGACGGTCCCGGAGGTGGACCTGTTGGTGATCGACGACAACTCACCCGACGGGACCGGCCGCTGGTGCGACGAAAAGTCGGCCGCCGAGCCGCGGCTCAATTGCCTCCACCGGGAGGGCAAGCTGGGATTGGGGACGGCGACAATCGCCGGGATGAAGTACGCGATCGAGCACGGATACCGGTTTGTGCTGAACATGGACGCCGATTTCAGCCACCACCCCAGGTACCTGCCCGACTTCCTGGCCGGTATGGATCCGCCCGGCGACCCTCCGGTCGACGTCCTCATCGGCTCGCGCTATGTGCCCGGCGGCGGCGTCGAGGGCTGGGGGTTGAAGCGGCATTTCATGTCGCGCGGCGTGAATCTCTACAGCCGCTGGCTGCTCGGCCTGAAGCCGAAGGATTGCAGCGGGGCCTTTCGCTGTTACCGCACGGCGCTGCTCGAGCGAGTCGATTTCGACTGCGTCCGATCACGAGGGTACGCCTTCCAAGAAGAGATTCTCTGGCATCTGAAACGCGCCGGCGCCCGCTTCGCCGAAACGCCGATCGTGTTCGTCGACCGGCAGCGGGGCAGCTCGAAAATCGATGCCCGCGAAGCGATCCTGGCCCTGTGGATCATCTTTGCCCTCGGTGTCCGCAATTGGACCGGGGCCGGGCCGTAGCGGTGCTTACGGGCGGATGACCTCGACGCCGCAGAGGATCGGCGCCGCGTTGCCGTGGGGCACAAGCTCGATTTGCAGCCTGTCACCCAGGAGGACGCCGCTGCATGTCTCCACGAGCGAACGCAGCGGACCCTCGGCCTTGGCGACCACGTCAAGCCGCCGGATCACGACCTTGCCCTGGAGGGCAACGTCGAAGACCCGCTCGCCAGCCTGCACCTTGGGATCCGGCTCCGAAAACACGAGGCGGACCGTCGCGGGCAACGGGGCGGCGGCCGCCGCCGACTGATCCGCCTCGCCCTCCGGCTTCGACTCCGGCTCCGCCGCGCCCAGTTCACTTTTCGCGGGCACGACCAGCCGCACGGTCAGTTGGCGGAGGCCCTCCACGCCGGAGGCGGCCACCCAGGCTAGATCCCCCGCGATCCGCGCGCTGTGGCCGCAAAACGGCCGCGACTCTCCCCCGATTTCAACCGGCACGTGCGGAGACGAGCCGTCGTCTGGCGGATGATTGACCCATAGGGTGCCGTTGTCCGCAAGGCGGTCTCCCGGCGCCCCCAGGTTGATTCCGATCCGGCGGACCTCGGACCGCGCGTCGCCGGGCTGCCCGAACAGGTTGTAGGTCCAAATCTCGTTTTCAGGCATCGGCACCAGCGCCAGCGAGGTCTGGTTCTGGTAAGCGCAGGTGCACGTCCGCGTGTAATCCGGGGCGCTGAGCACGCCATCGGCGATGATCAGGTTCGAACTGCACCCGGACTTGAATCCGCCGAAGTTGCCGGTTCCCGAATGGCTCGCCAGGTCGTAGAAACCGGCCGCGCCGGAGCGGAAGGTCAACAAGTGCTCGCTGGCCACCGCCGTGTTGCAGCCATATGTCCGCACGAACCTCCAAGGGGTCTGCTCGCCGGTGACGGGGTCGGCGACGGTCACCGGCGAGCCGTCCGCCAGCTGGAAGGCCCCCTTGCTCTCCCGGTAACTGGTCGCGTTCGTGATCAGGGCGTCGCCGTGGATCATGCAAGGGCCGACATAGGACAGTTCGGCGTTGTGCCACACGACGCTCCCCTCTCCCGCCCGGTAAACGGCCATCCCCTTGCCAACTTCGTCGGGGCTCCGATCCGCAGCGGCGGAGCCGGCTTGAATCAGCAGGTCGTGCTCGCCCGCGTAGCTCAGCCAGGTGCCGAAGGCGTCGCCGCTCTGCCAGAGCGGTTCGCCCGTCTCCGCGGCAATCGCCAGCAGGCGGTGGCCGGTCGCCCCGCTGTCGCCGCGCCGCCGGTTCTGCTCCTCGACGCGCTTCGGCAGCTTGTCGAGCAGGTAGATTCGCCCTCCGCCGGCGACGATGCCGTTGTGGAGGAAACTCTGGTCGGCCGGCACGCGCCAACGCGGCTCGCCGGAATGCCGATCGAAGGCCATCAATGCCCGGCTGGCCGAGCGGTCGGGCGACCAGGCGAGGCCCCGCTTGCCCGCCGGCTCGTACTCGTAGCCCAGGCGTTTCGAATAGTCCGCAAAACCCACCCCGGCCAGCAGCAGGTCTTCATAAACGCCGATGTAGCCCCAGTCGGGCGACTGGCCCCCCTCTTCCGGCAAAACGAACTCCCGCAGCGTCTCGCCGCGCGCCGCGTCCAACAGCAGGCAGCGGCCGCCGATCACCAGGTAGACGCCCTCGGCCACGGCCACGAAGTTCGTCCCCCGGGCGTTGGCGCCGGGCAGATGGACCTGGTTGTACGCGGTGCTCAGCGGCGTCTCGGCATACGTTTCATCGTAGTAGACCTGGAACGTGCCCAGGTCCGGGAACTCGCGCTTCCAGAGCACGCGGCCCGTGTACACGTCCAGCGCGCTGAGGCAGTTGATGCCCTGGATGAACAGCCTTCCGCCCACGACCTGCTGGCTCGGCCCATGGCCGTGGCGCGGCAGGATGTCGAGATTGGAGATGCCGCCGAACCAGAGGACCCCCAGCGGCAGCTTGACGCGGCGGTCGTTCGACTTGACCGTGTTGGCCACATCGCCATACAGGTGGGTCCAGTCGGCCGCGCCGGGCAGCGGCCCCTGGCGAGTAATCACCGCGTTTGCCCCGTGTGCTTCCAGCCTCGCCCCTGGCAATTTCGCGGCGGCCAGGGCCGCCGCCAGCTGCTCGCCGCCGGGCGCCCAGAGCCGGCCGCCATACGGCCGGACCGATTCAAACACCTGGCTGAGGATCCGGGGGTCGCCCAGCCGCGGCGCAATCGAGCGGCTGATGACCACCAGGTTGGCGATGTAGGGCGGAGCCATGAAACGCTCGGGATCGCCCACGGCCAGCGCGATCCGCGTGCCGTAGAGTCCGGCACGGTCGAGCCGGCGGCGGAGCGCCGCGATCTTCTCGGCCCGCTCGTCGACCGCCACCAGGTGCAGTTCCGACGCGCGGGCGACGGCCTCCAACAATTGCCCGTCGTCGACGCCGAACCACAAGGCGTAGCCCTGGCGTTGCCCGGTGGCGGCCAGCAGCTTCTCCGCCTCTGCGGCCGCCTCTGCGGCCAGGGGGGAAGGCCGCGGTGGGTCGGCGATTGTCTCCACCTCGCCCGGCTCCGCGCCAAATGCCAGAATCCGCCCGTCAAGGGTCACGGCAAACAGCCGGTTGGCGGCGGCCAGCAACCGCACGACCTGGCCGGCGGCCGGAAGGGACCAGGCGATCCGGGGTTTCTCGTCCCCCTCGGGCAGGTCGATCGCGGTGATCGTCTCCGCGCCCGCGGCGTAGAGCCGGCCGCCCGCCCGGATCAGGTCGCCGCGGCCGTCGGCGGCGATTTCCCACAGCTTCCGGTGCTCGCGGCTGTAGGCTTCGATCGTCGGCGGTGTTTCCGCCTTGCCGGTTTTTGCCCCATCGCGGGCGGTGTAAAGCACGCCGCGGGCGAGCACCGGTTCGTTGACGCGGAGCTTCGTCGCCCCGCCGCCCGGCAGGTCCAGGGCCATCGTGCCGCGGCGCCGCGTGTGGACAAACGCCCGGCCATCCTCGGCGGCCACGAACGATCCCCCCTCGCCCTTGTTCCCGAAATTGAAAAACTTCAATTCGCCGCAGTGGCGGTCGAAGGCGGCCGGCAGTGTCCGCCCGCCCGGCACGAGCAACAGGTCGCCGGAAACGGCCAGTTGCCCTTGGGGCGCGACGCCCGCGAACGCCGGCGCGCTATGCGGCTGTTTCTGGTAGTCGGCGCTCGTGCCGTCGTTAACCCACCGGACCTGGCCGGTGGCGGCGTCGAGCGCATAGATGAAGGTCCCCATCAAGGGCCAGATGCTGGCCGCGAAGTAGACCGTGCCGCCGGCCGCGACCGGGCCGCCGCGCGCCGGCCACGACGAAATCACGCGGCCGTTGCCGATGATCTTTCGCTCGGAGGGGCCGCCGCGAAACCGCCACCGCAAACCGCCGTCCGCCGCCCTCAAGCAGTACAGGCAGCCGTCGTCGCTGGCCACCAGCACCGCATCCTCGTAAACGACCGGAGAAAACCGCACCGGCCCGTCGGTGAAGAAGGTCCAGAGTTCGGAGCCGTCGCGGGCATCCAGCGCCACGACCTTGTCCGCCTCATTGAAGGCGAGAAACATCCGCCCCGCGGCCACCACCGGTTCGAAAATCCGATCGTAGGGCATCATGTCCTGGTTGAGGGGATCGTCCCAGACCGGCTGGCGGGGCGGATACTGCCGGACCCACTCCAGGCGCAGCTCCCCCGGCAAATCGTCGGGCGAGGCGGCCGTGTGGCCCGCGTCGTAACGCCACATCGGCCAATCGCCGGCCAGTGACCCCGCTGGCCAGATCAGGGCAATCAGCAGGGGGATCGAGTTTCGAGCAACGCCCGGGAGCCAGCAGCGCATGACCGCCTCCTTCTCCATCGGTGGATGTTTCCTTCGCAGGGACTCCCCGCGACCCGCTCCGCGGACAGCCCGCAAAGCGCGTGGTCCCGGCGGGAACCGGGCATGCCGAACAGGCACGCGGCCCCCGATCAGTCTAATCGCGGCAGCGCTGCGGCTCAACGCTTCTTGAACAACCGCCGCACAGCTCCGCGCAAGTCTGGCCCATGCCGCCGGCGGGACCTAGAATTAGGTGTACCTGCGGCGGTTTGACGCTATTACCTCGGGGGGGGGCTCGCATGGCCTCGATGCTCGTTCTCGTCTTGTCGATCGTGATCCAGACCGCGGCGGCGGCGCTCGCCGTTCGGCTGATCTGGTTGACCGGCAGGCGCTGGGCGTGGGGGCTGGTGGCCGCCGCGATCCTTCTGATGATCGTCCGACGCTGCATTCCCCTGGCCGGGGCGCTCGGCGTCGGAGCGCCGCATACGTTCGATCTCCCCTCCGAGCTCGTCGCGCTTGCCGTCTCCGTATTGATGTTGCTGGGCATCGGGGGGATGGAGCCGGTCTTCCGCGCGATGCGCGACGCGGCCCGGTCGCTCCGCGAAAGCCAGCGGCGGTTGGAGCATTTGAACGCGGTCTTGCGCGGCATCCGCAACATCGGCCAAATTGTCGCCAAGGAGAAGGACCGGCAGCGGCTCTTGCACCAGGTTTGCGACAACCTGATCGAGAGCCGCGGCTACCGCCATGCCTGGATCGCCGCCTTGCGAGACGGCCGCCGCCTTGCGGCGGTGGCCGAGGCCGGCCTGGGGGAATCGTCCCAGGCACTGCGGGAGAGCATCCAGGGCAGCGAGATGCCCCGCTGCCTGCGGCGCGTGCTCGAATCCGCCGAGGTCCGCATCCTCGGCGAGGAGATCGCCGCGTGTGCAGACTGCGCCGTTTGCCGGCTGCACGGCAACGGGCGGACGATGGCCGTTCGACTCGGGTTCGGCGATGAATTGTTCGGGGTCATGGTCGCGTCGCTGGCGACGGGGTCGCGGGTCGAGGCAGACGATCGCAGCCTGTTTCGCGAAGTGGCGGAAGACATTTCGTTCGCCCTGCACGGCTTGCGGCTGGAACAGCAGCGGCAGAGAACGGAAAAAAATCTCCGCCTCGACGAGTCGCGTCTCGAAGCCCTGCTGCAATTGAACCAGATCGCGGCGGCCACCTTCCAGGAAATCACCAATTTCGCTCTCGAGGAGGCCGTCCGGCTCACGGAAAGCAAGATCGGTTATCTGGCCTTCGTGAACGCCGAGGAGACCGAACTGACGATGCACGCCTGGTCGAAAACGGCCCTCGACCAGTGCCAGGTCGCCGATAAGCCGATCGTCTACCAGGTCGCCGAGGTGGGCCTCTGGGGGGAAGCCGTCCGCCAGCGGAAGCCCGTCATCACCAACGACTACGCGGCTCCGAACCCGGCCAAGAAAGGCTGCCCCGTGGGGCATCTCCACGTCACCCGCCACATGAACGTGCCGGTCTTCGACGGCGGGCGGATCGTGCTCGTCGCGGGCGTGGGGAACAAGAACGAGCCCTACAGCGAATCCGATATCCGGCAATTGACCCTGCTGATGCAGGGGATGTGGCAGATCATCCAGCGGCGCCGCGCGGACGAGGAGGTGCGCCGCGCCCGCGATTTGCTGGAAACCCGCGTCCGTGAGCGGACGGCGGAGCTTGCCGGAGCGCATGAGACGCTGCGGACCAGCGAGACGAAGTATCGCACGCTCTACGATTCGTCGCGAGACGCGATCGTGATCCTCACGCCGGGGGGCAACTTCCTGAGCGGCAACCCGGCCGCCATCGCTCTGTTCGGCTGCCGCGACGAAGAGGAATTCACGTCGCTCGCGCCGGCCGACCTGTCGCCCCCGCGCCAACCCGGCGGGGAGCTGTCGACGGTCGCGGCCCAGCGGATGATGGCCCTGGCCGTCGAGAAGGGCTCGTATTTCTTCGACTGGGTCCACAAGCAACGCCGCGGCCGCGAGTTCTTCGCCTCGGTGCTCCTGACGCGGATGGAGTTGGAGAGCCGGACGATGCTCCAGGCGACGATCCGCGACATCACCGAGGAGAAGCGGGCGGAGGAGGCGCTCCGCGCGGCCAAGGACGCGGCCGAGGCGGCCAACCGCGCCAAGAGCACGTTCCTGGCCACGATGAGCCACGAGATTCGCACACCCCTGAACGCGATTATCGGCATGACGGAACTCGTCCTGGACACCCCGCTCTCGCCCCACCAGCGAGATTTCCTCGCCACCGTGAAAGACTCCGGCGAGGCCTTGCTGGCGGTGATCAACGACATCCTCGATTTTTCCCGGATCGAGGCGGGCCGCCTCGAACTGGACCACGCCGCGTTCGATCTCCGCGAGGTCCTCGGCGACACGATGCGATCGCTCGCCCTGCGGGCGCACAAGCAGGGGCTGGAACTGGTCTGCCACGTCGCCCCGGACGCCCCCGGCGTCGTGGTCGGCGATCCCAGCCGGCTCCGCCAGATTGTGGTCAACCTCGTGGGCAACGCGCTGAAGTTCACCGAACAGGGGGAGGTCGTCCTCGACACCCGCGTCCAGGCGCGCGAGCAGGACAACGTGACGCTGCACCTCTCCGTCCGCGACACCGGGGTCGGCATCGCCGAGGAGAAGCAGTCCGCCATCTTCCATCCCTTCGAGCAGGTCGACGGCGCGCTGACCCGCCGCCACGCGGGGAGCGGCCTGGGACTGGCAATTTCCGCCCGCCTCGTCCAGCAGATGGGCGGCCGGATCTGGGTCGATAGCCGCCTGGGCGCGGGGAGCACGTTTCACTTCACGGCCCGATTCGGCCTGGCCGACGACCAACCCGGCCCCAGCCGGCGCCCGGACCTGGCCGCAATCTTCGGCCTGCGGGTTCTGGCGGTCGACGACAACGCCACCAACCGCCGGATTCTCGAAGAAATGCTCACCGGCTGGGGCATGCTCCCCGTCACGGCCGCCTGCGCCCGGGAAGCCCTCCAGCAGATCCGCCAGGCCCAGGCGGACGGCAATCCCTTCCGCCTCGTCCTCAGCGATGCGCATATGCCCGAGATCGACGGGTTCTCCCTCGCCGGGCAGATCGCCCGCCAGCCGGGGATCGCCAACGTGGCGGTGATCATGCTCACCTCCGGCGATCACCCCGAGGATGCCAAGCGCTGCGAGCAGTGCGGGATCGCCGCCTATCTGCTCAAGCCGGTCAAGCAGTCCGAACTGTTCGATGCGATCGTCAGATCGCTGGGGCTCGAAGGTGGCCGGGAGGAACCGGCGCCCGCCCCGCCGGACGCCACCGAACAACGCCCCGGCCCCTGGAACATTCTCTTGGCCGAAGACAGCGTCGTCAACCAGAAGCTGGCCCGCGTGCTGCTTGAGCGTCACGGGCACACGGTCGTCGTTGTCGGAAACGGCCGCGAGGCCGTCGCCGCGGTCCAGTCGCAACCGTTCGACCTGGTGCTGATGGACGTGCAAATGCCGGAGATGGACGGCTTGGAGGC
>LSQX01078881.1_pt1 | contig 18919 bp, 13 predicted proteins | sample 654561 | NCBI WGS metagenome assembly LSQX01 (sample SAMN04489861, study PRJNA283612) | anaerobic digester metagenome | isolation source: 4 biogas reactors fed with cattle manure at either 37C or 55C with and... | place: Denmark: Kongens Lyngby | collected 2014
GCACTAAAAGGGACAAGTCAGGACGGAATAAAATATCCTGATGATTTGTTGGAGAATTTTGTCGGTAGAAGCGATTCCTCTTTTTTTCAGTATGTGATAGACAATTTGAGTGATAAGTATGAATTGGACTATCTTCTGAATCAGAAAAACAGTATTTTTGAAAAAATAATCAGTGAACTTCAGCCAATCAACGGTTTTCCGGAATTTATCGAGTTAGTTATTCAGAACAACATAAAGCGCGCGATTGTCACTTCATCCTCAAAAGCGACAATGGAAATGGTTGGTGCGGTTTTTCCTTTCAGAAACTATTTTGATATACTGATTTGTGAGGAGGATACAGATAAGCATAAGCCATATCCTGACCCTTATTTGTTGGGTTTGGAAAGGACAAATAGTGAAAAATCGACAACTCTCGTGATTGAAGATTCTATAAATGGAATTAAATCGGGAAAAGCAGCCGGCTGTATTGTTTTCGGGATTACAACTTCATTACCTCGTGAAGTTTTGATAGAAGCTGGCGCTGATTTGGTTCTCGACAGCTATCCGGAAATTTTAAAACACATTTCTTTCTAAAATAATTTTGGATAAAGCGCTTGTTCGGGTGTTTTTTTTCTGAAATTTTACTCAATCGTTTGCAATTTAAAAGGTCTTCGAAACAGACCTTTTTTTTATTTATAAGCGTTTGTAATTGTATTTTTGCAATAATTAGTTGAAAATTCTATCATTTTAATACAATAATTCTGTATTTAGATGAAAAATATAATTTGAAACAAATTAATAGAAACACAAAAAATACAATCTCATGAAAAAACATTTATCACTTTTCTCATTCGTTCTGCTTATTTCCATTACAGCGCAAACTCTTGCTGATGGACCTTCAAGCTATTATAAAACAAATCCTACAGTCGGAAAACGAGTTGATTCTCCGATAGTAATTGATGGAAATCCGCAAGAATGGACAGCCGATATGCTTATTGTGCAGGGAGTTGCCAATGATGACGTGCGGGCTTTCAGAGGACCTCATGAGGGCCCGGTTTATGATTTGTATCAACTTTATGCTGCCTGGGATAACTCATACCTGTATCTAATGTGGCAGATTACCAACGTTTCAGACATTGTCTGTCCGGAACAAGGGTATCCAAATTCAGATAACGGAAAACCGTGGAATGGTGATATTCCATTTCAGTTGGCTTTTGATATTGACCCTTCAGTAGGGACTAATGGTTTGCTTTCCGGCAATACAGTTCCGGGAACGAAGGATGCGCATGTTTGGGGAATTTTTAATATGTTTGGAAACAAGGAAGTTGACAAAATGATGATGTTTTCTTCCAAGCCCGGAGTAGGTATGCCGGGTTTGTTTTCGTTGAATTCGGCAGGTGCGTTTGATTATGACAATGTGAAAATTTTTACTGAATTGGGAATCGAATATAAATGGGGTGATTTCTGCGTACCGACAGAAATTTATGGAGTAAATAAGAATGAGCACACAGGATATGTTGTGTCAGACTTAGCGGACGAAAGCAATTATGTAGATTTCATTGCGAAAGGGCATGATAAATCAATGGATACTACTTACGAAATGAAAATTCCTTTGTCCGCTCTCGGAATTGATGTGAATTATTTAGAAAATTCAGGTATCGGGGTGATGTTGATTTCTACTTTTGGGCAATCAGGAATCAATTCGCTGCCCTATGATCCGGCTACATTTGACAACGCGAGTGAGCCTTATACAGAAGATGCTTCAACTTCGATGGAAAAAACTGATGTGGATGTGTTTTCAGCAAATTTCGCCCGAATAGGAGCCGGAGAGTCATCACCGGTGATACGTCCGACAATTTCAGTTTCTCCAGTCGGAGGAGAATATATAGGAGGAACTACTGTAACATTGAGCGCATCCGGTGAAAAAACGCCAATAAAAATTTATTACACGTTAGATGGAACCACACCTACTTCAGCATCGTCGCTATATGATTCACCTTTACAGATTATTTCAAATAACACGAACCTAAAAGCGATAGCAATAGATGCAGATGGAGTGTCGTCTTTTGTAACATCACACATGTACATTACTGAAGAAAAAACTGCATCTGAAGGCATTAAAATATCTCTCAAAAAGCCTGACACATGGAGCTCTGTATATCTGTGGGCATGGACGGGAACAAATACGAATCTGTTTTCAGAATGGCCCGGCGAACCGATGACTTTGGAAAAAAATGACTGGTATTCATATGTTTTTGATGAGAGTTTAGTCTCTGTAAATGTTGTTTTTAGTAATAACGAAACACCACAAACAGTTGATATCCTCGATGTGGTAGAATCGACTTGTTATGAGCAGGACGCTGTTGTAGATGGGAAATTGACGGTAAAAATCGTGCCTTGTCCTGTACAGACCGGCGTTAATACTTTGACAAAAGATTTAATCCGAATTTATCCTAATCCTGCTCAAAATTTAATTTCAATTGAAACCGGAGACGAAAGTTCCAACATAAGTATTTACTCGTTGCAAGGTAGATTGCTGAAGCGCGTTGATAATTACTCTTCAAATGAAAAATTAAATGTTTCAAATTTAGAAAAGGGTTCTTATGTTGTGAAAATTATGAGAAAAAACGGTGTTTTAGAATTCTCTAAATTTATAAAGGAATAAAAAGTTAGTTAGTTTTGATTTATTCTTTAAAAAGTACGGTTTGGATTATTCTGCCGTACTTTTTTTTAGTTCAAAAAACCGTGTTCTTACTATTATAATTTGAATAACTCATCAAGTTTATAAATTCCCGAAACCGGATTTTCTGCAATACTTATCATTGCTTTAGCTACTTCACTTCCGAGGATTGGTCTGTATCTTCTGAAAATTCCGATGCTGTTCAACAAATTAATTACTTTCAAACTAACCTTTTCCATTTTTCGATTTTCTTTCCTTTCACCATCCAATGGTCCGGGCTGAAGTATGTGTATGCTGTTAAACGGAAGTTTTCTGACAGCATCTTCAAGTTGCCCTTTTATTTTTGAATAGAAAAAAGGAGATTTCGAGTTTGCACCAACAGAGGAAACCAGAACATAAGCCGGAACTCCGTTCTCATTAGCAATTTTAGCCGTTTCAAATTGATACGTATAATCGACTTTGAATTGATTCTCTTTCGACCCGGCTGTTTTGAGGGTTGTGCCCATCGTAGAAAAAAGGACATCGCCCTTTACGAACTCTCTCCATTTGTCAGGTTTATCAAAATCGACGATATGTTCCGTTAATTTTGAATGCTCAACGCCACTTTTACGCCTGACCAATGAAATGATTTCAGTATAATCAAGGTTGTCTAAGAGTTGGCTAATTAGTTCGGTGCCCACTAAACCTGTGGAGCCGATGACAATAGCTGTTTTCATAAACTTAATGCTTTAATTTTCGATACAAATATACTCTTTTTTGCTACATGATCAATTCTTGATTTGGAGTTATGATTTACTTTCAAAAATTCGTATCTTTGCAATTTTGAAAATTAGAAATCAGAAATCAAAAATTAATGTTACTAAACGGCTTGTCGTTCAAATAACTATTAGAAACAATAAAATAATGTAATAAGGTTGTGCTTTTCTGTTATGTTGTTGGTTATTAAGGTTTTATTTCGGCAATGTTCAATGACCAAAAAAACTTATTCAATAAAAGAAACTTTAATAACAAAGTGCACGTCCAATCTTTTACCTTATTAACCTTATTTCTAATACTTTATGCATTTTGTCTCTTAAGAGAAATCTAAAACAAAAGAAAAAGAGCGCGACATTTAATCGTTTTTTAATGGTAATAAATAAATTATGGCAAAAATTGAGATAAAAGAATTGACTTCTCGCGATGTGGATTACTCGCAATGGTACAATGAATTGGTGATAAAAGCAGACTTGGCGGAAACATCTGCCGTACGCGGCTGCATGGTGATTAAGCCGTACGGTTACGCCATTTGGGAAAAAATGCAGGCAGAATTAGACCGCATGTTCAAAGAAACTGGACACGTTAATGCTTATTTCCCGTTGTTTATTCCGAAATCATTTTTGAGTAAAGAAGCCGAACACGTGGAGGGATTTGCCAAAGAATGCGCCGTGGTAACGCACCACCGCCTGAAACAAGATCCAAACGGACCTGGTTTAATTGTTGATCCGGAAGCGAAATTAGAAGAAGAGCTTATCGTGCGTCCTACATCGGAAACGATAATTTGGAATACGTACCGCAATTGGATTCAATCGTATCGTGATTTGCCGATTTTGATTAATCAGTGGGCAAACGTAGTGCGCTGGGAAATGCGTACCCGCTTGTTTTTAAGAACTGCGGAGTTTTTGTGGCAAGAAGGTCACACCGCTCATTCCACGGAACAAGAAGCTATCGAGGAAGCGGAAAGAATGCTCCATGTGTATGCCGATTTTGCGGAGAATTTTATGGCCGTACCCGTATGGCGCGGACTGAAATCAGCCAATGAACGCTTTGCGGGTGCAATTGAAACTTACTGTATCGAAGCGCTGATGCAGGATGGTAAAGCCTTGCAGGCAGGCACTTCGCACTTCTTGGGACAGAACTTCGCGAAAGCTTTTGACGTAACATTTGTGAATAAAGATAATAAGCCGGAACACGTTTGGGCTACTTCATGGGGCGTTTCTACCCGTTTGATGGGAGCGCTTATCATGACTCATTCCGATGACAACGGCTTGGTACTTCCTCCAAATCTCGCTCCTTATCAAGTGGTTATCGTGCCGATTTACAGAAACGAGGAGCAGTTGAACGCTGTTTCGGAAAAAGTGAAAGAGATTTCTGCCAAGTTAAAAGCGTTAGGAATTACTGTGAAATACGATGACAACGATCAGAAAAAACCGGGTTGGAAATTCGCTGAGTACGAGCTGAAAGGTGTTCCCGTACGCTTGGCAATCGGTGCTCGCGACTTAGAAAATGGAACGGTAGAAGTGGCGCGACGTGATACGTTGACAAAAGAGACCGTTTCTATTGACGGTATTGATCTGTTTATCAAGCAACTGTTGGATGATATTCAAGCCAATATTTTCAAAAAAGCATTGGATTTCCGTGCTTCCATGACGCGTGAAGTTGACTCTTACGATGATTTCAAAGTGGAAATAGAAAAAGGCGGTTTCTTGCTTTGCCACTGGGACGGAACACCCGAGACCGAAGAAAAAATCAAAGAAGACACCAAAGCGACTATCCGTTGCATACCAATTGACGGTGACAAAACACCGGGCGTTTGTATGGTTACCGGCAAACCGTCGGCACAGCGCGTGGTGTTTGCGAGAGCGTATTAAAGCCCTTTGTTGTTTTCTTCGAGTAGGGAGTATTTGGCTGATAATCTGATAATTAGGAATCTTTTTTATTCCCTTTAAGCTGCTATGAAACAGCCATTAAAAGCAAATTTTCACCCAGACCGTTTGAAGATGAAAGGCGTGTTCCATACGACCTTAATGTAAAGAATAGAATTTAACCTTATGAAAAATTTCTTCTACTTCAACAAAGGGCAGCGAATAGGAGTTTTAATTTTACTGCTCTTGATTGTGTTTGCTTTTTTAGCAACTGTCTTGATGCCGATATTTGTAAAGAAAGATGAAATTGAGTCCGGTGAAGATTTTCTGCGCGAAGCTATGGAGTTTAGAGCCAACTTGATTGAAAATGAGCGAAGTAAGAGTAAAGAAACAGACTTTTTTCCATTCGAATATAGAAGTTATCCAAAATACAAACCCACTCAAACTAAATACGAATTATTCACTTTTAATCCCAATACAGCTGATTCGGCCACTTTTGTAAAGCTTGGGCTGAAACCGTATATTGCCCGTAATGTGCTGAGGTATAGAGAGAAAGGCGGAAGTTTCAGGAATGCGGATGCATTTGCAAGAGTGTATGGGATTACACCTGAGAAATACGAAGAGCTGAAACCGTTTATTCAGATTCCCGAATTGGAAAATGAAAAACAAATCGCTGAAAATATTTCTGAAAAACCCGGAAATACCAATGAAACGGCAGATTCAAAAGAATTTCCAACTCAACTTAAAACAGACAACATTATTGATTTAAACAGCGCAGACACAACCTTACTCAAACAAGTGAGAGGGATCGGATCTGTTTTTGCAAGAAGAATCGTAAACTATCGGAATGTCTTGGGAGGATACACCACGCTTGAGCAGCTTAAAGAAGTATGGGGAATGAACGGTGAAACTTACGATCGTATCACCCCGTTTTTAGACATTAAAGATGAGCAGTTAATCACCAAAATAGATGTGAATAAAGCGAGTATTGAAAGATTAAGAAAACATCCGTATATCAATACATTTCAGCGTGCAAAGGCGATTTATGAATATCGAAGGAAAAAAGTAAAGTTAACTAATATCAAACAACTGAATCATCTGGAGGAATTTACTGATGAAGACTGGAAGAGGTTAGAGCCCTATTTATCGTTCGAATAATAAATTTAAGCCTTCATATCTCATCCTAAATGCGTTTCATTTTACTTCTCAACAATTTTATCACACATCTTATCATAAAAATTTCATGCAATTTTTACAAAACGAAAATATCATATTACGTGCATTAGAACCGGAAGATTTGGAGTTCTTGTATCGTTGGGAAAATGACACAACACATTGGTTATCAGCGAATACACGTTCGCCTTACTCTCGTTTCCAGTTGAAGGAGTATATCTCACAAGCAAAAAATGATATTTATACCGATGGTAGTTTACGGTTGATGATATCTGACAGAAAATCAGGAAATACAGTAGGTACGGTTGATTTGTTTGATTTTGACATCCATCACAGCAGAGTAGCGCTCGGACTATTTGTAGCGGAAGAATTTCAGGGAAAAGGTTATGCATCACAAAGTTTGAAGTTAGTAGAAGAATATGTTTTTATGTTTCTGAAAATCAATCAACTGTATGTTCAGATTGCGGAGAGTAACTTAGCAAGTCGAAGAATTTTTGAGCATGAGTATGAACTTCATGGTGTATTGAAGAACTGGACAAGAAGTGAGAGCGGATTTGAGAATATTTTGACTTACCAGAGATTTGGTATTGATAAAAGCGGAAAATGAGCCTTTTCACCGTCGCGTTAATTTATTCAAGAAGTATTTCATTAATTACTGTTATTTCTTAATAACTCATTACAGATTATCAAAACAAATGAGTACTTTTGTGATCGTAAAAAAAAAGGATTGAATGTTGATATTTGACAACATATTATTTGCTACGTTGATTCCACAGCTGCTGATGTTTATGGGTGTAATCACTTGTTTTACAGAATCTTATATTTCTTCTTGCTTAGATAAAAACTCCAAAAAGAATGCTTCTTCCATAACTATTGAGTATTCTGATAATAAGTATGACGAGTATTCATCTGCGATTAGTTTTGAAGAATTTTATTCAGATTTTGAGTTTCTGCAAAGACAAGCGAGTGACAATTCCTTTTTTAAATTAGAAGAAAGAATAATCTATCCGGTTTTTAATCAAACTTTCCATTTATCTAAATATTCTTACGAGTTTTTTTCCCGTCCTCCTCCCTTTTTTGCTTAAAATATTTATCTTAGACAATTTTAGCTTTGAAATTCTTCTATAAATAAACTGCATAGAAGGTGATTTATTTTTTAAATATTTGAAAAAACATTATAATATTCAATGAAAAAATATATTTTAATTTTTTCAATACTTGCCCTATATAACGTTACGTTATCAGCTTTAGAGGCAGATAGTATTGAATCAATTCACTTGGGACAGATTGAAATTTACAGCACAAAAGAAACGAATCAACAAAACACTCCCGTATCAACCACATTGTTCAATGAGAAGCTTATTGAGCAGACACAAATCACTTCCGTGAAAGATATCAGCGGAAAAGTTCCTAATTTTTATTTGCCGGATTATGGCTCTGCCATGTCGAATTCACCTTACATTCGCGGAGTTGGCTCTCGTTACAGCGGACAATCCGTAGCGCTATATGTTGATAATGTGCCTTATTTGGAGAAAACCGCATTTGATTTTGAGCTTTACGATTTAGCTCAGATTGAGGTTTTGCGAGGTCCGCAAGGTACACTCTACGGACGAAACAGCATTGGCGGAATTTTGAACATGTACACACTCTCTCCACTCAGCTATCAAGGTACGCGAATTGCGTTAACCGGCGGAAATTACGGTTTGATGCATGGGAAAGCTTCGTATTATGCTAAGTTAGGTGAAAATTTCGGCGTTAGTTTGGCAGGATACTATGGTCGGCACAACGGATATTATCACAATGATTTTACCGGAAAAAAAATGGACGAAGAGGAGACCGCGGGTGCGCGTATGAAGCTTGCTTGGGATGCGAATAAAGACCTGAAATTTGAGTATGTAGCTGATTTTGATTATGTTAATCAAGGCGCTTTCCCTTATGGAATGTATGATGAGGATACAAAAACCTTAGCTAAACCAAACTTTAACGATGCGAGTAATTATATGCGTAAAACGCTGAATAACAGTGTTTCAATGAAGTATATATATTTGAGAGATTTTGCATTGAACGTGTCATTGGCGCACCAATATTTCGATGATGAAATGAATATTGACCAAGATTTTAAGCCTCAATCCATATTTACTTTGCAGCAAGTTCAGAAACAAAATATGCTTAACGGAGAGGCTGTAATAAAGTATATAGGTACGAATAATTATAAATGGTTAGTTGGAGTAAATGGATTTGGACAGCAATTGGATATGGAAGCGCCGGTGAAATTCAAAGAGGATGGAATTGCTTTTTTACAACGCATGTTTCCTCCTTTCATGACTATAAAAAATGAAAACTACGACATTCCAGGCATGTACAACACAACCAGAAGCGGTGGGGCTTTATTCCACCAATCCACGTTAGATAATATTATTACTGATGGATTATCAGTGACTTTGGGAGTTCGGTTGGATCTTGATAACGTGAAGTTGGATTATGAAACGAGTTCATTTATGGACTTGCAGATGAGACAAGGACCGATGGTGAGGGATTTTCATGTTGCAGACACCTTGAAAGGTGTTGTAAAAAACAGTTTTGTTGAGTTCCTGCCAAAGGCGGCTCTTAAATATGAATGGGACAGAATGAATTTTGTCTATGCAAGCGCTTCACGCGGATACAAAACGGGTGGTTTTAATATTCAGATGATTTCTGACTTGATGACCGAAAAACTGAAAACTGCCGGAAGACCCGGTTCTCCTGAAATTGATGTGAAAGAAAGCATTATGTACCAGCCGGAAGTAAGTTGGAATTATGAATTTGGGATTCACAATACATTCTTCAACAGAAAATTGAGGACCGGATTGACACTGTTTTACATGGATATCACCGGACTTCAACTCACAGAATTTATTGAGTCAGGTGCAGGCAGAAAGCTAACAAATGCAGGAAGTTCAGTAAGTAAAGGGTTTGAGATATCCACCGGTGTGGATTTTGGAAGTGGATTTAGTGTCGAAGCCAATTACGGTTTTGCACATGCCACATTCAAGCACTTTACGAAAACTGATATTGTAAACGGTGATACCGTTTTGACAGATTTTTCTGGAAAATTTGTTCCTTATGCCCCGCAGCATACTGTAAATGGAAATCTTAACTACGCGCGAAATTTAGATAATTCATTTTTGTCTCAAATTTACGGAACCATTTCTTACAGTGGAATTGGTAAGATTTACTGGGTAGATTCAAATGAAATTACAGAAGATTTTTACAGCCTGATTGATGCGAAAATCGGAGTGAAAAAAAATGCATTCGGATTTGAATTATGGGGTAAAAACCTGTTGAACACGGCATACAATTCATTCTATTTCGAGTCATTTGGAAATAAATTCTTCCAGCAAGGGAAACCGCTTCAGTTTGGTGCCAGATTGACAATGGAATTATAGAATAAGAATGTTTGCCTAACACGAAAAACAGGAGAGCGCACAACATATTATTCATTCGAAAGTGATAGTACGCGATCCTACGTTCGGAGAAAAAAAACAACCGATTTTCAACAAGAGAATCGGTTGTTTTTTCTATTTAAAAACTAATATACGCTCAGCATTCACCTTCAGAACGTAGGCGTGCGCATAGTTATCTAATTTATCTTCACTTTATACACACCAAATGATTGACCTTTTAGATTCATTTTCAGAGTATTACCTTCCAAAGTCGCATTGGTTTTCTGAGGCGTCAGGTTGTTTGGTTCATCAAGTGTGTTCACTGCGCGCAGGTTGTCTTGTTGGAAAGTTACACATTCTCCAACAGAGAATTTCGTCCTTCTATTTGCACCCGTGATATTCACATTCACAGTTTTTTCGTTTTGGCTTGTGTTGGCAACTTTAACAATGTAAGTGTTTGTATTCTTGTCAAGAACGGCTGAGGCATACAGATTATCTTCTCCGGCAATCGGTTTTCCGTTCCAAGTCAGAGGCATTACGTTTGTTCCGACATTATGAGCGTAAAGCTGCTGTACATAGTAATTTGGAGTTTTCATCATTCTTAGATTATCAAACCAAATCATATCCGGTCTCCATTGCCACGCGTCAACGTGGGCGAATAGGGGAGCGTAAGTGCACATGTGAACAATATCCGCATTTCTTTCCAATCCCGTCATAAACGCCGCTTCGCAAAGTGCCGAGTAGAAATTGTTTTGTTTACCTGTTGAATGGTCGTGACACGCGTACTCACCGGCGAAAACCGCAGGACCTTTTCTGTCGTAAGTGTCGTAGCGTTTTGCGCTTCTCAGGAACCAATCCGGATCTTTATAGTAATGCTCATCCACTAAGTCAACTTTCAGTCTTTTCATTTCGGGCCAGAGGTAATCAAACTCTTTACCATCAGCAGAAGGGCCTGAACTTCCGATTATTTTGATATTGGGGTATTTCGCGCGAATCGCAGTCACAAATTTCTCTAATCTTTCGGGATAGAGACTTCCCCATTGCTCATTTCCGATACCGATAAATTTCATGTTGAATGGCTCGGGATGTCCCATTTCTGCACGTAATTTGCCCCAGGTGGTAGTTGTGGCGCCGTTAGCAAATTCAATTAAATCAAGCGCATCCTGAATATAGTCCTGTAATTCACCTACCGGAACATGGCAATGCTCGCCATCATTTTGGTACTGACATGCCAGTCCCACGTTCANNCCTACGCTGTTTTTCCAGTTGTAGCGTGTCTCCAAATCAGTTCCTTCCACAATACAGCCACCCGGAAAACGGAAAATTCCCGGTTTAATATCGGCTAATGCTTCTACCAAATCTTTTCTCAATCCATTCTTTCTGCCTTTATATGTGTCAACCGGAAATAATGAAACGTGCTCTAACGCTAAAGCTCCTTTTGAGGTCATAAAAATACGCAGTTTGCCTTTAGGCTCTGTAGCGTTTGCTTTTATTTCAATTTCATATTTTTCCCAGTCGTTTGAATTGATTGATAATTCACGACGCCCGATGATGTCATTGGCGGAATTAATGAATTCAATTCTGATTTTTTGGACATCATTTGAGTTGATTTTTTTTGCCCAAACTGAAAATCTATAGTCAGCATCTTTCTTAAATCCGATTCCTACAAATCCTTCATTCTCGATGCCGGTGTGTTTGTGTGCATGTTCGGCAGTAGTGAGAACGACATAATTAGGATTTCTGTCAAATTTAGGGTTGTCATTCTTTAATTCTACATTACCAAATGTATTCCAACCCATAAAAGGTTGAGGGAAATCGAAAGAACGGTTTTTTACTAATTCGGCATAAAGTCCACCATCAGCGCCAAAGTTGATATCTTCGAAAAACAGACCGTACATAGTCGATTGAATTTGAGCTCCAACCTTTTTTGTATTCAGCTCAAAATCATACTGTTGTGCTGCCGAGAAAAGCGAAAATGAAATTGCAATAAATGAAATAAATAATTTTTTTACACTCATGATTTAATAGATTTTATAGTTGTTATAATTTCGAATGTTGTTTTCAGTACAAAGTTAATTAATAAAAATGACTAATGTAAGAGAATTCTAAAATTACAGTTTAAAAGGCGTTTCTTTTAAATAAATTCTGTAATCTTTGATCATACCGGGCAGATTTAACTCCATGCGCGGAAGGTATTGAAAACCGCTTACTTTTTTGTTTTCTCCCAAATCAATCACTATCGCATGCGGGTGCGGATCGCTTTCTATGGAGTAGGAGGTATGCCAGATAGTTGACTCTTGAAGATCATATACGTTTGTCGCTATGTTGTTTGCAGCATCTGCCTCTTCGCTGTCTGCATAGACTATTTTCCAATGTTGACGAGAAAGTTTTTCGCCATTCTCATCTAACAATTCCAACTCAGCAATGGATGCGTAGGGGTCATTTCCATGCGAATTAAGCGCTTCTAAACAAAAATAACGGGTGTTGTGTACTTGGTCAAAATGAATTGTTTGCCAGCCTTGACCGGGCTTGAAACTGCCTGTTTTGACCGGAGTTTCGTCTTCCAACTTCAAGTCTTCACCCTCATTCCGATGTTTGTAGTTTCCTGAACTGCGTACAATATCAAGTATTGGCTTGCGAAGTCCTTGTGTGGTCGCGACTGATGGTCCTGCCAAATCTAAAATAATAATTTCGTTTCTGCCTTTTTTCAGCCAGCATCCCGGCATGTAAAGTGTTTGTTGTGGCCCAATTTCCCAAAAACGACCAATATTGTAGCCATTTATATAAACCATCCCTTTTTTCCAGTTCATCATATCAATAAATGTATCGCCAGCTCTGTCAAGATTGAATGTGGCACGATAATACGCGGGTTGATTTTCTTTTAAATGCTGTTTTTTGTATTGTTTTTTTACCGCGAAATCATAGTTGACCGGTATATTGAAAACTTCCCAATCTTGAAGTTCAATGATGCTGTTTTCGCTTATCAATTCTACTTTTTCCGTTATCCCCTTCCAGTCGTAAATTCCTTTCCCAAAATTTATTCTGCCCATTGCTTCCACAAGAATATCAAGCCTGTCGCCTTCTTTCACGGCAGGAATGGTGATGGAAGCATCGCCACGTAATCGGCTGAGCACACCGACTCGCTCTCCATTAATAAAAACCTGCGCCCAATCATGCACTTTTGTGATTTTCAAAATCTGTTGTTTATCAGATTTTTGTAGTTTGGTTCTGTAAAGAATACTTCCCCAGCCCTGTTCAAAATGTTCCATCGAGCGGATTTTCTGACTTCTCTTTGGAGCCGGAAGATTGTCAAAAATATAAGCGACTTCTTCAAATTTTATTTCCGGAATTGAAATAGTCGGAAATGTATCAGGAATTTCGATTAATTCTTCTCCATCTTGCAGATAATTTTTCAGCAAATTTCTCACTTCGTGATATTTCGGAGTGATATTCCCATATTCACCTATCGGTGCATCATAGTCATAAGAGGTACAAGTAGGAGCGAAATTGGGGAAATTTGCACCTGCCCAATGGTCGAAACTTGTTCCGCCATGAGTCATATAAAGGCTGAAAGAGATGTTCCTGTCCAACATTTTTTTCATCCCATCTATCAAAGCGTGAGCGCTTCTGGTTTCGTGTTTCGCACCCCAATGATCGAACCAGCCGGACCAAAACTCGCTGCACATCAGCGGTGTGTTAGGCCTCAACTCGAGCAACCTGCGAAACTGATCGTCAATATTTGCTCCGGTTCCGAAATTGATAGTCCACAGTAAATCATCCAACGCGTTATTCTCAAAGTTGGAATTCCAATCACACTGAAAAAGTGGAACTTTATCGAATCCACTTTCTTTTACAATATCGCGAATTGCCGCTACATACGGCTTGTTTGTGCCGTAAGCGCCATACTCATTTTCTACCTGAACCATTAAAATATTGCCTCCATTACTGATTTGCATAGGTGCAAGTCTTTTTGAAACTTCTTTCATGAAAATTTTTACTTTGCTCAAAAAATATGGATCGTTTTCACGCAGTTGGATATCCTCTTTTTTAAGCAGCCACCAAGGCAAACCGCCCATTTCCCATTCTGCACACACGTAAGGCCCGGGTCTGACAATGATATACATACCATGTTTTTGCGCCAATTTGCAAAATGCAGCTACGTCTTTGTTGCCCGAAAAATCAAATTCCCCTTCGGTCGGTTCGTGAGCATTCCAGAAAACATACAGACATATCGTGTTCATTCCGAGTGCCTTACTTGCCAAAATACGCTGTTCCCAATAGGCATGCGGAATTCTCGGATAATGAATTTCTGCTGCTTTAATCACGAAAGGTTTACCATTTAATAAAAATGTGCTATTCCCTATTTCAAAAGTTTCAGTTTTCTTTGCAGCTGAAACTGTTTGATGCAATGAAACAAAAAACAGCGCGGCAATGGTGAGTATAAAAATATTTTTCATTTTTTGATAGAAAATTTATTTTCAGATAATTTTAAAAAACAAATTGTTTGTGTTGATTTTATGCTTGATGAATATTAAATCTAAAAGTTCGTCAGAAATGATATATAATCAAGTTGTTTCACATGGTAACGCTACCTATTTTTGAACTATAAACTTTTCAATCGAATTACCTATTCTTATGAAAAAAACGCCATTTTGAATACCCGAATTATCTAAGTTAATTCTTAAAGACATTTTGTTATTTGAATTTTCAGAATAAATAGCTCTTCCATCGATATGGTATATTGAAACAGGAACATCAATCGGCTCTGAGAATTTGACGGTGATAAATTCGCTTGCCGGATTTGGATAAATCCGGAAATTTATTTCAGATTTATCGAATCTGAGCGGATGAGTTGAAGTGATTATTTCAGTTTTTTGTAAGTACCAGTGCTGATTTATTTTAGACTGATTGAAGATGTTGTTGTCATATTCAATTACAGCAGTGCCGTTCATCGTATTTCCGCCGCTATTATTCACGGAATATCCAGTTTTGACATTTTCCAGTCCGTAAAGATTTCCGGTGAAAACAGGTGTTATTTTCCATTGCTGAGCGGAGTTTTGAGCGTCAGGAGTTGACTGAATTAGGTTTACACCGCGTCCGTTTCCGGTCATCGCGAGTTTCGAGTTGCGATTGATAATATGGAATTTTCCGCCACCCAAGTCTTTTATTTCCCATTCCTGGCTTTGATCACCTTGATTTGGCGCCCACATTACGAGTTTCTCGTTTAATTCTGTGGAGTTATTCAATACATCGATATAATTATTCGATCCTTTGTTTTGTATTGTATAGTAAAATTCTTCGGCAATAAACGGTTGAGATGGTTCTTCCGGTTTTGAGTTTTCAAAACTTGTAGTCAAAAAAGAAATACGGTTTATTATGTAAGTTTTCAGAAAATCTATTCCTTGCATATATGTCGGGAAAAGAAATTGCTCGTTGTAAACTCGTGTGTTCAGAACAGGCCATCGCTGGTAGTTTTTTATCTGCGAAGCATCGATTTGATTGACTGTCGCATCGATATAATTTAATATTTTATTCTCAATTCGTTCACTCACAAGCTCCTTCCAGCGTCTATTTACAGCATGCCTGAACCACTCATCCTCCCACATCCGTTGAATCCATGTTCTCGGATTGAATGCTTTTTCTCGCATTAATGAATATTGTGCATTTCCAAGCCTGTAGTCATTATTGAATGCTATATCGTAATCCCAAAGCGGGCCAAAATAGAACTTATCTATATCTCTCCTTTTATACAGATACGTACTCCAAAAACAATCGGGATTTCCGGTCAATTCACTGGCGATATACCAGTTGATCAGTGAAGTTGTGTCCACAAAGTTTCTGTAACCGGTAACAGGATCTTTGAAGTTGTCAGAGAAAAGTGCGTTTTCAAAACTGTTTGTGAAGTTTTTGATATAATCAAATTGTTGTTGATTAATGTCTTTATCATCAGGATACTTTATTGTGACTTTCAAGGATTTGTTGGTAGTAAACCATACCGGCTCTCTGTCAGCAAATCCATCTATTTCAATAAGATAACCGCCGGAAATAAGAGGTAAAGTGGTGTCTAACGTATCTTGTTTCTCAATAACTACGCGTTTGTTCCCCCTTTCCATTTGATCGGAAACCATGTAATTCCCGAGGAATGAATTGTTTAAATAAACATCGACAAACTTGGCGGAAGGTGAAAACTCAAAACCAAGAATTCTGCTGATTTCAAAGGCTACCGCATTACGTATCAGGGTTTTATCGGCATGGTTTGCCAAAAACACCCAATCATCTTCTACAGACGGTAGATTCAGAAAATTAATTTTACCTGCCAACTTCACACGATAAGGTTTTTTTGCTAAATTCCAGGTGGAATTCCCTCTGCCGCGAATTTTCATTGGCATTAACAGATTTTCGGTAATATCCGAGCTGACCACCTGTATCGTTCCCGGCAGATAAACCTCTTTGCTTGTGATCGGTTGATTGTTTTCAGTTGAAAGATAAATGGTAGGCAGATTGGTGACTTGAACTTGCGAGGAAGTGGTCTGACAGATCCAAGTAAGTCCTATGATGAGCAAATAAATCGGTTGTAATTTTAGTATAAGATCGTTGTTTTTGAAAGTTCTCATGATTTTTGATGTTAAATCTTTGAAAATGCTGAAAATCAAAATAGTACGTAAAAGGAAATAGTTTTTTCTTTACATTACAAAGATAAAAAATCAAAATGGAGTAAATCATTCAAAAAAGTGATAAATTCTTGTCAAATACGGAGTTTTACTAAAACTAAAGGCAGAAAAAGAAAGAACAGGAGTTGTTTTCTAATGGATTCGGTCACTTTCGTATATTTTAATTGACGAACAAATATTCAAAAGTGAAAGAGAACTGTCCGGCAAACCGAGAATGTGAAGTGGCGGATTGAGCACGTTAATTTCATCTTTAGACAAAAACCGACACCGAGAGACGAAATGTGAAGAAAAACGGCAGTTAAACTAAATCTCCGATTTCGAAATTCACATTATCTTCCAGATCTATCATTGCATTTATAAAATGTACTTTTTGGTAGGAATAGATATCGGAATGTAAGATTTGCTTCTCTTTGATTTTGTTGCTATCAAGCAAGAATTGTCGTTTTGTACCGGGTAGGAGGTATGAAGAAGGCGTGAAAAGCCCTTCGGTGGATTCAAAAACTAAATTTGAAAAAAGAGCATCGGTTACAACACCGTTTTTGATAATAATCACATCATCAAGTCCGGAAGTTATTTTCAAGTCCTCTAACGCTTTTCGATCTTTAAACTTGAATGAATAGTCAATGTCATCAGCTGCTACTATCCCGACTTTTTTCTTATTTAATATCGTATAAGGTGAGAATTCAATCGATTCAACTTTTTTGCCATAAATAATTCGGCATTTGAAAAGTCCTTTATCATCCGGTAAAGTTACTTTTTCTAATTCATTCTGAAGGTTGATTTTTTTTAATTCAAAATTAGCTAAAGTCTTATCCATCCTTGCCTGATGATAGCAAAGATTAAAAAACTCACCGTTTTTATACTTGATTGATTCTATGAATGATAGTTTCATTGGAAAGGCAAATAGATTTTTTTCAATAACTCTTCATATTCATTTTTTAGGTTGCTTTTGCTTGTGATGCCGCCACCGCTGTAAAAATAAGTTTTGTCGTTTTCTTGACCTATAAAACGGATTAAAACACCACTATCTAATTCATTGCCATTGAAATAGCCAAAAATGCCGGTATAATATCCGCGATCGTATTGTTCCGCATTCGAAATAATTTCGAGTGTCGATTTTTTGGGAGCTCCGCAAATTGATCCGGCAGGTAATAAACCGAAAATAATATCTCCTAATCGAGAGTGATAATCTGCCGGTAATTTTCCTTTAATTTCTGAAGAAACTTGCAGCAAGTTGCCATTGTTAGTTTTAATTTTATCGATATACCTGTATTTTTCAACAGTTACATTCTCCGCTACTAAGCTCAGGTCGTTTCGCAGTAAATCTACAACCGTAGCGTGTTCGGCAGCCTCCTTTTCATTTTCTAAAATCAGTTTTTCAGCATTTGGGATATCGGCGCTGATTGTACCTTTCATCGGATTGGTGGAAATTACACCGTTGGAAATTTTTACAAATCTCTCTGGTGAAAAGCAGACAAAATTACCCGGGAAAAGTAGTCCGTAAGGCGAATTACTTGACATAAATATATCCTTTAGCTCTACATTTATTTTGATTGGTGTTCTGGCTGTCAGATTTACCAAATAAGTGTCGCCACGTTTCAGGCTTTTCATTACGTTGTCAAATCGCTTTTTATACTCTCCGAAGGTAATCGGGAATATTTCCAACTTATTGTCAGGTGTTGATTTTATTGCCTCAGATTTATTCGTTCCAAGTGGCGTAACAAACAGAATATCAGATTGTTTCTCAGGATTATCGATAAAAATTCCTTTATCCAACTTGTAGTCGATGGCAAATAAAAATGGCTTTTTCTGTTTGCCGAATTCGTTCATTGAGTTTTTAATCTGAGTTGCTTGTGTCACTTGATTTTTTTTAAATATAATTTTCAGCAATATCAATAATTCCTACACGGATTTGCGTGTTTAATTGCCTCGTGATGATTATTAAGGCTAATTTACGAAAAATGTTCTTCTGATGCGAATTTACAGTGTGAAACAGCCATTTAAAATAAGTCTTAAACCTAAGAGAATGATTAATGGCGTGGTCCATGCGACCTTAATGTAAGAAAATAAAATATAATCGTATAAAATTTATTGCTAACTGTTGCGTTATTAATTGTGAACTGTACTAAAGTCTCCGTCTTAGAACGTTAAATTGCATAAGTTATGCGAATCAGGGGTTGAAAATTAAAAATTAACAAATTTAAACAATATTGTTTGTAAGTTTCCGTTAAGGAACATAAACCGATTAATTCACTACAATTATTCAAATTTATGTTCCCAACGGATAAAAAATTAAAATTAGTACAGACCTATTTTTTTGTCTGTGAACAGTACGAAAGCAACTTACAGTTCTTATGTGAGCGATTCTCCAAC
>LSQX01005074.1_pt1 | contig 18918 bp, 15 predicted proteins | sample 654561 | NCBI WGS metagenome assembly LSQX01 (sample SAMN04489861, study PRJNA283612) | anaerobic digester metagenome | isolation source: 4 biogas reactors fed with cattle manure at either 37C or 55C with and... | place: Denmark: Kongens Lyngby | collected 2014
GTCCGCATGATGGACGGACCCGAGAAGATGGCCCCCTCCAGGAGGATATCCGTTGTGTGCTCGGTGATCTCGCTGTCGAGACCCCCCATGACCCCGGCTATCACCGAAGCGCGCTCCGCGTCGGCGATGACGAGCATGTCATCGGTCAGCACTCTGTGTTCGTTATCCAGGGTGGTCAGTTCCTCTCCTGGGTAGGCGCGCCGCACGATGATGCGCCCACCCCGGATGGTATGCAGGTCGAAGGCGTGGAGCGGTTGGCCCAGGCTCCACAGAACGTAGTTGGTCACATCCACCACGTTGCTGACGGGACGCATTCCCGCGTGACTGATGCAGGCCTTCATCCAGAGGGGTGATTCCGCGGTAGTGACTCCCCGGATCACCCGCCCCGCATACCTAGGGCATAGGTCGGGATCGCGGACCTCGATCGCGATGTCCTCCTCGACTGAACGTGCGTCCACGGGATACGGAAAGACCATCTCCTCGTCGAAAGGCACCCCCGTGACGGCGGCGATCTCCCGCGCGAGTCCCCGTATCGAAAGACAGTCCGGACGGTTGGGAGTGACCTCCACTTCCAACACTTTGTCCGATATCGCGAAACGGTCGATAAGCAACTCCCCTGCGGTCCAGTCCTCCGGCAATTCCATAGTGCCGGGACTTTTGGCGGCAAGTCCGAGCTCGGCCTCCGACAAGATCATCCCTGCGGACGGCACGCCGCGCAGTTTGGCGTCCCTGATGCGGGTGCCGTCGGGCATGATCCCGCCTGGGAGAACCACGGCCACCGTCTGACCGGTCGCTACGTTGGGAGCGCCACACACGATGATGCGTGGCTCCTCTTCCCCTATGTCCACGGTGCACACCGACAGCTTGTCCGCGTCTGGATGGCGTTCGCACTCCACTATCTTGCCGACGACGAAACGCTTCAGGTTCTCTTCATCCCCAGGGACGCCTACGTCGCTCACCCGCTCCACTTCAGTGCCGGTGAGCGCAAGCCGAGAGGCGAGCTCCTCCACCCCCATATCGATACGCACGTATTCCCTAAGCCAGGACAGCGGCGCTTTCACGTAGGCCTCCGGTCAGAATTGGCGCAGAAAGCGCAGGTCGTTCTCAAAGAAGAGCCGCAGATCGTTGACCCCGTGTTTCAGCATCGCCACCCGTTCGATGCCCACACCGAAGGCAAACCCTGTGTAGATCTCGGGATCGTAATCAACGAAGCCGAAAACATTGGGATCGACCATGCCGGCGCCCAGGATCTCAAGCCATCCGCTTCTCTTGCAGAGACGGCAACCCGCCCCGTCACACACCATACAAGACACGTCGACCTCCACCGACGGCTCCGTGAACGGGAAAAAATGCGGTCGGAGGCGGACCTTGCGGTCGGCACCGAACATGGCCCGCGCGAATGTCTCCAATGTGCCTTTGAGGTGAGCCAGAGTGATGCCCTCGTCGACGACCAGACCCTCCACCTGGTGGAACATGGGAGTGTGGGTCGCGTCCGAGTCACGCCGGTAGGTCTTGCCCGGAGCTATCACGTACACGGGAGGGCGCTGCTTCTCCATCGACCGCACCTGCACCGGCGAGGTCTGCGTCCGGAGCACTACCCCCTCTCTCACGAAGAAGGTGTCGTGCAGCGAGCGAGCCGGATGGTCCGCCGGTGTATTGAGGGCCTCGAAATTGTAGTACTCGGTCTCCACCTCGGGACCCGTGACCACCTCGTAGCCCATGCCGATGAATATATCCTCGATCTCGCGCTGAGTCTGCGCCACCAGATGCAGATGCCCCACCGGCGAACGCCGACCGGGCAGACTGACGTCGATCTGGTCGGTCGAGAGACCCTGCGCCAGTTCTTGGTCCTCCAGCTCGCCCCGGCGCGTCTCGAGCGCACCCTCCAACGCCTTGCGGACGAGGTTCCCGACCCTGCCCACCTCGGGACGCTCTTCAACAGGCAACTCGGATATGGTCCGCAGCAGCAGCACCAACTCAGCTTTGCGCCCAAGGAACCGAACGCGCGCAGCCTCCAACTCGTTCAGGTCGCGTGCAGCGGCGATAGCCCCCAGGCCTCCGGAGTAGATGCTCCGCAGGTCGTCGCGGGTCGTCAGGTCTAGGATCGGATCGTTCGCTGTGATGGCTCCTCCTTACAAGCAGTCAATCCTAACGGACGGCGACCCTATTTTCCATCAGGCCACGCCGCCCTGCCCCGGCCCAACTCATATGCAAGGATGGTCCCGGCCATGGCCACGTTCAGCGAATCGAACCCGACCTGAGGGATAGTCACCCTCTCGGCTTGGGACCAGTCTGCTCCGGGACCGCTCCGTTCCTCGCCGAGGACGACGATGACTCCCGCGGGCCATGCGACCGACCTCACGTCAACCCCTCCGTGTGGGTCTGCCACCCACACCTCGGGCACCGGCTCACCCTGTTCCTTCAGCGTTCTAAGCCGAGCCCACAGATCGCCCGGCGACACTTCAACGACCACCGGCAGGACGAACTGTGCACCCATGCCGGCCCGCATGGCCTTGGGACTGAACGGGTCGGCCGTGCCCGGCGAACAGATGACGGCGCCTCCCCCGAACGCTACGGCACTACGGATCACAGTCCCCACGTTCCCCGGATCCCCCGCTCCGTCCACGAAGACCGCCCAGGTCTCGCCGAGCGAGACATCTCCGAGGCTCCAAGCCGGCACCCGACACGTGAAAACCACGTCGACTCCGCCGCCTAGAGAACTTGCGTACTCCAAGGTCTCTGCGTCGCACACTCCCACGTCGGCCGCAGTCGTTGAGGCGCCTTCTGCCTCCTTCAATAAGGACCGCGGTAACTCCTCGAGCAGATCCCGTCGAACCAGCACATCATGTATGTCGCCGTCGGCATCGACGGCGGCTCGAAGCAGATCCATCCCCTCCGCCAGCAAGAGGCCGCGCTCGCGCCGATGCTTCTTCTTCTGCAACTTGCGCGCCAGTTTGACGCTGTGGTTCTGCCGCCCTGCGATGTCGCGGATCACGGCGTGTTCTCCGTCCGAAGACGGCCGAGGCGAGGCTAGCCCGCCCCCGCCCCTAGGGCTTCCTTGGCCCGAGCCGCCATCTGCGCGAACACCTCCGGCTCTCGTACGGCCAGGTCGGCCAGGATCTTGCGATCTACGTTGATCTGCGCCACCCTCAGGCCGTGTATGAGCTGGTTATAGCTCATGCCGTGCTCCCGCGCACCGGCGTTGATCCGGGTGATCCACAGGCGCCGGAAGTCACGTTTCCGCACCCTGCGGTCGCGGTAGGCATAGGTGCCCGACTTGATGAGCTGCTCTTTCGCCCTCTTGTATGACGAACTCTTGAGACCCCAATAGCCGCTCGCCTCGTCCAGGACCTTGCGGCGCTTCTTCAGGGCGTTGGTGCTCCTCTTCACTCTAGGCATGTCTCAATCCTCCTAGCGTCCCAGAAGATCACGGAGCCGACCGGTGTCCGCCGCGCTGACCCTCAGGGCTTTGCGCAGCTTGCGCTTGCGATTGGCGGACTTCTTGGTGAGAAGGTGGCCGGCGAAGGCGCGGCGATGCATGAGCTTACCCGTCCCGGTCACCCGCACGCGCTTCTTCGCGCCTTTGTGGGTCTTGTTCTTGGCCATTCTGATTCCCTTCTTCCACCTGCGAGCCGGTTCGGACCTACCGGGTTCGACAAAGCCCTGCCACTGTAGTCGCCGACCTTCTGCGGATCAGCTCCGCCGGGGCGCCATCATCATCACCATGTTCCTACCGTCAAGATTGGGTTCGGACTCTATCTCGCCTATCTCCGCGAGATCCTCCGCCATCCTCCGGAGCAGCCTCTCCCCTAGGTGGGGATGGACCAGTTCCCTGCCGCGGAACATGATGGTCAGCTTGACCTTGTCTCCCTTCCTGAGAAAGCGTTCAACGTGACCCTTCTTCGTGTCGAAGTCGTGATCGTCGATCTTCGGGCGCAGCTTGATCTCTTTGATGCTGATCGTCGTCTGCCGTTTGCGCGCTTCCTTGGCTTTCTGTTCCTGCTCGTACTTGTACTTGCCGTAATCCATCACCTTGCAGACGGGCGGACTCGCCATCGGAGCTACTTCGACGAGGTCGAGGTTGAGTTTGTCGGCGTAGCTGAGCGCCTCCGGAACCCCCACGATCCCCACCTGCTCGCCGTCCGGTCCAATCAGGCGGACCGAGTCTGCGCGGATCTTCTCATTGATGCGAACGATATCGGCTATGTTGCCCTGCACCTCCCCCGGTGCTACCGGTTAGAGATCATCCCTACAAATGCAAAAAGCGGCATGTCCACCGCTCCCGAATGCGGCCGTGCGGCGAAAGACCGCACAACACCTGATATGGCCTGACCAACGCACCACCGAGGCGCGAGGTGGGAAGGGTGGCTTCCTCTTTATGCAACCAGGGAGTATAGCCTAAGACAAAGCCGACCTCAAGCGTCGGCGCCCACCTCATGCTCAAGTCTAAGAGCGTACCTCGGGCACCCGGCAGTGCTCCGAGATCTCGGCGACCGCCGCGGAAAGCTCCAAAGGACGGATGTCTTTACTGCCACGGACGCGGAGCGTCACGCTGCCCTGCTCTATCTCTCGATCACCCACAACCAGCATGAACGGCACCTTGGTGACCTCGCCGTCGCGGATCTTCTTCGATACCGACTCAGAACGAAGGTCCACCTCGACTCGAAGACCAGCCTTCTTCAACGCGGTCCCGACCTCGTCGCCGTACTTCGCGTGGCGGTCTGCCACGGGCACCACCGCCACCTGCACGGGCGCCAACCAGGCCGGAAAAGCTCCGCCGTAGTGCTCTATCAGGATGCCCAAGAAACGCTCAAGGCTCCCGTACACCACGCGGTGCAACATCACGGGACGGTGCTTCTGGTTGTCCTCCCCTACGTACTCCAGATCGAGCCGCTCAGGCATAGTGAAGTCGAGCTGGCAGGTGGCACACTGCCAGGTGCGGCCCATGACGTCCTCGATGTGGAAGTCGATCTTCGGACCGTAGAAGGCTCCGTCGCCCGGGTTCAGAGTGTAATTCAGTCCGGCGCGGTCCAGAGCGCCGGCCAAAGCGCTCTCCGCCGTGTTCCACATCTCGTCGGTCCCCATGGATTTCTCCGGACGCGTGGAGAGCTCCAGGTGCACCCTGTCGAAACCGAATGTGCGGTACATGCGTAGGATGAGGTCGATGACGCCGACAACCTCTTCCTCCACCTGTTCGGGCAGGCAGAAGATGTGGGCGTCGTCCTGCGTGAAACACCTGACTCGGAACAGGCCGTGTAACACGCCGGACAACTCGTGGCGATGCACCTGCCCCAGTTCGGCCAGTCGCAGGGGGAGATCCCGGTACGAGTGCTGCTCACTCTTGTAAACTAGGGTGCCGCCGGGACAGTTCATGGGCTTCACGGCAAAATCGACGTCATCGATCTTGGTGAAGTACATGTTGTCTTTGTAGTTATCCCAGTGTCCGGAGTGCTCCCACAAAGTGCGCTCCAAGATAATGGGTGTCCGGATCTCCTCATATCCGGCGGCCGCATGTTCCTTGCGCCAGTACTCGAGCAGGGCGTTGATGACCCGCATGCCTTTGGGATGGAAGAATGGGAACCCTGGACCTTCGTCATGGAAGCTGAACAGCCCCAGCTCACGGCCCAGCCTGCGATGATCGCGCTGTCTGGCCATCTCCACGCGTTCCAGGTACTCCATCAGTTCCTTCTGGGTGGGAAAGACGGTGCCGTAGATGCGGGTGAGCATGGTGTTGTCGCTATCGCCCCGCCAGTACGCCCCGGCGACGGTCAGCAGCCCCACGGCGCCGATGCGCCCCGTGTGGGGCACGTGAGGCCCGCGGCATAGATCCAAGAACTCGCCCTGCCGGTATACGGTGATGAGGGCGTCTTCAGGAAGGTCTTTGATGAGCTCTACCTTGTAGGGTTCGTCCGCGAAGAGCTCCAAGGCCTCTTCCTTGCTCACCTCACGCCGTTCGAAGGGGAGGTTCGCGTCCTGCAGCCGGTGTATCTCCTCCGCGAAGCGGGGGAGGTCGTCTTCACCCACCGGTTCGGGGAACTCGAAGTCATAGTAGAAGCCGTCTCTGATGGCAGGACCGATGGCCACCTTGGTCCCCGGGTAGAGCCGTGTCGCGGCGTCGGCCAGAACGTGGGCGGCCGAATGCCGGATGACATCTAGACCTTCGGCAGAAGCGGCGGTGATTATGGCGACCTGGTCGCCCTCCCCTACAGGGGTGGTGAGATCGACCACCCGGTCCCCTATCTTTGCAGCCACCGCAGCCTTGGCAAGACGGGGTCCTATGCCCGCGGCCACGTCGGCCGCCGTCGCCCCATCGGCCACGGTCAGATCTGATCCGTCGGGAAGTGTTACTTTCATGGACCCTCGCAACGAAGCGGTGCCGAACCGGGATACAGCGAGTGGGCGCTACAGGATTTGAACCTGTGGCCTCTTCCGCGTCAAGGAAGCGCTCTCCCCCTGAGCTAAGCGCCCATCAAGGCGAGCATGATACAGCCGGCTCCCCCGAGTGGCAAGACCTCTGCCCGGCAGGTCTCTCTGCCGCCGAACGGCAGACCTCAGCCGACAAGGTCTGGAATCGAGAGCTGAGGAGGCGACGACCGGAATTGAACCGGTGTAGCGGGTTTTGCAGACCCGTGCCTAGCCACTCGGCCACGTCGCCCCGCCGCACCCCAGAAGAATGGAGCGGATGAAGGGATTCGAACCCTCGACCTTCTGCATGGCAAGCAGACGCTCTAGCCAACTGAGCTACATCCGCCCGGAACCTAGCGGCTGAAGGATTATAGACCAGCCCTCTCATGTTCGTCCAGCGCCCGGTTGACGAGCGCGTCGGCGCGGCGGTTAAGCTCCCTCTCCACATGGGCGATGGAGAAGTGCTCGAACACTGCCGCCAGGGTACACGCCTCCGCATGAAGAGGTTTCAGACCTTCGTTCTTGACCTTGTAATCGCCCGTCATCTGTCTCACCAGCAGTTCGGAGTCGGAACGTACCTCTACGTCGACTGCGCCCAGCCCGCGGACGAGCTCGAGGCCGGCGATCAAAGCGCGGTATTCCGCGACGTTGTTCGTTGCACGGCCGATCGCTCTGCTCACGGTGTCCAGCTCCCGCCCCTGGTCGTCTTCTGCCACGACCCCGATGGCGCTCGGCCCGGGGTTGCCACGAGAGCCTCCGTCGATCCACAGCCGCACGCGCCCGGCCACGGACTCCTTCTCCGCCCGTTTGTCCTCGCCGTGACGAACTCCTCCGGGGATCCGCTCCCAGGCGGGTCGCCACCGCTCCGAGATCGTCACCTTCACTCCGGCTGAGGCCAGATCAGCGCTCAGTCCATCAGCCCATCGCTTGAAGGCCCACCATTCGAACTCCCCGTGAGGAACGTCGACCAGGGACAGCCCTCTCTCCAGTGCCCGTTCCGCCTCGTGGTAGCTGAGGTCGCCTGTCACCAGCACATCGCAGACCTGCGCCGCGGCTTCCACCAGACTGCGGCCACTTCCAGGTAGGACCGCCACACGCGAGACCATTCGACCGCCGTCACCGCACCACGATACACCGCCCACCTCGAACCTCTCCATGGCCAGCCTCGCCAGAGCCTCCACCGAGAGCGGCGTCGCTACCTCCCCTACTCTTCCCAGCCCCAGCCGCGGCAGAACGTCCTCCACCGGGTACACGTCGAAGGCGGGCTCTTCGTACGGATGAGCCGTTACGAACGCTCGAACAGCCGCCGCCAGACGGTTCCGAGGAACCACCGTCTCCCAGCGCACTTCGGGGGTCCGCTCGGGACGTGACTCGATACCAACCGTCGGGTTGCTGCCGGGCCCGGGCGTGAACCATCCGACACCCTCAGCCGCGAAAGCACAATCCCGGTAGGTGCCGATACCTCCGGCCCCCACGGCGAACACCGCCGCCGCGACCGCCTCCACAGCCTCCCTCGGGATGAACCCTACCAGCTTGAGCCATCCGGCAGACGCCGGTTCCAGAGGCGCCATCGCCTGCAGTCCCAACGCCTCTCCGGCGATATCCGCCAAGCCTCCCGCCGCAGAGTCGAGGTTGGTGTGACAAGAGATCAACGTCATTCGCTCCGCCACGATCCGTCTGAGCAACGCCTCTCTCCCGCGTGACTCCACCAGAGAACGAACCGGCGCGAACAAGAAAGGATGATGAGTGAGGACGGTGTCGTACGCCCCGCTCACGGCCTCTTCGAGAACGGGCCCCGTCAGCTCCAGAGCCGCCAATATCCGGCTCACCTCAGAGCGTTCGTCTCCAACCAGAAGCCCCGTGTTGTCACCGGGCTGGATCAAGACGGCGGGCGCCTTCTGCTCGATCAGACGCTGCAGGTCCGCTACAAGCACTGTCGCTCCCTTCGGTCGGCGCAGATGGGATGCCGCGATTCTATCTCATAGGCATGGTGACGCGCCTACAAGTCGCGCGGATCGACGCCGCCTGGAGTGGGCCCAGCAGGACTCGAACCTGCGACCGGCCGATTATGAGTCGGCTGCTCTAACCAACTGAGCTATGGGCCCGGAACGACGCTCATTCTACCTCAACTGCATGCCGGCGCCTGCAAGAACCCGGCGCTGCTTCGACACCGATGGATCCTGCCCTCATACATCGGCGGCGGGCGCCCTCTCAAGTACGAATACACCGTATCCGGCCCGCAGGTTGGGCCAGAACCTTACCCTCCCCCTCTTGTTCAGATAGAAATGGCGAACGATACGAATCCCCTGCTCCCGCGCGAAGATGCGGAAGTCTCTGATGCTGAGCGAGTGCACGTTAGGGGTGTCGTACCACTGGTATGGCAAAGTCCTGGTCACAGGCGCACGTCCGTAGAAGAGCAGATGGAGGCGTGGCTTCCAGTGGGCGAAGTTGGGGAAGCTGGCCACCACGAATTGACCCACCCGCAGCGCCTCGGTCAGCACCGCGACCGTATCGTGTGCCTGTTGTAGGGTCTGACTCAATATCACATAGTCGAAGCTCTGGTCGGGATAGTAACCCAGCCCCTCATAGAAGTCGCCGTGGTGCACGGTGAGCTCTTTCTCCACCGCTGCGTATACGCGATCCTCCACGATCTCGATGCCCGTCCCCCGCACTTCTCGCCGGTCCACCAGCATCTTGAGCAGGGCCCCTGCGCCACAGCCCAGGTCGAGCACCCTAGCGCCGCGTGCGACCGTCTCTACGATGAAATCGTAGTCGCGCCTGCGGCGGTCCTCGATCTCCTCGGACTCAGGCATCACACGTCCCTCTGCGCTTTCCGGCCCCCTAGTCAAAACGCAGCCCTATGCGATGCGCCGTCGCCTCGAGGAAGTGCCAGACCATCCTAGTAAGGTCGCTGTTCTCCAGGAGGAAGGCATCGTGGCCGAAGGAGGAGCTCATCTCCAGGTAGGAACAATCAATGCCGTTCCCTTTCAGCGCCCTCACCAACTCCTTCGACTGATAGGGCGGATACAGCCAGTCGCTGCTGAACGCGATCACCAGGAACCTCATATCCTGCGGTAGGTCGCGGAATACCTCCTCGAGCACTCCGTGGCCGGCGGAGAGATCGAAATAGTCAAGAGCCTTCGTCACGTACAGGTACGTATTGGCGTCGAAACGGCGCGTGAAGACCTCTCCTTGGTGGCGGAGATAACTCTCCACTTCGAAATCCATGGTGAAGTCGTAGCCAAGGGAGCTCTTGTCGCGCAGACGGCGGCCGAACTTCTCATGCATGGACTCGTCGGATAGGTACGTGATGTGCCCGATCATGCGCGCCACAGCCAGCCCGCCATCCGGCGGGTCGCCCCGGTAGTAGTCGCCGTTGTTCCAGTTAGGATCGCTCATGATAGCCAGCCGGCCCACCTCGTTGAAGGCTATCTGCATGGGCGAATGCTTCTGAGTAGCCGCGATAGGTATGCACGACGCCACCGCCTCCGGATACGAGACCGCCCACTGGAGGGCCTGCATACCTCCCATGGAACCTCCAGAGACTGAGAGAAGGCGGGAGATCCCAAGATGTTCCACTAGGAGCTTCTGAGCCCGCACCATATCCCCCACCGTCACAACAGGGAAGTCCAACCCGTATTCCCTGCCCGTTGCAGGGTTGATACTGATCGGTCCCGTGCTGCCTTTGCAGCCGCCGATGACGTTGGAGCAGATCACGAAGAACCGCTCCGTATCGAACCCCTTGCGTGGCCCTATCATGGTCTCCCACCAACCTGGCCGATCATCCCCGGCGTGGTAACCGGCCGCGTGCGCGTCACCCGACAGCGCATGGCAGATGAGGACGGCGTTCGACCGGTCCTCGTTCAGACTGCCGTAAGTCTCGTACGCGATGGTGACGGGCGCGAGCGTCTGCCCCGAGTCGAGAGGCAGCGATTCGAATTCCACCGACTGCGGGGCGACCTCCCCCACGGAGGCTCCGAGACTCTTCTCGCTGATCAGGTAGTCGCTCATCCTCTGTAGCGGTTGGTGATCGGAAGCCGCCGGTCTTTGCCGAACGCTTTGGGCGTGATACGTACGCCCGGCGCACTCTGACGTCGTTTGTACTCGTTGCAGTCGATCATACACGCCACCCGTCGCACCAGCGCCTCGTCGAACCCCTGCTCCACTACCTCCTCCACGCCGGCATCCGCCACTACGTAGGCTTCGATGATGCGGTCGAGCACATCGTAGGGCGGGAGGGTGTCCTGGTCCTTCTGGTCTGGGGCCAACTCGGCCGACGGCGCGCGCTCGATGGTAGACTCGGGGATGGGACCGACTCCCGGGCCCAGCGAGTTGCGGTAGCTCGCCAACTTATAGATGAGCGTCTTCGGAACGTCTTTGAGCACGGCAAAACCACCGGCCATGTCGCCGTACAGGGTCGTGTAACCCACTGCCGTCTCGCTCTTGTTGCCCGCGGTCAATACCAGCCAGCCGAACTCGTTCGACAATGCCATCAGGAGGTTACCGCGGATCCGCGCCTGGAGGTTCTGCTCCGTCACCCCGGGAGTCCCCTCACGAAGATATGGGGCCAGACTCTCCAGGTACGATGTGTATATCTCTTCGATAGGTATCTCGTGATATCGGACCCCCAAGCGCACGGCGGTCTCACGGCCGTCTTCGATGGTTTCTGCGCTTGAGTAGCGCGAAGGCATGGAGATAGTGTTCACCTTGTCACTCCCCAGGGCGTCGGCGGCGACACAGGCCGCGAGCGCGGAGTCGATGCCCCCGCTGATACCCATGACCACCGTCTTGAAGCCGTTCTTCGTGCAATAGTCGCGCACTCCCAAGCGTAACGCCTCGTAGACCTCCGCTTCAGGTTCAAGCGGTTCAGCAATATGGGTCGCACGCGCGCCAGCCGGCTGCGCGGTCGACGAGTCGATGCCGGCCGCCGCCAACGCCGTGGCGGAGTCTGTCTCGATGTCGATGAGCTCTATGGCCCACGACATCGTCCCGACCGAAGCTGAGGTGTCTACGATGCCGGAACCCTCTCGTCGCGCCGGGGCCGATCCGCGGGCGACCTGCACCCTTGACGGGTCGATATCCACCACGAGAAGCTCCTCCGCGAATTGACGCGCCCTCGCCACCAGGTCTCCTTCTGGTCCGAACACGAGGCTCCGGCCGTCGAACACCAACTCGTCCTGCCCGCCAACGCCGTTGACATGGCAAACGAAGGCCCGAGCGGTACGAGCCCTTGCCGCCAGCACAGCTTCCCGTTCACGACCCTTGCCGACGTGGTAGGGCGACATCGAGAGATTCATCACCACCGTCGCCGCCGCCTCGGCGGCGGCGACGCCGGGACCGTCCTCCTCCCATATGTCCTCGCTGATGGTCAGACCTAGACGGACACCTCCGAGTCGCGCCACCACCACACGGTCGCCCGGCACAAAACAGCGTTTCTCGTCGAACACCCCGTAGTTGGGTAGCCAGATCTTCCTATACCATCCGACCGCCCTCCCCCCGGCCAGCACGGCCGCGGCATTGTAGACCGCCCCATTCTCCTGCAAAGGCACGCCCACGAACATCACGATATCCGAACAGGCAGCGGCCGCTTCCAGCAGCGCTTCCCGGCACCCGCGCAGGAAGTGTTCCTTCAGGAGGAGATCCTCGGGTGGGTAACCACAGATGGCGAGCTCGGGGAAGGCGACGACCGCCGCCCCTGCCGCGGCTGCCTCCTTGGCCCTCCTTGTGATGATCTCAGCGTTCCCCCGCAGGTCACCAACGGTAGGATTGATCTGGGCCAGCGCAATCCTCATCAGGCGCGCTCCAAGGTCCCCAACACCTCCCGCGTCTTCCGCTCCAGAAGACCCTTGTCGCCGCGGGTCTCGATGTTCACTCGCACCACAGGCTCCGTGTTCGACATGCGCACGTTGAAGCGCCATTCCGGGAACTCGATGCTGAGCCCGTCGAGATCGTCCACTTTGAGTGAGCCCGGCCCGTATGTCTCCTTGATGACGGCCAGCGCACGCGTGGGGTCGTCTAGGGTGAGGTTGATCTCCCCGCTGACCGGATAGAGAGCGATCCGTTCTTGCACCATTTCCGAGAACGGTCGCCCATGCTCACTCAAGGCTTCCACAACCTGCAGCCAGGGGATCATCCCGCTGTCGGCGTAGGAGAACTCCCTGAAGTAGTGGTGAGCCGACATCTCCCCTCCGTATGCGCCGTCGACCTCCCGCATCTTCTCCTTGATGAAGGCGTGGCCGCTCTTGGAGACGACGGCCCGTCCACCGGCGGCTTTCACCAGCTCCTCAGTGTTCCACATCAGTCGGGGGTCGTGGACTATGGACGCCCCGGGATGTCTCCTGAGCGCCCTTTCAGCCAACAATCCCACCAGGTAGTAGCCTTCCACGAAGCAGCCCCGCTCGTCAAAGAAGAAGCAACGGTCGAAATCCCCGTCCCAGGCGATACCTAGATCGGCTCTTTCAGCAACCACCGCCTCGGCCGTTATCGCTCGGTTCTCAAGCAACATCGGATTGGGTACCCCGTTAGGGAACGACCCATCCGGCTCGTGGTTGATCTTCACGAACTCGAAAGGCAGACAAGGTTCCAGCATATCTATGACGGGACCCGCTCCCCCGTTGCCCGCGTTGATCACCACCTTGAGCGGATGCAGCTTCGCAGTGTCGACATACGTGAGCAGGTGAGCCACATAGTCCCCGCGGGTGTTCACACTCGTGATGCAGCCTTTTGAAGCCGCTTGAGCACTCCCGGGCGACTTCCCACCGGCGTCCTCAGCCGATCCCAACAACTTGTGAACGATCTCTTCCATGCTGATGAGCCCAGTATCAGCGCTGATAGGCCGAGCCTCGTCGCGGGTGAACTTCATCCCGTTGTAGTCGCGAGGGTTGTGACTGGCAGTAACCATCACCCCCCCGTCCAGACCGAGAGAGAAGACCGCGAAGTAGACCTCTTCGGTGCCCACCAGGCCGACGTCCACCACGTCCACGCCCGAGTTGACCAGACCGCGGCACAGCGCCTCAGACAACTCCGGGCTCGTCAGACGGATGTCATGGCCCACGGCCACCTTGCGAGGTCGGATCAGCTCGGCGTAGGCGCGACCGATCAGTTCGGCCAGAGTCGAATTCAGTTGGTCGGGGACGCGGCCCCTCACGTCGTACGCTTTGAAACAATCGAGATACAGTCCGCTGCCCACCATCAAACGCCTCCCAGACCCCCGCCATAGTCGATTGCACACGGTACGTCTGTTGCTATACTACGCGAGGCCTACGCTCCTCGGTAGCTCAATGGTAGAGCACCTGACTGTTAATCAGGGTGTTGCAGGTTCGAGTCCTGCCCGAGGAGCCATGTCTCCCTCGGGCCCCAATAACGCGTTCCGCCAGGCCGGTGGGTATGGCGGTCACGGCCTCCACCCCACGCGCGTGGCCTCCAGCGGGTATCCCAGGGACCCACCTAGGCGGCGCTCAACAGGTGACTGCTCCAACTCTCAGGCGGCTCTTCGTCGCCGCCTATCTCACATCCACACTTAGGGCACGTGAGCCTCGAAGCACCCGGCCCGCCCGCGTCGGCCTCCAAGAGCGTTCCGCAGCACGGGCACGGGTCACCTTCGCTGAAGCGGCAGAGCCTCTCTCCCAGAGTCTCCGTATGTGTCATGCCCGGCGCTCCGTCCATCAGAGCCTCCTCAGTACCCCTGTCACCTTGCCGACGATACGCGGGTTCTTGGTGAGGATCGGTTCCATAGCGTCGTTTTCCGGCTGCAACCTAACCCGGTCGGCTTCCCTGAAGAACCGCTTCAAAGTCGCCTCGTCTTCGAGCAGGGCCACCACTATGTCCCCATCGTCGGCACTATCCTGTTGTCTCACGACAACGATGTCACCATTCAAGATGCCGGCATTCACCATTGAGGTTCCCGTGACACGGAGCGCGAAACACCGCTCGTCATCCCCCAGGAAACGTGGGATGTCGAGCGACTCCTCAACGTTCTCTTCGGCCAAGATGGGAACCCCCGCCGCCACCCGACCCACCAGTGGGACACGGGCGTAGGCGGGCTTTCCGTCCGCCCAGGGCACCGATCTGCCCGTGCGCACCAGCTCCAACGCCCGTCTCTTTGCGCTCCCACGGCGGATGTAGCCCATATCCTCCAACGCCGTCAGATGTCCATGGACCGAGGCCGGCGAGCACAATCCCACAGCGGCGCCTATCTCCCGGACCGTCGGCGGATAGCCCTGATTCCTGACGGCCTCTTCGATGAACTCAAGTATGCGCCGTCGCCGCTCCGGCAGTTCCATGACCTTCTCCTTGGTGAACATTCGTTCGCTGGGCAGGAGTATAGAACACTTGTTCGCCTCCTACAAGGGCCCCGCCGGTCTGTTGACGCCCTCTCACGAGGGCCCTATACTCACCGCTGCTTGCTCACTCGCGTCCGAGTGGCGGAATTGGCAGACGCGCTAGGTTGAGGGCCTAGTGAGTGCATAACTCATGCGGGTTCAAGTCCCGCCTCGGACACTCTCCCCCTGGTTGTCTCCTCCGGCGATTGGGTAGACTTGTACAGTCCACCTGCGCGCGTCTGCGCCGTCCATCGAACCGACCGACCGGAGGACCTCATGGCCAGAGTCCCCAAAGAGCTAGGACCCGCTGATATCTACCGGGCCTGTGACGCTTCCACCTTTTCCTTCAAGAGCACGGCCGATCTGCCGGAGCTCGCGGAGATCATCGGGCAGCACCGGGCCGTATCGGCGGTCTCGTTCGGGATGGGGATCTACAACGACGGCTACAACATCTTCGCTGCCGGACCCACCGGGACAGGGAAGGCAAGCACCATCTATGAGTTCCTCTCCCAGCAGGCTGCCCGGCGCCCTGCTCCAGATGACTGGGTCTACGTCCACAACTTCGCACAGCCGCACCGTCCCAACGCCATCCGTATGCCGGCCGGCAAGGCTCAGGAGTTCCGCAAGGACATGGAGAAGCTCGTCGAAGACCTCCAGGCAGCCATCACCCACGCTTTTGAAGGCGAGGAGTATGAGAAGCAGAAGCGCACCATCGCCCAACAGATCAGCGAGCGACAGGAGGCGAAGCTGTCCACACTCGGCCAGAAGGCGGAGGAAGGAAGCTTCACGATGGTGAGGACGCCGGCCGGATTGGCATTCGCCCCCAAGACCGCTGAGGGCGAGACCATGTCGCGCGAGATCTACGAGGCTCTGCCCCCTGAGCAGCAGAAACAGATCGATGAGGGTCTGGAGAGCCTCAACGAGGAGCTCCAGCAGATAATGCGCTTGGTCCGCCAGGACGAGCGGACCGGCCGCGAGGCCGTCCGCGAACTGGACCGCGAGGTCACCACTTTCGCGGCCAAACATCTCGTCGACGAGATGTGTGATCGCTGGTGCAGCGTACCTGAGATGGTCGACTACCTCAAGGCCGTTCTGAACGACGTGGTGGACAACGCCGACGACTTCAAAAGATCCGACGAGGAGACCCCGGTCACATTCATGGGCATTCCCGTCTCGGGTCGCCATAGAAGCGAAGGGGCCTTCCGCAAGTATAGGATCAACGTGTTGGTAGACAACTCGGCCGAGACCGGAGCGCCGGTGACCACCGAGAGCAACCCGGTCCTACAGAACTTGGTGGGCCGGGTCGAGCACCAGGCTCAGTTCGGGGCTTTGGTGACCGACTTCAACATGATCAGGCCGGGGGCTCTTCACAAAGCCAACGGGGGCTTCCTCGTGCTCGAGGCGAGAGAGCTCCTCATGAAACCCTATTCCTGGGATGCGCTTAAGCGCACGCTCAAGACCGGGGAGATCCGCGTGGAAGATATAGCTCAGCAGATGGGGTTCGCCACCACCGCCACTCTCGATCCCGAGCCCATCCCTTTCAAGGCGAAGATCGTCCTCATCGGGGAACCGTTCATCTACTATCTCCTCTACACCCAGGACCCCGACTTCCAGGAATTGTTCAAAGTCAAGGCCGACTTCGACACCGTTGTGGAGCGTACGCCGGAGAACGAGCAGCTCTATGCCCGTTTCGTAGCTCATATCTGCCGCAGTCGCGGCCTCTCTCACTTTGCACCGGACTCGGTGGCCCGCGTCATAGAACACTGCTCCCGCCTGGTCGCGGACCAGCGCAAGATGACCACACGTTTTCTCGACGTCGTCGACCTGCTCACGGAGTCCGCCTACTGGGCCGAGCACCGACGCGGCACTCGACGCAGAACCATGGTCCGCGGCCGGGACGTCCAGAAGGCCATCGACCAGCGCATCTACCGCTCCAACCAGATCGAGGAGCGGCTCCGCGAGATGATCGCCGACGCGATCATCATGATCGACACGCGCGGCTCGGTCATCGGCCAGGTGAACGGGCTCTCCATCTCAGTCATCGGTGACTACGCCTTCGGCAGACCCAGCCGTATCACCGCCACCCATCGTCTGGGCGATGGCGAAGTGATCGATATAGAACGTGAGGTAGACATGGGCGGCCCCCTCCACTCCAAAGGGGTGCTGATCCTGGCCGGATACCTGGGTGCCAAATACGCCTCCGAGGGACCCCTATCACTGAGTGCACGCCTGGTGTTCGAGCAATCGTATTCGGGGGTCGAGGGCGACAGTGCGTCCTCTGCCGAGCTGTACGCACTCCTTTCCTCACTTGCCGGCGTCCCCATCCTGCAGAGGTTCGCGGTGACGGGATCGGTGAACCAACGCGGGCAGGTTCAGGCCATCGGCGGAGTCAACGAGAAGATCGAGGGTTTCTTCGCCGTGTGTGAGGCCTCAGGCCTTAGAGGAGACGAGGGTGTGCTTATACCTAAGGCGAATGTGCGGAATCTCATGCTGAACGAACGCGTGAGGAAGGCGGTGGTCAAAGGCCGCTTCCATATCTACCCCATCGCAACCATAGACGAAGGCCTCGCGCTGCTCACGGGGCTGTCGGTGGGCGTTGCGAACGCCAAGGGTCTGTATCCCAAGGGTTCGGTCAACCGGATGGTCGTGGACCGCCTGGCCGTTCTCGCGGACAAAGCCCGCGAAGCCGGGCGCAAGAAAGACAAGGAAGGGTCTTCCGAGAGGGCTTAGGAGAGCGCCGCCCGTCGACGCGAGACGACGCTCCCCACTTATCGCAGTCTGGAACGCGAGACGACGCGTCGTAGACCGCGCCGTTTGCAGACACGGGAGTCACCCGCCCGCGGCCACTCTCCCGCGACGGATCAGCCGTCGACGCGTTCCAGTCTGACGGCCGGTGCCGGCGACCCTTCCGGACCAAGAAGGTGGTTGATCGGTACCTCGGGCGAGAATCCGGGCAGGAACACGATCCCCTGCGGGGTCCGGGTGTCGAGGGAGACCGGCGCCTCCACCGCGCTCCCGGCGCGGCCACTGACGCGAACCGTCTCGCCTTCTAAGACTCTCAATGTCTCAGCGTCGGCCGGGTTAAGGCGCAGCCGCGCCTCACCCACCAGGTCGGTCACTCCTGCCGACCTCCGGGTGCGTTCTCCGGTCCCATGATGCTCTCTCACCGAGCCCGTGATGAGGATGAACGGGAAAGCGGCGTCCGTAGCCGTCTCGGCCACGCCTTCCTCCACCGGAGCGAAGACTGCCTTCCCGCCTTCGAAACCCTTCGAGCAGGGCACGGCCGTGCCGCCGTGCTCAATGCCAGAGCAGGGCCGTTGCAGCTCAACCTCTTCGAGCTTCTCATAGGTGACATCCCTGTAGGGCGGAGCCACGTCGGCGACCTCGGCCATCACGTCAACCGGCGCCGCGTAGGCCCAGTCCGCGCCCAGTCTGTTCGCCAACATCTGCACGATCTTCCAATCAGGTAGGCTGTCGCCCAGCGGGGGTGCGGCGGCCCTCACCCTTTGGACGAAGCGCTCACCGTTGGTGAAGGTCCCCTCGTCCTCGCTCGCCACGGCGGCCGGTAAGACCACGTCCGCATACCGAGCGGTCTCGGTAAGGAAACTGTCCTGGACCACGACGAAGCCCGCCTGCTCCAGAGCCTCGTGCACGGCACCCTCACCCCGGAGAGCAAGGGCAGGATCAGCCCCCACCACATACAACACCTCTATGTCCCCGCTCCGCAGGGCATCCACAAGTCGCATCGTAGGTACACCTGCCGCAAGACCCGAGATCGGCATCCCCCAAGCCGCCTCCAGGCGTGCCGCCGCGGCAGCATCGGCCACCGAAGCCCCGCCCGGGAACTTATCAGGTCTGACTCCCATGTCGGCTAAGCCCTGAGAGTTGGCGCCCGAGCGCAGCGGGAATAACCCCGTTCCGGGACGTCCCACATTACCGGTCAGCAACATCAGATCGGCGATAGCCGCCATGACGGCCTTGCTCTTCGGACCTTGGGCTGCACCTGTACCCACCAGGACGGCGGCGCTGCCGGCCCGGCCGAAGGCCGCGGCCGCAGCGCGCACGAGCTCGGCGTCCACTCCGGCCGTCACCGCCTCCACGGAGACGTCCACGTCTGCCAACGACTTCTCGAATCCTTCGAAACCGTCGGTATGGGCAGCCATGAAATCGGTGTCGGTCAGATCCAACTCCA
>LSQX01055560.1_pt1 | contig 18917 bp, 20 predicted proteins | sample 654561 | NCBI WGS metagenome assembly LSQX01 (sample SAMN04489861, study PRJNA283612) | anaerobic digester metagenome | isolation source: 4 biogas reactors fed with cattle manure at either 37C or 55C with and... | place: Denmark: Kongens Lyngby | collected 2014
ACCTATCGGCGCGGCGAGACCGGCCGGCAGGGTCGCGACTTCGGGCGCGGCGAGCAGTTTCTTGATAGACTGGGTGGTATCGCGCAGCTCGTTCAGCAACTGCGTGGCCTCGGCACCCAGGGCTGGGACATCCGTATTGCTGAGGATGTCTTGCAGCAGATCGAGGGTGGCGATCAGCTCGGTGCCCAGCGTCAGCAGATCGATGGCGCTTAGCTTGACGAAGACGTCATCGATCGCATTCTTGATGCTGGTCATGGTGCTCGGCGTGGACGGGATGATGGGATGCGCGGCATACTGCGCCAAGGGGTGCTCCAGTGCCGCGTCGCTGGGCTGTGCAAAGTAGTCCAGTTCGAGATACGAGAGTCCGGTCACCCCCGAGGATGTGATCTTGACGCGCAGCCCCTGCTGTACCAGCCTGCGCAGCACCTGGTCGGCCTCGGGGGCGCGGAGCAGTCCGAAGCGTTCCGGATCCAGCTCCATCACCACCAGAATCTCGCGTGCGTTGGCCTTGGTCAGCAGGTCGTCCCTCTGTTTGCCGTACTCGCAGTAGACAAACCCGATGCGCTTGACCTCGCCTACCGGCACGCCGCGGTATTTGACGGCCGAGCCCAGATCCAGTCCGGCCACGGATTCGGCGAAGTAGGTCTCGGCCTCCACCACCTGCTTGTTGAAGGTGCGCGCGCCGGCAATCCCGATCGCCAGCGCGATCAGGGCGGTGCCGGCCAGGACGAAGAAGCCGATTTTGGCAAAATTGGCCTTGTTCTCATTCATGACGGGTTCTTAGCCTCACGGTTGAAAAATGCACGCACGGCCGGCAGCTCCGAGTGGTCGCGCAGTTCGGCGGGGCTTCCGGTGGCGATCAGCCGCTGCTCCTGCTTGTCCAGCATGACGCAGCGGTCGGCAATGGCAAAGATGCTGGCCAGCTCGTGCGTCACCATCACGACCGTCACGCCCTGCGTGTCGCGCAGGTGCAGGATAAGCCGGTCGAGCTCGGCCGAGGTCACGGGATCGAGTCCGGCCGAGGGCTCATCGAGAAAGAGGATGCGCGGATCCAGTGCCATGGCGCGCGCGATCGCCGCGCGTTTGCGCATGCCGCCGCTGATGTCCGAGGGGAAGTAGTCGGCGTACTCCTTCAGGCCGACCAGTTCCAGCTTCATCTCCGCCACCAGGTAGCGTGCCTCGCGCGGCAGGTCGGTGAAGGAGTCGAGCGGCACGCAGACATTCTCCAGCAGCGTCATCGAGCCGAAGAGCGCCCCGCTCTGGTAGGTCACGCCGAAATGCCGCAGCGCGCGCAGGCGCTCCTCTTGCGGGACACCGAAGAGACGGTCGCCCATCAGGCGTATCTCGCCGGCCAGCGGCGGATTGAGGCCGATCATGTGCTTGAGCAGCGTGCTCTTGCCGCAGCCGGAACCGCCCAGGATGACGAAGATTTCGCCGGCGTACACGTCGAATGAAATCCCGCGGATCACCGGGGTGGTGTACCCGGCGTCCACATCCCTGACCGTTATGACCACTTCCCTCATGCGCGTCAGATTCCCAGCACGTGGAAGAGGACGGCGAAGAGGCCGTCAAAAATTGTAATAAGGACCAGACTGCCGACAACCGCGGCGGTGGCGGCGCGTCCCACGGCGTCGGCCGTGCGTCCGGTCTGCAGCCCCTGGGCGCAGCCTACCAGTCCCACCAGCAGGCCGAAGACCGCCGCCTTGAAGAGCCCCAGCAGGACGTTGTTGAGCGTGGTGGCCTTGATGATGCGGTTCCAGTAGACGGTGGACGGCAGGCCGAGCGCGGCCATCACCACCGCGCCGCCGAGCAGCCCGGCGCCTATGGCGAAGATCGTGAGCAGCGGCATCGCCAGTGTGGCGGCGAACACGCGCGGCAGCGCCAGGAAGGTCACCGGCGGCAGCCCGAGGGTCTCCAGCGCGTCCACCTCCTCGTTGACCTTCATGGTGCCGATCTCGGCCGCAAAGGCCGAGCCCGAGCGCCCCGCCAGGATGATCGCGGTGATCAGCGCCCCCAGTTCGCGGAAGAGGCCGATGGAAATCAGATCCGCCACATAGACCTCGACGCCGAACTGGCGCATGGTGGCAGCCGCCATGAAGGCCACGATCAGACCAAACAGGAAGCCGATCAGCAGGGTTATCGGCAGCGCGTCGATCCCGGCGCGCTCGAAGTGCAGCAGGGTGTCGCGCAGCCGCAGCCGCCGCGGCCGGAAGAGCAGGGTGGCGGTCGCGACCGTCGCCTCGCCCAGAAAGGCCATCTGCTCGCAGATGGTCTGCCAGATGCCGACCACGGCCTCGCCGACCTGCACGGTGGTTGCCGTCTTGCGCGGCGGGTGGGTCATGGCCGGGTCTTCGGCAAAGTTCCCGACCGCGAAAAGCTCCAGCGTGCGCGCCACCACCCCGCGTCCGTCGCGGCACGCGATGTCGAAGCCCTGGCGCGCCGACCGGCGGTACAGCTCCACGATCAGCGCCTCGCCCGCGCCGCCGCATGACCCGACCGCCCCGGCATCCAGCTCCAGCGTGTCGCCCCTGCCCAGCCGCGCGACCGCCGGCAGCGCCGAACGCCACAGCCCGGCCACCGCCGCGGCTGAACAGGTCTCTGGCAGAGAGATTTCCATAGTTGGTGATATTTTAGCTGCTGCCCCCTGGCTTAACAAGTGCGCAGCGCGCTCATCTTTGACTGCATTGCTCCCAGAACTGGCGTGGTGTCACAATTTTTGTGCTGCCGCGCCATCCTGATTCGATCAAATCCCTGTCGCCGGTCACAAGGAATTCCGCATTGGCGGACACGCACAAGCCCAGCAGGTATAGGTCATCCGGATCGCGGCACATGGCTGGATCAACGGCTGCCGGCGTCATCATCTCGGCGTTGTTGCGCAAGAGGGTGCAAAAATCGAGTGCCACAGCCTCGGGCAGCCTGATCTTTCTCGCCAGGTTGCGGTACACCTCATCCAGCAACTTTTGCGATATGAACAGATGGTGCTTCTCCAGACAGAGCTCAAACAGCGCCTCGCACAGGCCGCGCCCCGCAACTGCCGCGATCAGGACGTTTGCATCTAGAACGATCCTCATGACAACGCTTTGAAAACGTCCTCGTCGGTGACTAGTCCCTGGGCCTCGGCAAACGGCAGAACCTTCCGCCGCAGTGCGCGGAACTGCTGGACGGCCACATGCCGGCGCAGCGAATCGCGTACAATGTCGCTGACGCTCCTGTGCTCCTGCTGACTCAGTTTCTCCAAGTCGTGGCGCAACTGCTTTGGAAGCCGGACGGTTATTGTGGTCATGTGTGCATCCTCCCCTTCAGAGGTGTAAGACAATGTAGCACACATCTGCGGTGCCGTCAAACATGGACGCTGCTATGGGCCGACGATGCGGTAGAAGCGGGCGGGATGGGAAGAGGCGCCGGTATCATGGATTTCGATCGTAATGTGCCGAAAATGGTTCGAGCGAGTCGATTCCTTCGAATCTGCCGATTCGATTCCATCGAAAAGTCCTGCCCGCAGATAGCCGCCGGATCAATGACGAGGACGAACATCCTTGCCACCAATCTAAAATCAACAGTCACCAATCTAAAACCCCCACCATCGGCGGGCCATCGGCGGGGTTGACTTCCCGCCGCCGTTGCTCTATTTTCGTCCCATGAACCTGCGCCGCACACTGCCGTTCGCCATCTCGCTGGCGATGGTCTCCCACGCCCTGTCGCAAACCGCGCCTGCCACCAATCTCTATGAGGCGCCGCCGGTCGTCGTCACGGCCACCCGCACCGAACGCGCGCCGGAGCAGGTGCCCGCCCAGATCTCCGTCATCAGTGGGGAGCAGTTGCGCGACCAGGGCGTGCAGCATGTCGTCGATGCCCTGCAGAGCCTCGCCGGTGTGCCGGTACGCTCGCTGAGTGGCAACCCCGCCCAGGCCGAGATCGCCCTGCGGGGCTTCGGCGAGAACGCCCACGGCCGCACGCTGGTGCTGCGCGACGGCCAGCGGCTCAACTCGCCCGACATGGGCGGCATAAACTGGCTCCAGATTCCCGTCGGCGCCGTCTCGCGCATCGAGGTGATCGAGGGGCCGCAGAGCGTGCTCTACGGCGACCATGCGCTCGGCGGCGTGATCAACATCATCACCCACGATGCCGCGCTCCCCGCCCGTACCGAGGCGGGAGCCTCGGCGGCCTCGCATGGCACCTACGGCGCCAATCTTGCCACACGCGGGTCGGTAGACCGGCTACGCTATTCGGCCGGGGCCGACTGGCTGACCAGCGATGGATACCGCCGCAATGGCGGCTACGACTCGGTAAACCTGCGCGCGGGTATCGAGGCCGCCGCCACCGAGACGCTGCGCCTCATCTTCTTCGGCACCTACGACCACCTCGAGAACGAGCTCCCCGGCTCGCTCACCCGCGAGCAGATGGATGCCGACCCGCGGCAGGCCTCGACCCCCGACGACAAGGCCGGCAGCGATAGCGGCAATGCCAGCCTGGCACTGCAATGGGATGTCACGGCGGATCAGCGGCTGCTGGCCGACCTGATCTACAACCACCGCCGGGCCGAGAGCGACTTCTTCTCCATGTACAATTTCCCCGAATCCACGCTCGACAGCCTCACCCTCGCGCTGCGTCACCAGCTCGACTCGACGCTGCTGGAGTGCCCGACCCGCCTGCTGACCGGTTTCGACTTCTACCTCGACCGGCTCGCCGTCGACCGCTACTCCGAGCCGGAGCGCAGCCTGCTTCTGCTGGATGCCATCGTCGAAAAGTACAGCTACGGCGCCTACCTGAACCACGAGACCGACCTCACGGAAAGCCTCACGCTGACGCTCGGCGGCCGCATCGAGCAGGCCCGCTACGCCGCCGATGTCAAGGCCGGTGCCGGCGGCATGCTGGTGGACGACAGCGAGACGCACACCGTCAGCGCGCTCTCCGCGAGCCTGCTCTACCGCCCAGTCGATACGCTCAAGCTCTACACCACGTTCTCCACGCTCTACCGTCTCCCCTTCCTAGACGAGCAGGTCAGCTACTACGGCTACGGCAGCGATACCTTCTACCAGGATCTCGATCCGGAAACCGGAACCAGCTTCGAGGTAGGCGGCGCCTGGCGCCTTGCTCCCGACTGGACGGCCGAAGCCAGCCTCTACCGCCTCGACATGGAGGATGAGATCGCCTACAACCCTGTCATCCACGAGAACGCCAACCTCGACGAGACGTGCCACCAGGGCGCCTCGGCGGCGCTCGGCTGGCAGCGCGCCGACCTCGGCGCCATCAAGGCGCGCTACAGCTTCACCCACGCGGAGTTCAGCAGCGGTGCCAACGATGGCTGCCGCGTGCCGCTCGTGCCGCGCCACCACTTCAACCTCGCGGCCCAGGCGCGCCTCACCACCGCCCTTACCCTGCTGGCCACGCTGCACGTCAGCGGCAACCAGCCCGTCGGCGGCGACAACGCCAACAGCCTCGAACGCCTTGCCAGCTTCACAACGCTGGATCTGGGCCTGCGCTACCAGCCGGCGCGTGTGGCGGGTCTCTCGCTGCTTGTCGGTGTGGACAACGTCCTCGACGAGGAGTATGCCAACGTAGCCTACGCCGGCTTCACGGACACCGGCTACTATCCGGCTCCCGGACGCACCTGGAAGGGCGCGCTGTCATACACCTTCTGATGAACCCCCGGCGCGCCGGCGGCGTTTAGGTTTGGTATATGATCTCTCCCTCCACAACACCGCTCGCCGTGCTGGATGGCGCCTGGAATTTTTTCCGCGACGTCTTCCAGCGCGGCGGTGCCGTCATGTGGCCGCTGCTGGCCTGCTCGCTGCTGGCGCTGACGGTTTCGATCGAGCGCGCCATCGTCCTCGCGCGCTTCAAGAGGCGTAGCCGCGCCGGTGCCGGGGTGGTCGAGGCCATGCTCTCGCGCCTGCTGCAGGGGCGGCCGGACGAGGCGGTGGAGCTGGGTCAGGCCGCCGGTGCCGGGCCGATCGCCGCGGTGCTGGCGGAGGGGTTGCGGCTGCGCGACTTCGGCCTGACCGAGAGCCTGCAGGCGGAGGCCACGCGGTTGCTCGACACCCTGCGCCGCGGCTTCGCGCTGCTGGATACGATCATCACGCTGAGCCCGATGCTGGGCATCCTCGGCACGGTGACGGGCATCATCCGCTCCTTCCACCTGCTGAGCGCCACGTCGGGCGCCCGCGACGCCGCTGCGGTCACGGGCGGCATCGCCGAGGCGCTCCTGACGACCGCCGCCGGCCTGATCGTGTCCATCGGCTCGCTGATCCCATTCAACCTCTTCGTCTCGATACTGCGCCGCCACGCGCGCACGCTGGAGCAGACCATCTACCAGTGCGAGATGGCCTACCGGCAGGGCGAGGCCCGGCGCGCGGCGGCCATGGAGCCCGGTGCCCATGCATCTTGAGACGGGATACGAGAACCGCGGCGCACGGCTGGAGATGATCCCGCTGATGGACGTCGTCTTCCTGCTGCTGGTCTATTTCGTCTACGCCATATTCACCATGTCCACCCACCACGGCATCCGGGTGGATCTGCCCCGCGCCGGAGGGACGGGCCTCAAGGATGCACCGCTGGTGATCACGCTGACCAGGACGGGGCTGATGCAGCTTGATGGCGAGGAGCGCGACCGCGAGACGCTCCTGCTCGAGGCCGTCGCGCGCCACCGCGAGACGGGCTGCCCGGTGCTGATCAGCGCCGACCGTGCCGTGCCCCTCGGTACGGGGATCGAGCTGCTGGGGCAGTTGCAGAACGCCGGCATCGAGACCGTCACCTTCCAGGTTTCACCGGAGGGCGCCGGGCCTTGACCGGCGCGCTGACACAGCGCGGCGATCTGCCGCAGAGTCTGGCGCTGGCGTTGGCGCTGCATCTGGCGGGGCTGCTGCTGGCGGGCGTGATCCGCGACCCCACGCCGCCCTCGCTTGTGCCGCCGCGCGCCACGCGTGTGTCGGTACACCTTAAGGCCGTCCCGCAACAGGCGCCGGAGGTCACGGCACGGCCGCATGTGGAGATGCCCTCGGCCGTGCAGTTGCCATCGCCGGTGGCCGCGCCCCCGGCAGCACCGCCCGCGCCCGAGTGGTCGCGGCTGCCGCTGCCGGCCGCCCGGGAACGCGTGGCGCCGGCCAGGAGTGTGACGCCGCCACCACCTGCGGCGGTGGCGCCCGCCCGGCTTGCCGCCGTGCCTTCCGTGGAGCCGGAGACCATCGGGGATCTCCTGCCGCAGGCCCGCATCGGTAGCGAGGCCATTGATGGCGATTTCGATGTGGCGCCGCGCCAGCGCCAGACGATCCGCCCCGTCTATCCGCGCGAGTCGCGCGAGCGCGGCGAGTCGGGAATTGTGGTGGCCATGGCGCATGTCACGGCAGATGGCCGCGTGGCACGGGTCGAGATCACCCGCAGCAGCGGCTACCCGGCTCTCGACCGCGCCGCCCGCAACGCGCTGCTGGCGGCACGCTTCAGCCCCGCCCGCCGCGGCAATACCACCGTCCCCGCGCGCGTGCGCATACCGTTTGAATTTAAGTTGACCGAAAGGTAGTTTGGTTGGTGGTTGATGGTTGGTGGTTGATGGAGCGCTTACACTTCGTCTTCTACACCTTGTCCCTACGCTTTGTCGNNGAGCAAGCGAATGTTCCGGCTTCCCGTCCGCTTCAGATGCGCCTTGGAGCCCGCGGTCTCCGCGGTGTATTGATGCGGCGCATGAATGGCGAACGGTATCGTCGGGGGCATACACCCTGTCGCTTAACCATCTCCACCCCGACTGCCATCGATAGCCATCGATAGCTGTCGAGGCTGGCTATCAATAACGCCCCTTCCTGTGTGGAAGCCGGGCGGGCTACAGCGCCGTCATGGCGCGCAGTTCCCTGGCGCGGGAGTCGATGTCGGCGCGGGTCAGGCCCTCGAGGCGCGTGGTGCTCATGTCCTCGACGCCGTAGGCCGCCACCGCGCTGGCATGCAGCAGCGCCTGCCGCAGGGTCGGGGTGTCCACGGCGTCGTGCTCGGCCAGATAGCCCATGAAGGCCCCGGCGTAGGTGTCGCCGGCACCGGTCGGGTCGCGCACCTCCTGGACGGGGTAGGCGGGGATGATCGCCAGGCCATCGCGCGAGAAGAGCAGGGCCCCATGCTCGCCCTTCTTGATCAGCACGTACTCCACACCCATGTCGAAGAGCGCCGCGGCGCAATGGCGCAGGTTGAAGCAGCCCGTGAGCTGGCGCGCCTCGCTGTCGTTGAGCGTGACCAGGTGGCTGCGCCCGATCACCTCGACCAGCTTGTCGCGCGCGCAGTTGATCCAGAGGTCCATGCTGTCAACCGCCACGAAGCGCGCGCCGCGCGCCTGGTCGAGCAGGTGGAGCTGCAGGTCGGGGTTGATGTTGCCCAGCAGCACGAAGGGGGCGTCGCGGTAGCTCTCGGGCAGTTGCGGCGCAAAGTTCTCGAGCACGCCGAGATCGGTACGGATCGTGCGGCGGTTTACCATGTCGGCCTCATAGACCCCCTCCCAGGAGAAGGTGGGCCCCTGCTCGAACTGGATGCCTGCCACGTCCATGCCCAGCTTCAGGTAGCGCTCCATGAAGGCGTCGGGAAAGTCGTTGCCCACCACACCCACCGAGCCGACCTTCGTGAAGAACGACGAGGCGGCACCGGCATAGGTGACCGAGCCGCCGAGCTGCTTCTCGAAGCGGCCGTTGCGGGTGGTGATCGTGTCGATACCCACCGTACCGACGATCCACATGCGGATTCCGGATTCCATGATGCTCTTATCTCCCTATTGTGAACGTGCTGTCCTGAGATGCCGCACCAGCGCCTCCAGGGCCAGCTCGTAGCCCTGGGCACCGAGCCCGCTGATCACGCCCAGGCAGACGGGCGCGGTCAGGCTCTGGTGGCGGAAGGTCTCGCGGCGGTAGATGTTCGATAAATGCACCTCGATGCACGGCAGGCCGGTGGCGGCGATGGCGTCGCGGATGGCGACGCTCGTGTGCGTATAGGCCGCCGCATTGAGGATCAGGCCATCGGCGGTGCCGGTCGCGGAACCGATGGCGCGCACCAGTTCGCCCTCGATATCGCTCTGGAAGCACTCGACCGCGACGCCCAGCGACGCCGCGCGTGCGGCCAGCCGCGCCTCGATGCCGGCCAGCGTCTCGGTGCCGTAGATGCCCGGCTCGCGCTTGCCGAGCAGGGCCAGGTTGGGGCCATTATAAACGCGGATCCTCATGGGGCGGACTCCTTTTCGGCTGCGGTGCCGCCGGGCTGCGGCGGGTGGGGCGGGTGCGGCGGCCGGGGCTGGCCGCTCGCGGACGCGACGCTCACGGACGCGACGCTTGCTGGCGCAACGCTTGCGTCCGTATCGCTGCCGGGAGCCTCCCCGATGGCTTCCGCGGCGGCCTGCGGCGGGGGGCTTGCGTCTGTACCGTCAGCATCCGTGTCTTGCGGCTCGGTACACGTATCTGTACCGTCAGCATCCGTATCCTGCGGCTCGGTACCAGTGGCTGTACCGTCAGTTTCCGTATCTTCGGGCAGGTCGGTGTCTTCGGTACCGTCAGTGTTCTGGGGCTGGTCGTACTCGTAGCGCAGGCAGCACTTGAGGCGGCCGCAGGTGCCATCGACGGAGGCCGGGGTCAGGGAGATGTCCTGGGCCTTGGCCATGCGCAGGCTGACCGGCTGGAAACCTTGCAGCCAGGTGGCGCAGCAGAACTGCCGGCCGCAGGTGCCCAGCCCCCCGAGGACGGCGGCGGCGTCGCGCACGCCTATCTGGAACACCCTGACGGAGGTGCGGTAGCGCTTGGCCAGTACCGCGCCCGCTTTCCGCGCGGGGAAGCGCCGGTTGGCGCGGTAGAGCAGGATCAGGCGCGAGCGGTCGAGAGAGAACCATGCCGTCACCACCTGGACACCTTGCGGTGCCCCGGCCACTTCCTCGTCAAACAGGCGCATCGCATCCTCGGCTAGCGCGCGGTTGCGCTCTTCGCGTTCCAGATCCTCCGCCGTCGCGATGCGGAAGATCCTGGCGGGTCTGGTCTGGTCTTCGGCGTCCTCTTCGGCGTCCTCGGCAACATCCTCGGCTGCGGCGCTTTCAGAGGCGGTCTCCTCCCCGATGGCATGGACGCGGCAGAGCTCGGCGCGTCCCTGGATGCCGGCGACGCAGAACATACCCACCTCCACCTCCGTCTCCAGGCTGGAAGGCAGTATGGCCTCGAAGAAACGCCGGCCGGGCCGCGAGCAGGTGATGAGGCGGGCCATGGCTCAGGCGGTTCCTCCCGCCAGGCGGTCCATCCAGTAGGAGAGCAGGTTGCGCTCCGAGAGACTGCGCTCCATCTGCCGTGCCAGCATCTCGACGCCCTCGACATTCGCCAGCGCCTGCGCCAGGGTCAGGCGTTGCGCGCGCTGCTGCAGCAGCCCGAGGTGCGACTGGTAGTGGATTGTCGCTGTCGGCGCGCCGGCACGCAGCGCCAGCAGGTCGCGGTACCAGCGCTGGAGCGAGACCAGCAGCAGGCTGCGCAGCTCGCGGTAGCGCGCGCTCACGCGCGCCTCCAGCACCGTCTTGTCGTCCTCGGCCTTGCCCTCGCGCCTGCCATCCGCCGGCTCCCCCGCATCCGGATCCGGATCGTCGTCGTCATCGTCCTGATCGTCGGCGGTGCTGCCGCCCTGTTCGGTGTCGATCTCCGCTTCGACCAGCTTGGCGGCGTGTTCCTTCATGTCGAGCAGGATCTTGTGGATGCGGTCGCCGGCGGCCATGGCGCCCACGGGGCCGGTGCCGCCCTCCGCCGCCAGGATGGCGAGCAGTCCGCTGCGCCAGGGCTCGTCCAGCTCGGCCGGCGGCTCGTCGAGGTCGATGCGCTGGCAGCGCGAGCGGATGGTGGGCAGCAGGGCCTGCGGTGCGTCGGTGAGCAGCAGGATCAGCGTCTTGGGCGGCGGCTCCTCCAGCATCTTGAGGAAGGCGTTGGCGGCCTCGTTCGTCAGCCGGTCGGCACCCGCCAGCACAACGACCTTCCAGCCGCCGGCAAAGGCCGTGTCGCTGAGCCACGGCAGGAGGTAGGGCGGGGACACCTTGCTGCCGGCCGTCTCGCGCATCTGATCGATCGAGATCACACGCGACTTCTTGATCGGAAATACCCAGAGGTTGTCGCACCAGGTGCGGGCGGCTACCTGGCGGCAGCGGTCGCAGGTCTTGCAGGGTGCCTTGTCCGGGTCGAGGCAGGCCAGCCGCTGCATCAGATCAATGGCCAGCTCGCCGGCCACGCCGCGCGGCGAGCCTACCAGCAGGTAGGCATGCGCCAGCCGCCTGGCGGCGATCGCCTGACGGAACAGTTCTCTGGCTTCATCGATCCGCATGGCTCACGTTGCTCCCGGCACGTCGCTGAAACGGTCGCACACGGCCTGCCATACATCGTCCGCGACATCCTCAAGCGCCCGCCCTGAAGGTATCACGCGGAAACGCTGCGGTTCGGCGGCCGCAAGCGCCAGGAAGCCCTCGCGCAGGCGGGCGTGGAAATCTGGTGGCTCGCGCTCGAAGCGGTCGGCGGCGGCCTCGGTACCGTAGCGCATCGTTATGCGCCGGCGGGCGTTGTCCTCATCCAGGTCGAGCAGCAGGGTCAGGTCGGGAACCAGGCCGCCGGTGGCGAAGGCGTTGGCCGTCTGCAACTCGGCGAGTTCGAGGCCGCGGCCGAACCCCTGGTAGGCGAAGGTGGAGTCGGCAAACCGGTCCGAGAGCACCCAGGCGCCGCGCTCCAGGGCGGGACGGATCACCGTCTGCACCAGTTGGGCGCGGCTGGCGCAGAAGAGCAGCACCTCGGCACGCGGCACGGGCGACTCCCCGGCGGTGTCGTGCTGCAGCAGGCCGCGGATCGCCTCGCCGAGCGGCGTGCCGCCCGGCTCGCGCGTGACCACCACGTCGTGGTCCGCGGCCTTCAGGCGGTCGGCCAGCCGGCGGATATGCGTCGACTTGCCGCTGCCCTCGGGGCCCTCGAGGGTGATGAAGTGGCCTGTCAGGCACGCTTGCACTGCTGCCCTCCGGGCGTATCGCGCACTTCCCAGCCCAGCACGGCGATGGCGTCGCGCAGCCGGTCCGACTCGCCCCACTCGCGCGCCTTGCGCGCGGCGGCGCGCGCCTCCAGCAGCTCCCGGACTTCCGCGGGCATGGCATCGGGATCGGGGCGTCCGAAGCTGAGCACGCCGAGCACGGTGTCCCAGCGCGCCAGCAGGGCGGCCACGGCGGCCGCACCGGCGGGCGGGAGGCTGCCGGCGTCGAGGGCGGCGTTGCCCTCGCGCACGAGACCGAAGAGCGCCGCCAGCGCCTCGGGGATGTTGAGGTCGTCGCCGACGGCCTCGTCGAAGGCCGTCCGGGCCTTGACGGCCCATTCGGGAAGCCCGCCGGCGGCGTTGCTGCCGGCGGCGACCGCCAGGCGGTCGGAAAACTCGTCGAGGCGCGCCAGTGTGGTTCGCGCCGCCGCGAGGGCGTCGAAGGTGAAGTTGAGCGTCTGGCGGTAGTGGCCGTTGATCAGCACGTAGCGGATTTCGCGGCCGCTCCAGCCCTTCCCGATCAGGTCGCGAAGCGTGTAGAAGTTGCCGAGCGACTTGGACATCTTCTCGCCGTTGATGCGCAGGTGGGCGCAGTGGAGCCAGGTCTTGACGAAGGGCTTGCCGGTCGCCCCCTCGGACTGCGCGGTCTCGTTGGCGTGGTGCGGGAAGAGGTTGTCGATGCCGCCGGTGTGGATGTCGAACGACTCGCCCAGGTACTTCATGGACATGGCGGAGCATTCGAGGTGCCAGCCGGGGCGGCCGCGCCCCCAGGGCGAGTCCCAGACCACGTCGCCGTCGTCGGCATCCCAGGCCTTCCAGAGGGCGAAGTCGCCAATGCGCTCCTTGTCGTACTCGTCCTGCGCCACGCGTGCCCCCGCGCGCAATCCCGAGAGGTCGATGTGCGCCGGACGTCCGTAGCCCGGAAAGGCGGCCACATTGAAGTAGATCGAGCCGTCGTCGGAGGCATAGGCCAGACCGCGCTCGAAGAGCCGCCCGATGAGCGTGATCATCTCGGGGATGTGGTCGGTCGCGGCGGGATAGTGCTCGGCCTTCTCGACGTTGAGCTGGCGGATGTCGTCGAAGAAGGCCTCGATGTAGGGGCGTGTGTATTCGCACAGCGGGAGACCGGCCTCCTGCGCGCCGCGGATCGTCTTGTCGTCCACGTCGGTCAGGTTCATGACCTGGATGACCTTGTGGCCGGCATATTGCAGCACGCGCCGCAGGATGTCCTCGAAGACGTAGGCGCGGAAGTTGCCGATATGGGCATAGTTGTAGACGGTCGGGCCGCAGGTGTAGAGACGGACGGCATCCGTGCTGAGCGGCTCGAAAAGTTCCCGCTGGCGGGACATGGTGTTGTAGAAGTAGAGGTTCACGGCCGGGACAATTCTTTCCGTTGATTCAAACCTTAATCCTATCATAAGGTCGCGCGTCGGGGAAAGATCGGAAAGCCGGTTTTCCAAAAGGCTCGACAGGCGGGCGGGTAAGTGCGTACATTTAAGCTGTGCCGTTATATTGAAGCACGCTCGATAACTCCGTTCTGCTGCGAGGTGAAGATGAGGAAACTGGCCATAGTTGTTCTGGGGTCGCCCAATGATGCCGAGGGGAATCTCTCGTCCATCGGTATTGAGCGGTGTCAGCAGGCGCTGGCCGAGTATGCCAGGAACCCCGGCGCCAGGATGCTGCCCACAGGGGGATGGGGCGACCACTTCAACACCACGGACAAGCCCCATGGCTACTACACGCGGCAGTACCTGATGGCGCATGGAGTCCCCGGGGAGGATATCCTGGAGTGCGCCGAGAGCGCCAACACCATCCAGGACGCGCAGCTCGCCCGGCCGATCATCGAGCGCCACGCGATAAGCGAGCTGATCGTTGTCACCTCCGACTTCCATATCCCGCGGGCCAGGTTCCTCTTCGAGCGGGAGTTTCCCGATCTCCGGCTATCATTCTCGGCAGCCGAGACGCACCTGCCCGAGGATGAACTCCGGCAGCGCAAGGAGCACGAGGTGCGGGCGCTGGCCAGGCTGAGGCAGAGTATGGAACGATGAAGCGCATCCCTTTTCGTGTCCAAGCAATTGAGACACACATCCTGAATGGACGGCAAAACACTCAAATTGTTGCCTTGCAATATTCTGGATTCTGGATTCTGGATTCTGAATTCTGAATTCTGGATTCTGTGCGATTCAACCAAGTTGAATCGCACCCCGGCGGAAAAGTTTAAAATATTTTCATGGGCAGCAGAGGGCTATCATGCTATGATTGAAAATTAACAAGCATTGAAAGCCGCAGATGACCTTTTCTGAATTAGGACTCCGTGACGAACTGCTCCAGGCCATTGCCGAGATGGGCTTCGTCGCCCCCATGCCCATCCAGGAGCAGACGATCCCCGCGCTGCTGGAGGGTGAAACCGACTTTGTGGGCCTGGCCCAGACCGGAACCGGCAAGACCGGCGCCTTCGGACTGCCCCTGCTCAACAATCTGGACGCCGGACAGAAGATGCCGCAGGCCGTCATCCTCTGCCCCACGCGTGAACTCTGCCTGCAGATCGTCGACGATCTGCGCCAGTTCGCCAAAAACCTGAAGGGTGTCCGCATCGTCGCCGTCTACGGCGGTGCAAGCATCTCCTCCCAGGTCAACGAGCTGCGCCGCGGCGCGCAGATCGTCGTCGCGACGCCGGGCCGCCTGATCGACATCATACAGCGCGGTGCCATCGACCTCGGCGCAGTCCGGGTCGCCGTGCTGGACGAGGCCGACGAGATGCTCGACATGGGCTTCCAGGATGATATCGAGATCATCATCAAGACGCTGCCCGAGGGGCACAAGACCTGGATGTTCTCGGCCACGATGGGCAAGGAGGTCGCCGGCATCGCGCGGCGCTACCTGCAAGACCCCGTCGAGGTCACCATCGGCACCCGCAACCAGACCGCGCCGAACATCACGCACCACTGCTATACCGTGCATGCGTCGAGCCGCTACGCCAGCCTGCGCCGCCTGATCGACATGACGCCCGACCTCTTTGGCCTCGTCTTCCGGCGCACGCGCCGCGATACGCAGGAACTGGCCGACATGCTGGCGCGCGACGGCTACGCCGTCGAGCCGCTGCACGGGGATCTCTCCCAGATGCAGCGCGACAGCGTGATGAACCGTTTCCGCCGCCGCCAGATCCGTCTGCTGATCGCCACGGACGTGGCGGCCCGCGGCATAGATGTGGACGACATAACCCATATCATCCACTACGATCTGCCGGACGACATCGACGTATACACGCACCGCAGCGGCCGCACGGCGCGCGCGGGCAAGTCGGGCTACTCGATCGTCTTCGTCACGCCCGCCGAGCGCTACCGCATCGGCCTGATGGAGCGGCGGCTCAAGATCCGCTTCATCGACCAGCTCGTGCCCGACGGCATCCAGGTGTGCCGCCAGCGGTTGCTCACCATGGCCGACCGCCTGGCCTCCCAGAACGTCGACGAGGAGGCGCTGGAGCCCTACTTCCCCGCCGTCAACGAGCGTCTGGCCGACCTGTCACGCGAGGATCTCATCGGGCGCCTGCTGGCAGCCGAGCTGGCCAACGTCAAGGGCACCCACGTCTCGCACCAGGATTTGAACGCCCGCGTGCCCGCCGCTTCCGCCAGCCGCCGCAGCGGCCCGTCCCGCGAACGCGGCGCACCGCGCGATACGGGGCCCATGCATACCTTCGAGATGAACGTAGGGCGCGAGGACGGCATCAACGAGGGTGCCATCGTGCGCCTAGTCTGCGAGCATGGCGCCATCCAGTCGCGCCAGATCGGCAGCATCCGCATGAACGCGCGCAACACCTTCTTCGATGTCACGGCCGAAACCGCGGAGCAGATCCGCGAAGGCCTGCGGGATGCGCTGCTGGACGGCAGCCCGGTCAGGATCCGCGATGCCGAACCAAGAAGGGACGACGGCCCGTCACGTCCCGCCTACCGCCGCCCCCACAAGAGTTTCTCGCCCCGCCGCGGCCCGCCCGGCGGCTATGCGCCACGCCGTCCGCCACCGCACCAGGCCAAGGGCGGCAGAAAATTCCGCGGCCCGAAATGAATAAGCGGGCCGTATGAAGCGTCTATCTCATGGAGCCATTGTCCGGTGACTGGCTAACCCGTGCCCGGAACGGCGACGCCGAGGCCTTTGCCGCAGCCTTCGAGACGCTGCGGCCGACGGTCTATGCCGTGGCGGCGCGGCTGGTTGGCCCGGACGATGCCGAAGACGTGACGATGGAGACCTTCCTGCGGGCCTGGCAGGCGGTGAACCAGTACAACGGACGCGCCTCGCTCAAGTCCTGGCTCTACCGGATAGCGTACAACTGCGCCATAGACACCCTGCGGCAGCGCAAGCGCCGTCGCGAGGTATATCCGGAGCCGGACGAGGATGGCCGCGGGCCGCTGGAACAGATCGAGGACACCGCAGCCGTACACCCTGCGGAGACGATCGAGCGGCAGGAGACGGGCGACGAGCTTGATGACGCCCTGCGGCAACTGCCGCACGAACACCGGACCGTCCTGCTCCTGCGCTATGCCGATGGCCTGAGCTACAAGGAGATCGCCACAGTCACGGGGATACCGATCGGCACCGTGATGTCGCGGATCTTCAACGGCAAGCGCAAGCTGCGCAAGGCCATGAGCGAGACAACGGTAACGGACGAAGAGGAAGAGGAGAGCGGATCATGAAGAGAAACCGGAAAGGCTGGCCGGAGATCAGGGAACAACTGGCCCGTCGTGGCTCCGCTGTGCCGCAAACCGATGCCAGGCAGTTCTGGGAGGCCTTCGAGGCCCGCCGCCACATCTATCCCCAGCACCCGCCGGCCGGGCGTGCAAGCCCGCGCGCACCCTGGCTCTGGGCCATCGGCAGCCTGGGCGTCACCTCGCTACTGGCCGCCGCCGTCTGGTTCTTTTTCCTGCAGCCTGCCCCCGTGCAGGCCCACGCCGCCATCCATTCCTATGAAATCGCCCCGGAACATGGTACCGTGATGATCCTGCAGGACGAAACCAGCCGTGCCGCAATCCTATGGGTAACTAATCTCGAAATCTCCGAAACCACCCCGCCACCGGAGGGCCAGCCATGAGCCTTATGCGTTTACAGAGCCCTGTGCGGCTCCTGGCGCTTGCGCTGATCCTTTTGCTAACCGCTAGCGGACAGTTGGCAGCCGACACCCTGCGCATCCGCATGATCCGCGCCACCCCGGAAGCCGCCGATGGTGTCGCCCCGGGCCTGCAGGATGTGCTGCCCGTACTGCGCCGCACCCTGGCCTTCAAGAGCTACCAGCTCGACGGCGAGGCCACCCTTCCGCTGCCCGCCAATGGCGAACTGCTGCGCGTCGGCGTCTACCAGATAATCTGCGAAGGCATCGCCGACCGGCTGACGGTACAGATCAGCCACGGCAACAAGCGCATACTGCGCACCGTAGCAACCGTCCGCCGCGACCAGCCGGTTATCCTGGGCGGCTTCCCCGTCCGCACCGGCGGCGCGCGGATGTTTGTCCTGACGGTGGTGGACTGATGCCGGCCCGCTCCCTTCGCCCGGCTCTGACGAGCCCTTCCCGTTCCGGCAGACCTCCGTGTCCACCACCTTGCGACGAAGAGGATACTCTGCCCTGTTCCAAACAACAGACTGCCTGTACGGGCGGCACGCATGCCGCCCCCGCCGCCTCCGGCGGCGGCTGCCTACTGCCATAGCCCATGCAAACCCTCATCAAACCGGAACGCTTCCACACCATCCCCGGGCCGCTGGTGCTGGCCGCCGGCTTCTTCGACGGCGTCCACCGCGGCCACCGAAGCGTGCTCGATGATGCCGTCAGCCGCGCGCGCGGGCTGGGCGGAACGGCCTGGGCGCTGACCTTCGACCAGCACCCCCTCTCCATCCTCGATCCGGCCCGCCGCCCGCCACTCCTGACCCCCATGCAAAGCCGCCTCCTGCGCCTGGCGGAGAGCGGCATGGACGGCTGCCTGATGCTGCCCTTTACACGCGAACTCGCCTCCCTCCCGCCCGGGGCCTTTGTCGAGCTGCTCTGTGGCGGGAAGCGCGCCATCGCCGAAATCCGCTGCGGCGACAACTGGCGCTTCGGCGCCGGCGGAACCGGCACACCCGCGTTGCTCGCCCAACTCGGCCGGCAGCACGGCTTTGAAGTGGTTGTCGTGCCAGCCGTCTCCTACAAGGGACTGCCCATCTCCAGCACCCGCATCCGCCAGGCCATCCAGTCGGGCGACATCGCCGATGCCAACGAGATGCTCGGACGCCCCTACTCCATCAGCGAGACCGTCGTGCGCGGACGCGCCCTCGGCCGTACTATCGGCATGGCCACGGCCAACCTCCACCCCTCGGCCGAGGTGATGCCGAAGATCGGCGTCTATGTGGTGCGCGTCTGGATCGGCAACCGCCCCGTCAACGGCGTCGCGGGGCTCGGCTGGCGTCCGACCTTCGCCGATGCCCGCCCCGACTCCCCGGTGCTGGAGATCCATCTGCTCGACTTCGAGGGCGATCTCTACGGGGCCACGCTCGAGGTCGCCTTCCTCGCCCGCCTGCGCGACGAGATCCGCTTCCCCAATGCCGAGGCGCTGGTGGCCCGGGTGCGCGACGATATCGCCCGCGCACGGCAGCTTCTAGCCGCAGGCGGATAGAAACTGGGAACAGGGAAAGCTCTCGCGAAGGCGCGAAGCCGCGGGGAAGTTCTAAAGTTCGGGAGTTCTAAAGTTCTAAAGTTTGAGCTGGCGCCTGTAGCAAACCGCCCTGCTGGTGTTGAACCGCCAAGACGCCAAGGCCGCCAAGGTTATCCGCCAATGGACGCGAATTTACGCGAATGGATGTTGTTGTTTTAACCGCGAAAAACGCGAAAAACGCGAAAGAGGAGCCGCGAATGAGCGCAGATGCACAAGAATATGGAGTAAGCGGGTAGAGTAAGGGTGCCGTTTAAG
>LSQX01189444.1_pt1 | contig 18917 bp, 22 predicted proteins | sample 654561 | NCBI WGS metagenome assembly LSQX01 (sample SAMN04489861, study PRJNA283612) | anaerobic digester metagenome | isolation source: 4 biogas reactors fed with cattle manure at either 37C or 55C with and... | place: Denmark: Kongens Lyngby | collected 2014
CAGCAGGGTTAGATATTTCCCGCTATCTGTAATAAATCTGTTTTGTTAAGGACCTCTATGCGACCGGCGTACGCACATATTGATTTGGCTGCCTTGCGGCATAAATACCAGCTCGCTAAGCAGTTTAGCCCTAATAAGGCGCTAGCTGTGGTCAAGGCGGATGCATATGGACATGGTGCTGTACAGTGCGCGCAGGCGCTGACAGATTGCGCCGATGGTTTTGCAGTGGCTTGCTTAGAAGAAGCTATCGAGTTACGCAGCGCAGGAATTAAACAGCCTATTTTGCTGCTGGAAGGTTTTTTTCATGCGGACGAGCTGGCGCTTTGTGTCGAGCATGACCTGTGGTTAGTTATTCATGCCCACTGGCAAATAGAGGCGTTAACGAGATCGCCGTTAAAGCAGCCTATCAACTGCTGGTTAAAGATGGACTCGGGCATGCACCGAGTTGGGTTTTTCCCGCATGACTTTGTCGGTGCTTACCAGCGCTTGCGCCAGTGCGCTAATGTGGGGCAGGTTGTAGCCATGACGCATTTAGCACAGGCTGATGATGTGCAGAGTCCTGCTGCCAGCCAGCAGTGCGCTGTGTTTAGTCAGGCGATAAAGCAACTAGGCGTGCCTACCAGCTTGAGTAATTCAGCAGCGGTATTAGCTTGGCCGCAGATAGTCAGCGATTGGACGCGCCCCGGCATTATGCTGTATGGCAGTAATCCATTATTAAAGCCTACTGAGGTTACCCAGCAGCTTAAGCCAGTGATGAGTTTGCAGTCACGCATTATTGCCGTACGTGAATTGCCGGAAGGCGAAGCCATTGGCTATGGCGCGCGCTTTGTAACACAAAAAGCCTCCCGCATCGGCGTGGTGGCTATGGGTTATGCTGATGGTTATCCGCGCCACGCACAGGATGGCACGCCCATGCTGGTTGAGGGGCATCGTGCGGGTCTGGCCGGGCGTGTATCCATGGATATGCTCACCGTTGACTTAACTGACTTGCCGCAAGCTGGTGTGGGCAGTGCAGTTGAGTTGTGGGGTAAACATATTTCTGTCGACGAGGTGGCGCATTGCGCAGATACGATTTCTTATAGCATGCTTACGAATATTAAGCGCGTGCAGAAAAACTATTTAAATGCTGACTTAAAAGCCGAGTAGATTTACATACAAACGGTGCTGGGTATACTAGCGAGCGTGGAATTTTGATACATTTAGACTGTCTAGAATAACCAATAAAGGGGATAACCTGTGAATCTGATTAAAAAACTATTTCTAATGCCAGCCGCGGCGTTAATTTTAATGACGGGCGTAGCTCAAGCGGATACCGATGAAGCGATTTCAGAGCGTTTAAAGCCAGTAGGAACAGTCTGCATTAAAGGTCAGGACTGTAATGGCGGTGATGTTAAAAAAGCAACGGCACAAGCCGAAACTGAGTCTACAACAGAAGCTGCAGCAACAGACACCGCAGTAGAAGCACCTGCAGAACCAGTTGCCGCTGCCAGCGCAGGGCGTTCGGGTGAGCAAATAGCAACACAATCGTGCAACGTATGTCATGGTACGGGAATACTGGATGCGCCCCTTGTAGGTGATAAAGCCGCTTGGGCTGCACGTGCTGATGCGGCTGGTGGCTTGGATGGACTGCTGAAGATTTCTAAAGAAGGTAAGGGCGCTATGCCACCTATGGGAACGTGCGCTGACTGTACGGATGCTGAATTAATAGCAGCTATCCAAAATATGTCTGGCCTGTAAGGCAGACCAAAAAACCGTTCGAACGCTAACCAGAATGGCTTTTGTTAGCGTGTATGGCAAGCAGCTGTTGGATACTTTAGCCGTAGCCTAGGATGCGTGGTCACCGCAAAAGTGTTATCATTCTCATTTATAAGCAGGCGAACGTACCGCTCAAGGCTCAAGTGAAGTGTGTTTAGCCTGCATTTTGCCTTGTCTGATGTTATTGGAGAAAAATTATGGCTTTTGAATTACCCGCTTTACCCTATGCACAAAATGCACTGGAACCGCATATTTCTGCAGAAACTCTGGATTACCACCACGGTAAACACCACAACGCTTACGTGGTTAACCTAAATAACCTAATTCCAGGAACAGAGTTTGAGGGCAAAAGCTTAGAAGAGATCATCAAAACCTCATCTGGCGGTGTGTTTAATAACGCTGCACAGGTTTGGAACCACACCTTCTATTGGAACTGCTTATCACCCAACGGTGGTGGCGAGCCAACAGGCGCATTAGCTGAGGCGATTAACAAAGCCTTTGGTTCTTTTGAAAAATTCAAAGAAGAATTTACTAAAACTGCAATTGGCACGTTCGGTTCTGGTTGGGCTTGGCTGGTTAAAAAAGCTGACGGTAGCGTAGCATTAAGCAGCACTATCGGTGCTGGCTGCCCGCTGACTACAGCAGACAAAGCTTTGCTGACCTGCGATGTGTGGGAACACGCCTATTACATCGACTACCGTAACGCACGTCCTAAGTATGTTGAAGCCTTCTGGAATCTTGTTAACTGGGATTTCGTGGCGGCAAACTTTGAAAACTAAGCGTTATCGCATTGCTTAGCCAAAAGCCCAGTGTTAATACACTGGGTTTTTTTGCTTTATAAGGTATATTCTTTCTGTGAGGCTGGTTTACGCTGTTAAAGAAGCACTGGCTGTCGTGCCAACATTATTCAGCCAGTCCTTAAGGCGGCATAATCAAGCGCTAGCGTCTTAATACATTTTACTTCGTATGCCTCGCTGCTTGAGCATCACTAGCGATAATTACACTCCCAAGGCTCCCCTAATAAACTGGCAAATTAGCTAGATGAAAATAAAACAACGTAGTCAAAGCTTATCGCTAAATTTATTGTATTGGACTTTTTTTACTGCGTTAGCAGTGGGAATTGTGCTGAGTGTTTTACAGGTGGTTTATGCCGCTGCTCATGCGCGTGAAACTATTGAGCGCGATGGGCAACGCACTTTAACTATGTTTGCAGAGCCCGCGCGGCAAGCGCTTTATAACCTGGACGCGGAAATGGCGGGTCAGGTAGTTAAAGGTTTGCTACAGCATGAGGCGATTCGTAAAATCACCATTGGTCACCCGCAAGAGATGCCATTAGCTGAGCAAGAACGCCCTTTGCAGCAGGGGGTATATCGATTCATCACCGACCCTATTTTTTCCCCACAACAAATATTTGCTCTAGCGCTTGAAGGGCAGCAAGACGATCAGCTGGAGTACTACGGTAGAATAGAGATTGTTATCGATACAGCGCCTTACGGTGGCGCCTTTGTCCAAGAGGCGGTGATAGTATTTATCTCGGGCGTTTTGCGTGCACTGGTACTGGCGTTAGTGTTCCATCTGATTTATCGCGCCCTGCTCACCAAACCCTTAGCCGATATGATGGAAAATATTGCCAATATCAATCCGGATCGACCCAGTCAAAGCAAGCTTAAACCGATCAAGGGCCATGAAAATAATGAGTTGGGTGTTTGGATTCAAAAAACCAACCAGCTCTTTGCCTCGATTGAGCGCAACACATATTTGCGCCACGAAGCTGAAACTAACCTGATGCGGCTATCACAGATTGATTATTTAACAGGCTTGCCAAACAGGCATGAGTTACAGTTACAGCTTGAGAAAGCCCTGCTACATGCGCAGTCAGCCAATAACTCTGTAGCCATTATGTGCGTCGGATTAGATGGTTTTAAGGGGGTCAACGAGCGCTATACGTACCAAACAGGTGACTGGCTTCTAAATGCTTTTGCTCAGCGCATTGCAACGCACTTTGCTGATGACATAAAGCTTTTTTCTCGGCTGGGTGGCGATCAGTTTGTCGCGCTGCAGGCTGATGTTGAGCATCCTTACCAATCCGCGTCTTTAGCGCAAAAAATTCTTAAAGCTTTAGAGCTTCCTTTTGTCATAGTGCCTAGCGCTGAGATCGGAGAGGTGAAAATATGCTTAAGCGCCACCATAGGTATTGCGCTGTATCCGGATGATGCCGAAGATGCGGAAAATCTTATACAAAAAGCTGAGCAAACCATGATGCTCGCTAAGTCTGGCTCACGTAATCGCTATCAGTTTTACATTGCCAGTATTGACCGAGAAATGCGTAAGCGTCGGCAGCTGGAAAACGACTTAAAAGAAGCAATCGGCAAAGGACAGATGAATGTGGTGTACCAGCCACAAATTTGTTACAGCACGGGCAAGTTTTTTGGCGCAGAAGCCCTGTTGCGCTGGCAGCACCCTGAGTTTGGTTGGATTGCACCCGATACTTTTATCCCACTGGCTGAGCAAAGTGGCAGCATTGTTGCTATTGGTGGATGGGTGCTGGAGCAGGTATGCCAGCAGCTGACAACCTGGCTGAAAGAAGAAAACATGCAGGGCTTTAAGGTAGCGGTAAACCTGTCCACCGTGCAGCTTCATCATACGAGTTTGGCAGTGCAGGTGGCGCGCTTGCTTGAGGTGCACCAGTTGCCGGCAGGTAGCTTAGAGGTCGAGGTGACTGAGACGAGCCTGATGCAGGACGTAAATGCAGCCAAGCGCAATCTACAGGCACTAAGAAATATTGCCGTCAGCATTGCCATCGATGACTTTGGTACGGGTTACTCTTCATTAAGCTACTTGAAAAGTATGCCGCTGGATAAAATCAAAATTGACCGCAGTTTTGTGCAGGATGCCTTAACCAGTGAGGATGATGCCACCATAGTGCGTGCTATCATTCAGCTAGGGCATAGTTTAGGGCTAAAAGTATTGGCTGAAGGGATTGAAACCAAAGAAATGGAAGACTTTGTGGTCAGTTTAGGTTGCGATGAAGGCCAGGGTTATTATTACAGCAAGCCAGCATCTCCTCTGATTATTGGTCAGTTGTTAAAGGACTATGCACTAGCCCGCAGGTAAAAACTGCTGCATAATCTACCTGTAGCGTTAAGCCCGCGATTACGCAGCAAAGCGCTGAAAACGTATTTTTTTGGTTTCTTGCAATGCATATTCAGTTAAACGGTAAAACATATCCTCTGCCACAACAGCTAACCCTTGCGCAGCTTTTAGAGCAGCTAGAACTGACGGGAAAACGCTTGGCTGTTGAGGTTAATTTGGCAATAGTGCCGCGCAGCCAGCATGAGCAGCATGTGCTCCAAGCGGGTGATAAAGTCGAGATCGTACATGCGATTGGTGGCGGCTAAAGCCAGATAAAACGTCCCTAGCGACATTCCTACCGCCACAAAAGAGAAACAGCTAATGCACAGCACGAATACACAGCAAAATTTTACTATTGCTGGAAGAACCTTCGACTCCCGGTTGCTTGTGGGCACGGGTAAATACAAAGACTTAGAAGAGACGCGCCTAGCTATTGAAGCCTCAGGTGCGCAAATTGTTACCGTAGCTGTACGCCGCACTAACATTGGCCAACATGCTAACGAGCCTAATTTGCTAGATGTAATCAGTCCTGATAAATACTGCATCTTGCCCAATACAGCCGGCTGCTATGACGCTGAGGATGCAGTGCGCACCTGTCGTTTGGCGCGTGAGCTTCTGGATGGCCATAATCTGGTTAAGCTGGAGATTTTGGCTGACGACAAAACGCTCTTCCCCAACGTAGTAGAAACGTTAAAAGCGGCACGTGTGCTGGTGGATGAAGGTTTTGATGTCATGGTTTATACCAGTGATGATCCCATCATTGCTCGCGAGCTAGAGGCAGTTGGCTGCATTGCAGTGATGCCTTTGGCTGGTTTGATCGGCAGTGGTTTAGGTATTTGTAATCCTTACAATCTGCGCATCATTTTAGAAGAAGCCACAGTTCCTGTATTAGTCGATGCCGGTGTGGGTACAGCGTCAGACGCCACTATTGCAATGGAAATGGGTTGTGCAGCTGTGTTGATGAATAGCGCTATTGCACTTGCGCAGCAGCCGATATTGATGGCCGAGGCCATGCGCCATGCAGTGATTGCGGGTCGTCAGGCTTACCTAGCTGGTCGTATGCCAAAACGTCTGTATGCCAGCGCGTCATCCCCCTTAACGGATTTAATTTAACACCTATGAACAATCAGGACGTCACGCAAAGACGTGAAATTAAAAGCTATGTGATGCGCGCAGGGCGTATGACCCCTGGACAAGAGCGCGGTCTCGAACAGGGTTTGCCGCGCTATGGCTTACGGCTAGAAGAAGGCGTGTTACAGCCGCAAAAGGTTTTTGGTCGTCAAGCACCGCTGACCTTAGAAATAGGTTTTGGCATGGGGCAGTCGCTGCTGCAAATGGCAAAAGAAGCGCCTGAACAAGACTTTATTGGTGTTGAGGTGCATCGTCCGGGTGTGGGTGCTTTGTTAAATGGCATGCTTACCGACTCAGTAGACAATGTGCGTATATACAGTTGTGATGCCATTGAGGTATTAAATCAATGTGTTGCCGATGAAAGCCTTGACCGTGTGTTGCTGTTTTTCCCGGATCCATGGCATAAAAGTCGTCACCATAAGCGTCGAATTGTGCAACCTGCTTTCGCTGTCTTGGTGCATAAAAAGCTGAAACAGGGCGGGGTTTTGCATATGGCGACGGACTGGGAGCCTTATGCTGAACACATGCTTGAGGTGATGAATGCGGCGCCGGGGTATAAAAACCTATCAGCAGACAACACCTGGGTACCTCGACCTGCCGAGCGCCCAGTGACTAAATTTGAACGACGTGGCGAGCGTTTAGGGCATGGGGTTTGGGATTTAAAATTTACTAAAACAAGCAATTAAAATTAAGCTAACAGGGATGTATTCTGAGTAATAAGAAGACTTTATTACTCAAGGAGTGGGTATGAAATGGTTGGCGAAGAGTAATTTAAGGCTGCTGATTATTGGGTTGGTCTTATTGAGCACACTGCTGGCTGTGATCAATATGTTTATTGCTAGCGCTAAAGTGCAAAAGCAATCATTAATTGATAATACCTTGCAGCACAATGAAGGATACGCCACCAAACTGGCGCAAACACTCCAGTTAACGATAGAGAATGCGCAGAAGGAGTTGCTGTTTAGCGCGCGCTCATTGGCCAAACACTGGAGTGAACCTGAGCAAATTCAGCAAATATTGCTAGAGGCCCCCGAACAAAATACTCTGTTTAATTCAATGCACGTAGCTAATGCCGAGGGTTTGGTATTAGCCGCATCAGCTAATATTCCTGTATTAACTGGTCAAGAGCTTTTAGGACCCGGGCATCAGCATGCTTTAAGCATGCGCACTGCTTGGGTCAGTGAGCCTTTTATTTCGCAGCTTGATAATTTACTGGTTACTTTGACAGCGCCTATTTTTGCTGGCGACGGTCAGTTTATTGGTTACCTAGCTGGGAATATCTATCTTCAACAAAATAATCTGCTCTACCGCATAATTGGCGATCATTATCAAAAAGATGGCTCTTATGTGTATGTCATTGATCAGCAGAAGCGCTTGCTGTATCACCCGGATCCAAAGCGGTTGGGCATACCGACTTATACAAATCCTATGTTAGATACCGTACTCAAGGGCAAAACCGGTAGTCAGGCTGTGGTTAATAGCGTGGGCGTTGAAATGCTAGCCGGTTATGCTTATGTACCCATTGTTGATTGGGGTTTGGTGTCACAGCGGCCCACCAAGGCGGTGCTGGATGCGCACGCTGGACTTATGCAAAAAATAATGCTGAACAGCATGCCGATTAATTTTGCCATGCTAGCCGTAATTTGGGTGTTCTCGGGCTTTATTTCTAAACCGTTGAGAGTGTTGGCGCGCAATGCGAAAAAGATGAGTTTACGCAGCACGATCGAAAGAGTTGAGAATTTAAATGCTTGGTACTATGAAGCGCAGCAATTAAAGCAAGCATTCCTGCTGGGTTTAGAGAATATTCACGATAAGGTAGACAAATTACAGCATGATGCTGATATTGACCCGTTAACGGGCTTAAATAATAGGCGTTTGCTTGAGCAAATCCTGGATACATTTTTGGTAACTAATACGTCTTTCTGCGCTATCACCTTCGATATCGATCACTTCAAAAAAGTAAATGATAGCTACGGTCACTCAGCTGGTGATCAGGTGCTTAAAGAGTTGGCGCGTATCGTTTTAGACAGTTCCAGGGGAAATGATGTCAGCATTCGGCTGGGGGGTGAGGAGTTTTTAATTTTAATGGCCAACTGCAAGCTAGAGGTGGCGGTTAAAATAGCAGAACGTTTACGCACCACCGTGATGCAGCACGACTTCCCAGGCGTGGGCAGCGTAACTATTTCGTTAGGTGTAGCCGCTTGGCCGGAACACGGTCTAAGCCCGCATGACACATTAAGAATTGCCGATGAGCGCTTATATCGAGCTAAGAATCAAGGAAGAAATAAGGTATGCAGTACCGAAAAATAAGCACTGCCTTTAATTACGATCAGCAAAAACACCTATAAGAATAAAAATCAGCAACAAGACAGGTGCGAGCGTGTAATTATTGAACTGCGCTAGGCCTGAGGCAAGCCAGGGGGTTAAGAAAATAATCGCCAAGCCGTAGCCAAACGCGCATATTAAAATAAAAATTAGGGTGCGCAATGCAAAGTTCAAATGGCCGATGGTACGTTTTAACCAGCGATTAATTGCCGGACCTACTAACACCAAAAATGCCGCCATCAGGGCCAAAGAAATATCACTTAAATGCGTGCGGCACCACTTAGATAGCAGCAAAACGAAGTCAGTAATCATATCCATATAAAGTCCTTAGTTCGAAGACGTCAAAAAGATCTGTAACAGATCATTTAAAAATAATGCGCCTTGCTCGGTGGCGGCAAGCCGCCGTGGGTTGGAAAGCATTAAGCCCTTGCTTTGTGCTTGTTCCCAGCTCTCGAGCAATAGATTTAAGGGTAGCCCGGTGCGTTGAGTAAATAGTTGACTGGGTACACCTTTGGACAAGCGTAATGCATTCATTAAAAACTCAAAGGGTAGTTCAGAGTTGTTAAGTAGTTGCTCTCCGGCACGGCGTTGATTGTTTAAATAATCGTTAGGCTGGCGCGTTTTCCAATAGCGTAGAATACGCCCATCAAGCGAGCTGATTTTGCCATGGGCACCAGCACCTATGCCGATATAGTCGCCAAACTGCCAGTAATTGAGGTTATGTTGCGCTTGCTTGTTTGGCTTGGCGTATGCAGACACTTCATACTGTATAAACCCCTGTTCTGCTAACAGTGCTTGCCCAGCTTGCTGAATATCCCACAGGCTGTCATCTTCTGGCAGTACTGGCGGTTGATTCCAAAATACGGTGTTGGGTTCGATGGTCAGTTGATACCAAGAAATATGGTTAGGTTGCAGCTCTATGGCGCAGGTTAAATCTGCCAGTGCTTGTGTCAGATCTTGTCCGGGCAAACCATGCATCAGGTCTAAATTAATGTTGGTAAAGCCAGCACGCTGCGCTATTGCCACGGCTTGTTGTGCTTCGTTGGCATTATGCACACGACCCAGTTGCGTCAGGTGTTGGTCATTAAAGCTTTGGACGCCGATGGATAGGCGATTAATACCCAGTTGGCGATAGGCGGCAAACTTGGCTTGCTCAAAGGTTCCGGGATTGGCTTCTAAGGTGATTTCTATAGCATCTTGCCAAGGCAGCAGATCTTGGATGCCAGCTAATAGGCGGGCAAAGGCAGTAGCAGAGAATAGGCTGGGTGTGCCGCCGCCAATAAAAATTGAGCTTAATGGACGGACAGCGATATGTTCCAGCTCTAGCTGTAGATCGCTTAGGAGTGAATCGACGTAGGCGTTTTCAGGCAGTTGTGTGGGTGTTGTGTGGGAATTGAAGTCGCAATAAGGGCATTTACGCACGCACCATGGGATATGCACATAAAGAGACAGTGGTGGTAAGTCCGCAAAGGGGAGCCTTGTACTGTCAGTACTGATTAGTTGACTCATAAGCCCAGACGTTGGCGCAACTTGTGCATAGCTTGAGCGCGATGGCTGAGTTTGTTTTTGGTGGACGCATCAAGTTCGGCGCTGCTGCAGTTTTGTTCAGCAACAAAAAAGAGCGGGTCATAGCCAAATCCATGTTCACCCTGTGGGGCATGCAAAATGCTGCCCTGCCAAAAACCCTCACATACAATAGGTAGCGGATCATCAGCATGCTGCACCAACGCCAGCGCGCACACAAACTGTGCGCCACGTTGCTCATCAGGTACGCCAGCTAAAGCGGTTAATAGCTGTTGATTGTTGGCCGCATCGTTATTTTGTCCAGAGTAGCGGGCAGAACGAATGCCGGGAGCGCCCTGCAGGTAATCTACCGCCAGACCAGAATCATCAGCTAAGGCAGGAAAGCCCGACACTTTAGCGGCATGACGGGCTTTGAGAATAGCGTTTTCAATAAAAGACAAACCCGTTTCTTCGGGCTCTTGCAAGCTGAACTCACTGACGGAGCGCACCTGAAAGTGCGTCCCCATCATGGCTTGTAATTCTTTAAGCTTACCTTGGTTGTGGCTGGCTAAGACGAGGGTTTTCATAAATCAGGAAAGACTTCTTGGTTGAATTTTATTTGGTGCGGCTTTTGTTGCCCATCGGTCACCTGAATATCGAATTTCAGCAGCTCACGGCTATCAATGGGAAACTGGGCAATGTAGTAAACGGCAACGCCTTCATCGATTTCTTTAAATCTGAGTGGCTGGATTTGACCTAGCAGGTTGGTTACTGTACCGGTGACCTGACCTTTTTCCCCTTGTCCTGCGCGCACCAAAGAGATATTTAGCACAGCGACATTTTTACTGCGCTCAAGATTGGTGGCTTTGGCGACATTTGGTTGCATAAAGCTGGAGTTAAACACCACATAGTGGATATCAAGATCACCAGAGCTGTATTTTTGCTCGGCGAACAGCGGGCTGCTTAAGAGTAAAGCAAAGCACATAAAGAGTAATTTACGCATGGGGGTTTCCTCAGTTAAGCCAGTTTAACGACATTTCGAGCCACTCGATAAATGCCGATTTCACCCAACATATTCGGCCATAAGCGACTGCCTAGATTGTTACGGTGCAATCCATCTACGGCCAGTCGATCGAGTACTTGCATCTGCATTTCATGGCACAGCGCTTCAAAGTCCTTGAATGTGCAGAAGTGTATATTAGGTGTGTTGTACCAAGTGTATGGCATAAAATCAGACACCGGCATACGCCCTTTGGTTGCAAGGTACCAGCGACAACGCCAATGACCAAAATTCGGGAAGGTAATAATACAGGTACGACCCACACGTAACATTTCTTGCAGGATTTTGTCGGGGTAATGCACCACCTGCAGTGCTTGGGTCATGACCACTACATCAAAACTGTTATTGGCAAAATTGCTCAAACCCTTATCGAGGTCTTGTTCAATAACATTGACGCCTTTTTCAATACAAGTATTGATTTTGTCGGGGTCAATTTCCAGTCCGTAGCCTGAGACGTTTTTATGCTCTTTTAGCCAAGCTAACAGCTCACCGTCACCACAGCCTAGGTCTAACACATGGCTGTTCTCGGGAATCCATTGTTGAATAATTTCTAAATCCGCTCTCATAGCTTGTTTAAATCTCAATACGGTTCATATAACCGCTAAAGGCTTGTAAATAGCGGGTAATGGGCATTAAAAATGCGTCATGCCCTTGGGGTGCGTCTATTTCTACAGAAACAACATTCTTTTTGGCAGCAATGAGTGCATCGGCAATTTCCTTGGAGCGTGCTGGGGAAAAGCGCCAGTCGGTAGTAAAGGAGATCAGATAAAAATTGGCTTGTGCGTGGGCAAAAGTTTTCGCCAAGTTGCCATCATGCACTGCGGCTGGATCAAAATAATCCAAGGCTTTGGTCATGATTAAATAGGTATTGGCATCAAAACGACCGGAAAATTCTTCACCCTGATAACGCAAATAACTTTCCACCTGAAACTCAACATTATTCACATCAAAGTTCAGCTGAGAGGTTTTTAATTCGCGACCAAATTTAGTGCCCATGGAATCGTCGGATAGATAGGTAATATGACCGACCATGCGCGCAAGTTTTAAACCGCGTTTAGGGGTGGTGCCATGCTCAATAAAGAAGCCATCTAAAAAATCAGGGTCACTAAGAATGGCTTGGCGCGCCACCTCATTAAAGGCAATGTTTTGCGCGGATAGTTTGGGCGCTGCTGCAATCGCAACGCAATGGCGGATGCGCTCTGGGTAGCTGATACTCCACTGCAGTGCTTGCATACCACCAAGGCTTCCACCCACAACGGCGGCCCACTGCTCAATGCCTAGCGTGTCTGCTAAGCGAGCTTGGCTGTGAACCCAGTCTTCTACCGTTACCATAGGAAAATCAGCGCCGTAGATTTTTCCGGTTTCCGGGTTACGACTGCCGGGTCCAGTAGAGCCATTACAGCCGCCAAGATTATTTAAACTGACGACGAAAAATTTGTTGGTATCTATGGCTTTGCCTGGACCGATACAGGCGTCCCACCAACCTGGTTTACGATCCTCAACGCTGTGGTAACCCGCTGCGTGATGGTGACCTGATAAAGCATGGCAGATTAAAATCGCATTGCTACGCTGCGCGTTGAGCTCGCCATAGGTTTCATAAATAATTTCGTATTCATTCAGTTGCCGGCCACAGGCCAAGGCTAACGGCTGATCAAAGCGTGCCACTTTAGGGCTGACCAGCCCTACTGAGTTTTCAGGAAAAACGTGGGCCACCTAGTACTCCATTAGCTTAATTTAGACTGACTTCTTGGCTGGGGTGCTCTGCGAGTAATGCAACGGGACTGACGTTGTTTCACAGCTACCCTAGATCAAGTTCAGCGGGATAGTTTACCGGATTAATAATGCGAACGCGTTTTTGCCGACTTAGCTCGCCACTTTCAATGGTGATCGCCTGTTTACTAACGGCAAACAGCTTGCTTAAAAAGCGTACCAGCTCGCTATTGGCTTTGCCCTCTACAGGTGGGGCTTGCAGTCGAATTTTCAAGCGTTCGCCATGTACACCAGCCAGTTCACTTTTCTTAGCACCGGGCTGAATATGGCAAGCTAAGATTAAGTCTTGATTATCCCAGCGTGCGTATTGTGTCATAGAAACGGGCTAATAAGGGTGCGTATTGGGCCGACTAATCCAGTGCTTTTCGCCACTGCTTCGATCACAAAGCGATCAAAAAGGTTGAGTGCGATAAAGGCAAAAATGGGCGAGATATCAATACCGCCCAAGTCCGGCAACATTCGGCGGATAGGAGCTAAAACGGGTTGGCACACTTGGTGTATCAGCTGAGCGGCAGGATTAAAACTGCCGGGCGCTACCCAGGATAAAATAATGCTGATAATTAAGGCGAAAAAGAAGATTTTCATAAACAATGCGCTCAGGCTTATCAAAATCCAAATAGCTAAACGCAACAGAATATCGAACGCGGGCGCACCTGCCAGCATAAGTACCGCAATGGCTAACGCCATATGCACTAAAAAAGCTAATGCCAAAGCGGCTAAATCCAGACCCGCAAACCCGGGAATAATTTTACGCAAAGGTGTTAGCAAAGGTTGCGTGACCTTCACTACAAACTGGCTAATAGGGTTGTAAAAATCAGCACGTACCAGCTGCAAAATAAATCTGAACAACACCACAAAAATATAGAGCTGCCCTAGGGTTTGTAAGATGTAGATAAATGCTTCGTTAAGTGCAGACATAGAGACCTTCTTAATCAGTAAATTGCTGTGCTAGCTCAGCTGAACGTTGCGCTGCCGCTGCAAGTGCCAGGGACACAATAGACTCAAAGCCTGCAGCTTGGAAGCTGCGAATAGCTGCATCAGTGGTGCCCTGTGGCGAGGTTACTTGTTGGCGTAACTCGGCTGCAGAGAGCGGGCTTTCGCATAGCATGCGCGCGGCACCTAAAGCCGTTTGTTGCGCCAACTGCTTAGCGGTATGTTCATTAAGACCTAATTTAACCCCAGCTTCTACCATGGCTTCAACTAACAAGAAGAAATAAGCCGGACCACTGCCAGAAACAGCAGTCACCGCATCTATTTGCTGCTCTTCAGATAGCCACACTGAAGCACCTACGGAGTTTAGAATGTGTTCGGCGGCTTGTTTTTGAGCTGTGCTTACCGCCTCAGCGGCAAATAACCCGCTAATACCCTGTTGCACTAATGCCGGTGTGTTGGGCATGCAGCGGACAATGCTTTGGTGTTGCAGCCATTGCGCTAAACTGGCTGTGGTGATACCGGCGGCAATTGAAATAATGAGTTGCTGCGCCGTCAACTGCTGTGCAAGAGACTCACAGACTTGGCGCATAATCTGTGGTTTAACCGCCAAAATAATAATATCGGCACCCGCACAAGCCTGTTGGTTGTCAGCAAAGGTTTGAATGTTAAATTGTTGCGCGATCTGTGCGCGGCGCTCAGCGTTGGGTTCGCTGGCGCAAATATGCGCTGCTGGCGTACCCTGAGCTAATAAACCGCCGATCAGGCTGCTGGCCATATTGCCTGCGCCAATAAAAGAGATTTTGTTCATGGTTGGATTAATTCCTTTGCCCAAAAATAGCTGTGCCAATGCGGATGCAGGTTGCACCTTCAGCAATAGCGGCTTCTAAGTCATTGCTCATGCCCATAGATAGGGTATCCAATTGCAAACCAAGTTGCTGATTAAGTTCCTGCATCAATAGATTGGTCTGCCTGAATGCGGCCCGTTGTTCAGTAAAGTCAGTACTAGGCTGCGGAATGATCATCAGCCCGCGCAGTGTCACATTGTCTAAATTCTGTATTGCAGAGGCAAGCTCTGTGAGCTCGTCAATGGCGCAGCCAGACTTAGTTGCTTCTTGGCTAATGTTAACTTGCACGCAAATGTTAAGAGGTGGCAGGTGGGTAGGGCGTTGTGCAGAAAGCCGTTGGGCAACTTTTAACCGATCTACCGTATGCACCCAAGTGAAATTCTCGGCAATGGCTTTGGTTTTGTTCGATTGAACCGGGCCCAAAAAATGCCAAGTAAGTGGCAAACGCGTGAGTTGCGCTTGTTTTTCTAATGCTTCTTGTAGATAGTTTTCACCTATATCGAACAAGCCAGCCTCATGGGCCTGAGCAATAGCTGATGCTGGGTGAGTTTTGCTTACTGCTAATATTTTTATGCTGTCAGCTGAGCGCTGATAGGTAGCCGCAGCAGAGCGTATCTGATCACGCAATTTATTAATGTTATCTGTTATTGTAGACATAATTAAGTAGGACTGATTGTTTATATTGGCAACTCTAACTGTCTGCCGAAGAATTTGGGGGATTCATGGATATTACCGAACTGCTGGCCTTTAGTGCAAAGAACGGTGCGTCAGACTTGCACTTATCTGCGGGATTACCGCCCATGATACGTGTTGACGGCGATGTGCGTCGTATTAATTTGCCCGCACTCGAACACAAACAGGTGCACTCGCTCATTTATGACATCATGAATGATAAACAACGCAAAGATTTCGAAGAGTTTTTGGAAACGGACTTCTCCTTTGAAGTGCCCGGCGTGGCACGCTTCCGGGTTAACGCATTTAACCAAAACCGTGGTGCCGGTGCAGTATTTAGAACCATTCCATCTAAGGTGCTTAGCATGGACGATCTGGGTCTAGGTGATGTGTTCCGTAAGATCGCTGATGTACCACGCGGTTTAGTCTTGGTAACAGGGCCTACAGGTTCGGGTAAGTCGACCACTCTCGCTGCATTAATTGATTATTTAAATGCCAATAAATTTCAGCACATTTTGACCATTGAAGACCCGATTGAGTTTGTGCATGAACCGAAGAAATGTTTGATTAACCAGCGTGAAGTTCACCGTGATACCCATGGCTTTAGTGAAGCATTGCGCTCTGCGTTGCGTGAAGACCCTGATGTAATTCTTGTGGGCGAGATGCGTGACTTAGAAACCATCCGTCTGGCGTTGACAGCGGCGGAAACGGGGCACTTAGTTTTTGGTACGTTGCACACCACCTCTGCAGCAAAAACCATTGACCGGGTGGTGGACGTATTCCCGGCAGAAGAAAAATCTATGGTGCGCTCAATGTTGTCGGAATCCTTGCAGGCCGTGGTGTCGCAAACCCTGATGAAAAAAGTGGGCGGAGGGCGTGTTGCAGCCTTTGAGATTATGCTCGGTACGCCCGCTATTCGTAACCTTATTCGTGAAGATAAAGTCGCGCAAATGTACTCGGCTATCCAGACCGGCGGCAGCATCGGCATGCAGACATTAGATAGCAACCTGAAAACGCTGTTGAGCAAAGGTTTGATTACCCGTGAAAGCGCGCGCGAAAAGGCCAAGACTCCAGAGAATTTCTAACTGTACTGAGTTGGAACACTGGCTGATTAAAGCAATTAATGATGAAGATGAATAGGGCGTAATTATGGAGCTTGAGAAATTACTGCGTTTAATGGTGGAAAAAGGAGCATCTGACCTGTTTATTACCACAGGTGTGCCACCATCGATGAAGATTAATGGCAAAATCATGCACGTTACCAAGTCACCACTTACGCCTGAGCAAGCCCGGGAAATTGTATTTGGTTCGATGAACGAGGTGCAACGTCGCGAGTTTACTGAAGAGTTAGAGTGTAACTACGCTATCAGTGCTCGCGGTATTGGACGTTTCAGGGCGAGTGCTTTTTACCAGCGCAACTTAGTGGGCATGGTTTTGCGTCGTATCTCTACACAAATTCCAACGTTAGAAGAACTCAGGCTGCCGGAAATTTTGAAGAAGATCTCTATGTCTAAGCGCGGCTTGGTTCTTTTTGTTGGGGCTACAGGTACAGGTAAGTCGACCTCGTTAGCGGCAATGGTTGGTTTTCGCAATGAAAATAGCTCAGGGCACATTATTTCCATTGAGGACCCCATTGAGTTTATTCACCAGCATAAAAACTGCATTGTGACTCAGCGCGAAGTGGGGATTGATACTGAATCCTTTGAGGTTGCTCTGAAAAATACACTACGCCAAGCACCTGACGTTATCTTAATTGGTGAGGTTCGTACGCGGGTAACCATGGAGTATGCGGTAACCTTTGCTGAAACAGGTCACCTATGTTTGGCTACTTTGCACGCCAACAACGCCAACCAAGCTTTGGACCGTATCATTAACTTTTTCCCAGCCGATCGACAGCAGCAAGTGTGGCTGGACTTGTCACTAAACCTGCGGGCTATTGTTGCCCAACAGTTGGTACCAACACCTGATGGCAAAGGTCGCCGTGCGGTGATTGAAGTGCTGATTAACACGCCCTTAGCTGCGGACTTGATTCGCAAAGGCTCTGTCAGCGAGCTCAAGCCGTTGATGATGCGTTCCAACGAGCTGGGTATGCAGACCTTTGATCAGGCGTTGTACAAGCTGTATACCCAAGGCGAAATCAGTTACGAAGACGCACTAGCTCATGCTGACTCTGCTAACGATTTGCGTCTTATGATTAAGCTCGGCTCAGAAACCTCTGCGGAGAGTCTAAGCCCAGCAGCAAAAAAATTATCGATAGATCTGTCAGATGACAATCCAGGGATTAGTTTCCAATAGTGGTATGTTTTACCTGTGTAAAGGTGGAGGTTCAATGAGTACGAAAATTAGGGTTTGGGATGCTCCTTTAAGGCTGTTTCACTGGTCATTGGTCATTGCTGTATTTGCAGCAATTTTCACGGGTTTGCAGGGCGGTTCATGGATGGATAGGCATGCCACGATTGGCTTGGCCGTTATCGGTTTGCTTAGCTTTAGACTGGCGTGGCTGGTACTGGGTTCAACCTATGCGCGCATCCCGGCTTTATTCCGCGCGTTTATCGCACTACCCCAGTATCTAAAAGGAGATTGGCGCACCTTAGGCCATAATCCTCTGGGTGTTATGTCAATGGTGGCCTTGCTGTTGATGCTGGGCTGGCAAGCTGTAAGTGGCTTGTTTACCAATGATGAAATTGCTTTTTCCGGACCCTTATCCCGCTTGCTGAGCAAGAGTGATAGTTTGTACATCACTGGTCTGCACCGACTAGGCCTTTGGGTTTTGGTTGGTTTGATTAGTTTGCATGTGTTGGCCGTGCTTTATCATGAGTTTGTGCTTAAACACACTATTGTTAAGCCGATGTTGACAGGCGATACACAGAAAACCGATGCACAGCAAAAACCCGCGGTGGGTGGTGGTTGGATTGCATTCATTGTTGCTCTGATGATTGCCGCGGGTGGCGTATATTTAGCCACTGGAGCTTGGCAACCCCCGCCCCCTGCGCCGCCTGTTTCTGCCCCTGCTTGGTAGGATCAAAAAAGCCGAACACGAAGTTCGGCTTTTTTATAGTGCGCTAAGACTTACATCTTTTCGCGGTACTTATCGTGGCAGCCTTTGCAGCTATCGCCTGTGGCGGCAAATGCCTTGATGATTGCTGCTTTGTCGCCGGTCTTAGCTACTTCGGCTAACTCGTTGGCCGCTTTGCTAAATGCCATGGCTACTTTGCCAACACCTTCCATGTCGGTAAACATTTCTGGGCGTACGTTGGTTTTAGTGTCACCGATACTTTTTTCTGTGCCTGGGGTGAAGAGCGCACCCATGCCGGAGTTGGCCGTGGCGGCAATACTGTTAGCTGCAGCCTGAACCTGAGCAGGATCCCAAGCCATGGTGCCATCAATGGCCATGGCTTTGATTTTGCCCATATTCCAGCTCATAAAGCTGTAACCGGCCTTACGGAAAATAATTTGCTCTTCTGGATCAGGCTGTGCGTTAGCCTGTAGGCTGGTGGCTATTAACAGTGCAGACATGCTGCCCAGTACTAGTTTTCTCATAGGATACTCCTGTTTAGGGCTAGGTTAAGTGCGCATTGACTGTAGAATAGAGTCAATGATAAAAAGATAGTAGATTGAAAAGTTGTATACATACTATACAAAATAATTATTTATGTATAGTTGCTCAGGTACACATATCGGGCAAACCTATCAAGTGGCTGGCTGTAATGATTTTTATGAGCTATTGCATGAGTTTTTTACCACGCTTTCGATCCGGCTCGTTATAGGCGCTGACCACCCGTTGGTACATG
>LSQX01051960.1_pt1 | contig 18916 bp, 15 predicted proteins | sample 654561 | NCBI WGS metagenome assembly LSQX01 (sample SAMN04489861, study PRJNA283612) | anaerobic digester metagenome | isolation source: 4 biogas reactors fed with cattle manure at either 37C or 55C with and... | place: Denmark: Kongens Lyngby | collected 2014
GCCGTACGCTGGATTCTCTCCGGACGAGGGCTGAGAGACTGTCCGAACTTCCCCCCCTGGTGAAGGTGATGGAGAGGGGGGCGAAACAGTGGGGGCCTGACCTGAAAAAGGCGGAGTCCGACAGTGCCCGGCTTCTCCTGAGGATCAGCGGGCTCAGAAAGGAGCTGGCCGCAGGGACCCCTCTGGCCGCGCTTGAGGCGGGAATAGCCATGGCGGCGGAGGACCACGCACGGAACCGTGCCCATCTGGAAAAAAACCTGGAGGAGATGGAGATCCTCCGGGAGATTTCGGAAGCGGAAGAGCTTCTTTCCGCTTCCGAGGAGGAACGGACTGCCCTCCTCGAGGCCGGGAAGCTGGCACGGGAAGGGGCGGCGGCCATGAAGCGGAACCGGGAAGGATGGCAGTCCGCCCTTTCCGAGTTCGAGCGGGTCAGGAAGGCGCTCCGCCGGGGATACGCCCACTTCTTCGAAAAGAAGGGAATCCCCGGGTGGATGGTTATCGGGAGGGACGAGCAGGCCATGGCCTCACCGGAGAAAAAACTCCCGGGGGAATTCGGCGCCTGGCTTGAGACCCTCCTGCGCATGGAGGGGAGCATCGCATCCGACCTGAAAAAAGTCCCTGTCCCGGACGGAAGAACGGGGAAGGAATCGGCGGAAACCGCCCGAAGGGCCCGGATTCTTGCCGGGGACCTTCATCCCCTGGCCGAGGCCGCCCGAGTGTCTTTCGAGGCGGCTGACGGGGCTCTCGGCAGTCTTCTTGCCGCCGCAGCGTCCGCGCCCCGGGAACCTGCCCTTGCCGTGTCACACCCTTCCGGCGGGGAAGCCGGGCAGGAACTTGCCTTTTCGGCGGAGACCGAAAAGGCTCCCCCGTCAGCCGTCATCCTGTGGGATTTCGGCGACGGAACCGCGGCCGAAGGGCGGACGGCCGTTCATGCCTATTCCAGGGAAGGAACGTACCGGGGATCGGCCGTCCTTCTCCTGCAGGGGAAAAAGGCAGCCCGGAAGGACTTTGCCGTGAATATCGCTCCAGCCAGAGCCGGGAGACAGCCGGGAGTCCTGACTGTCGTTCCGGGCGTTCACGAAGGAATCGGGGCGCTTTTCGGGCTGTCCGGCATTCCGGAAGGGGAGCGGAAGAGCAGGGAGGACGTACCGAACGGCTACTACCTGAACACGGAGATTTTCAGCTCCGAGTGTTTCCTGGTGTACCTCACCCCCGACGGGAAGGAGATCAGGACAGCCTTCAAGGGGGCGAAGAGTGTTCCCGATCCCGGGCCGAACCGGCTGGCAGCCATTGCGGGATCCCTGGCCTACAGCAGGAAGAAATCGGTGGTCGGCTTCTTCCATGACGGCAAAGCGCTCAGGGAAAGGTCGCCTGCTGAGGCCATATCCGGCGGAACGGTGGTCAACTATTCCGTGGCCGACCTCCGCCCCGCTCCCGACCCCGAAGAAGCGAAGCTGTTCCACAGGGCCCGCTTCGGCTTCGACGGGGCAATGCCGGCGGAACAGCTGAAAGCCATGGGGATCACCATCCTGACGAAAGGAACCCTCCGGATTTCGAGAAGGGGTCCCGCCGCAGGGGAGGAGTTCGGCACGTGGGTCTACGGGGCGGTGGAGGGTAATTTTCTTCTGAATCTCTCCATCAACCGCTGGTCCATACGGCCGGATAACTGGAACCCTCCGGCCTTCGACCCGGACGAGGCGGCCTTCGAAATAGCAGGCAGGCTGTTTCCTGAATGACAGGGGGATATTTTTCCGAACATGCATGCTAAAATTATATCTGTTGAGGGACAATCAACGAGAGCCGGAATGAAGGAGGGGGTCGAATGGGACTCCTGAACGTGGACCAGCTGAAGCCCGGCATGGTCCTTGAAAGCAGGCTTGCGGCATTCAATGGCCGTGTTCTCCTGCCAAGGGGAGCGGTCCTTACCGATGCTCATATCCGGACCATGAAGGTCTGGGGAGTTGTGGAAGCCGACATCGAGGGAGAGGGAGGGGAAGGGAACGGCGAGTCCTCCGTACTCAGAATTCCCGCGGAGATTCTCCGGCAGGCGGAGGGTACCGTGAAGGCCCTCTTCAGCGTTCCCCCTGTGCGGTCTCCCATGAAGGAAATCTACGCCCTGGCTCTTGAGCGGGTCGCTTCATCCTTTAAAGAGGGGCAAACAGCCGACAAGCCGAAAGTAATGGACATCACCCATGAAAAAAAGAAGGGGACGGCGGGAAATATAAAGGGAAGCATAACGCCGTCGGACCTCGTCTCCCGGGAACTCCGGCTCGCTTCCCTGCCGGACGTTTACTACCGGATCATGGAGGTCATCAATTCTGCGCGGAGTTCGGCCTCCAACATTGCCGATGCGGTGAGCAAGGACACGAGCCTTCTCGCAAGGCTCCTCAAGCTGGTGAACAGCGCTTTTTACGGATTTCCTTCAAGAATCGAGACTGTATCGCGCGCCGTGGCGGTCATCGGGACGAAGGAACTCTCCACCCTTGCCCTCGGCATAACAGCGGTCCAGTTTTTCAACGACATCCCTCCCGAGTTCGTGGACATGAAAAGTTTCTGGAGGCACTCAGTGGCCTGCGGCGTCTATGCCCGTCTCCTCGCCTCGGAAAAAGTGGGGGTCTCGGAAGAAAGGCTTTTCGTCGCGGGACTTCTTCATGACCTGGGCAAGCTGGTTCTCTTCAGGCAGATTCCCTTTTCGGCACGGGAAGCCCTCGAGCATGCGGAAAAGGAGAAGATACCTGTTTTCGAGGCCGAGAGGCACATCCTGGGATTCGATCACGCCCAGGTGGGGGGACTGCTGCTGAGGGAGTGGAAACTGCCCACGCCCCTTGAAACAGGAGTCCGTTTCCACCACAACCCCGCCGCTTCCCCCTCCCCCCTCGAACCCGCCATTTTGAACGTGGCGGATTCCCTGGCCATCGCCATGGGGATTGGAAAGAGCGGATCCTCGGTAGTTCCCGAAATTGACCCGGAAACCTGGACTGCCGCCGGTCTTTCCGCCGGTGTCTTCCAGCCGGTGGTCCGGCAGGCGGACAGGCAGATCGACGATATCACGGCCACATTTCTGGGAAATGGAGGAAGGTGAGGTGGGGCACCCGGAAGAACGGATTGCCTTCCTCGAGAAGCGCCTCCGCATACTGGAAGAACGGAATGCCTTCTTCTGGAAGGAGAAGAATTTCGCTGTGGAGGCCCTGGATTCAGCAGTAACACTTGGAAGTTTTGATACAAGCCTCAACCGCCTCAACGATCCGAGGCCCATCATCGAGGAGACCCTCTCACGGGCGGGGAGCCTTCTTCCCTTCCGCGCCGCTGCCATCTATCTTGTGCGGGAGGACTCTTCCTTCATCCAGGCTCTCTGTTCGCCGCCGGAGCATGCAGCGGAGATCGAACAGCTCGTCTCCAGAAGGATCGAGGACCGTACCTTCGCCTGGGCTCTCAAGAGGCGGAAGACCGTGGTGTCAGGCGTTTCCGGCCCAGAGCCTCTCCATCTGCTTCATGTCATCACCACAATTTCCCGGACACGGGGGATGTTTGCCGGCATTCTCGAAGGAGAGTGGCAGGATATGTCGGACTACTCCCTTTCCCTCCTGTCCGTGCTCCTTTCCGCTGCGGCCGGAGCCCTGGAGAGCTACGAGCTCTACCATAACCTCCGCAGACTCAACGGGGATCTTGCCGAACGCATGGCGCAGCTCGAAGAGTCCCGCAGGGAACTCGAGGAATACAGGACGTTCCTCGAGCAGCAGGTGGACCGCAGAACCCTGGAGCTTTCAAGGGCGAACGAGGAAATGAAGATGGAGATCGCCGAGCGGATGCGGGCGGAGGAGGACCTCCGCTCCAGCGAAGAGATGCTCCGCCTTGCCGTGGAAGGCATGGGGGAGGGACTCTGGATCTGGGACGGTGCAACGGGGAAAATAGATCTTTCCCCCCTCTCCGCTGAAATTCTCTGCGGCGGAGATGCCGATGCCGCTTCCTGCATCAGGAGATCCTCATCCGGGGAGGCCTGGGAGCGGATCATCCACGAAGAAGACCGGCAGCGGTTCGCAAAGAAAAAGGAACGGTGCTTTTCCGGACAAGTTCAGGGCTACAGCGCGGAGTACCGTGTTCGGGGGAAGGACGGGCAGTGGCGGTGGATTCTCGAGCGGGGAAGAGTGGTCAGGAAAGACCCCAAGGGCAGTCCGCTCACTATCGCCGGAACCCATTCGGACATCACCGGGAGGAAAAACCTCGAGGAGCACATCCGTTTTCAGGCCACCCACGATTTCCTTACAGGGCTTCCCAACCGATTCCTTTTTGAAGACCGGCTGGTTCAGGTGCTGGCGAGAGCGAAACGGCAGAAAAAGAAGGCTGCCCTCTTCTTCGTGGACATGGACGATTTCAAGAAAATCAACGACTGCTACGGCCACACCGAGGGAGACAGTCTCCTGAAGGAAACCGCGGCACGGATTGCCGCGCGCGTCCGCGAAATGGACACGGTCTGCAGGCTCGGAGGGGATGAGTTCACCGTCATTCTGCCGGACATAGGCTGTCCCGGCGAGGCGGAGACCGTGGCGGGACGAATTATCGAAGCTTTCAGGGACCCCTTCCCGGCCGGAGGAGAGAGTGTTTTCCTTGCCGTATCCATCGGCATTGGAATATTCCCGGACCACGGGGAGACGATGGACGATCTTCTGAAGAGCGCCGACGAGGCGATGTACAGGGCCAAGGACCAGGGGAAGAATACCTGCTCTTTCCCGCCGTCGCCCGGTTCCGAATCCTGACGCACAGGACAGGGAACGACTGCACTTCCGGCCGTTTCCATTGGACTGCGTTCCTCTTCAGGGCTGGTTTCCCGTTGTTGACCTTTCGTTTTTTCCGCAACATAACATCCCGAATGCCCGGCAAGGCTGTTTTCCGCCTGATCGGTCTGACCTTCGGTCTTTCCCGGGTTCTGAACTGAAAGCGGCAGAAAAGGAGGCGATTCCTGGTGAGGATTTCCATTCCCTACGGAAACTCCCGGGTTTCCTGCGAAATACCTGATTCCAGGCTTCGGGCTGTCCTCGCCCCGAAGTTCAGGAAAGCGGCGGCGGACAAGACGGGAGAAGAGATCGTCAGAACATCCCTCGCCCGTCCCGTCGGCAGCCCTCCTCTCAGGGAGCTCGCCGCTGGAAAGAAGAAGGTGGTCATCATCTCAAGCGACCACACCAGGCCAGTGCCCAGCGCGGTCATCATGCCCCTTCTCCTGGAGGAGATCCGGGCCGGCAATCCCGGGGCGGACATCACCATTCTCGTAGCCACAGGATGCCACAGGAGCACATCGGAGGACGAACTCGAGGAGCGGTACGGCACGGAGATTGTCCGCACCGTGCGGGTCGTGGTCCATGACAGCCTGGACGAAAACAGCCTCGTATCCGTGGGGACTCTTCCCTCGGGCGGTGACCTTGTCCTGAACCGTCTCGCACTGGAGGCGGATCTCCTGGCTGCGGAGGGATTCATAGAGCCTCATTTCTTTGCCGGCTTTTCCGGCGGACGGAAGAGTGTTCTTCCAGGCGTGGCGGCTTACAGAACGGTACTGGCCAACCATTGCGCCGAGTTCATCGACTCACCGGGAGCAAGGACCGGCATCCTCGAGGGAAACCCCATCCACAAAGACATGGTCTACGCTGCCAGGAAAGCTGGGCTCGCCTTCATCTGCAACGTGGTCCTCGAACCGGACAAGCGCATCTCCGCCGCCTTCAGCGGGGACATGGAAAAAGCCCACAAAGAGGGGTGCGCCTTCCTTGGCAGCATGGCCAGGGTGCAGGCTGCTCAGGCGGACATCGTGATCACAGGCAACGGGGGATATCCCCTTGACCAGAACATCTACCAGGCGGTGAAAAGCATGACCGCCGCAGAGGCCTCCTGCAGGCCGGGTGGGGTCATCATCGAGGCTGCCGAATGCAGGGACGGCCACGGAGGGGAAGCCTTCTACCGTGCCTTCGAAGAGATTTCCACAGCCCGGGGCGTACTGGACGCAATCCTTGCCCGGGGGAGGGACGCGACCGAACCTGATCAGTGGGAAACCCAGATCCTTGCCAGGATACTTGTGAATCACACCGTGATCATGGTGACGTCCGCACCGAGGGAGATGGCTGAACATCTGAACATGCTGTGGGCCCCCTCCCTGCAGGACGCCCTTGCTCTGGCGGAGGAGATCATGGGTGCCCGGGAGGCCTCCGTGACGGTCATTCCCGACGGAGTGTCGGTCATCGTGGATCCTGCCGGTGCCTGACGGGAGGCCTGCGACCGGGCACAAAAGGAAGGGAAGCTGACATTGATCCGCTGTGCCGGCGGGTTCGGCAACTCCGCAGCCGGAGCGCTGCATCCGCCGTCTGACCTCCTCCCGCGGGGAGAAAAACTCAAGCGAGGTGACCGCTGGTTCATGAAACAGATTCGGGATGACGCCATGAAGATCGGATTGAAGGCCATAGAAACGGTTCTGCCGGAAAATGCGGTGAGAGCTGCCATCCAGGCGGAGGAATTTTCACGGAGACTCTCCGGGGGAGGAAAAATAGTTCTCGTCTCCATCGGAAAGGCTGCGTGGAGAATGGCGAAGGCCGCCTCCGAAACCATAGGGGACAGGCTTTGCGGCGGTACGGTGGTCACCAAGTACGGCCATTCCATGGGGGAGATCGAAGGCCTGGAAATCTTTGAGGCAGGGCATCCTCTGCCTGATGAAAACACCCTCCTCGGCACGGCCAGAGCCCTGGAAAAAGTGAAACATCTCTCTGATGAGGACACGGTGCTTTTCCTCGTGTCGGGGGGAGGCTCCGCCCTTTTTGAAAAGCCCCGGGACGGCGTGACCCTTGATGACCTCGTGTCGCTGACGGACCAGCTCCTTGCCTGCGGAGCCGACATCGTGGAGATCAACATGATACGGAAACGCCTTTCTTCCGTAAAGGGAGGGAGATTCGCCCGGTATGTACAGCCTGCCCGCGTTTATGCCGTGGTGCTTTCCGACGTGCTCGGCGACCGCCTCGACAGCATCGCCTCCGGGCCCGCCCATCCTGACGGGTCCACCGTGCAGGAGGCTCTCCGTATCGTGGACAAATACGGGCTCTCCTTCCGGCCGGGGCTTCTCGAAGCCCTCGGCGAAGAGACGCCGAAGACCCTCTCAAACGTCTCGACGGTGATCGCCGGCAGCGTGTCCGCACTGTGCGGCGCCGCGGAAAAAGCTGCGAAGGATCTGGGGTACAGACCTCTGCTCCTCACCACCACCCTGAACTGCGAGGCCCGGGAAGCAGGCTCCTTTATGGCCTCCATAGCCCGGCAAATTCAGGGCACGGGGCATCCCCTCCAGGCTCCCTGCGCGGTGATCCTCGGGGGAGAAACGGTGGTGCACCTCAAAGGAAAGGGCAAGGGCGGCCGCAATCAGGAACTGGCCCTTGCAGCAGCCCTGGGAATCAGGGGCCTGAAGGATACGGTCCTTCTCTCCATTGGCTCCGACGGGACCGACGGGCCCACGGATGCAGCCGGCGGACTCGTTGACGGCCAGACCGGGGAAGCCATCCTCTCCCTCGGCATGGACCCGGAGTCACTCCTCGGGGAGAACGATTCCTACCGTGCCCTGGATGCCTGCGGGAGCCTCGTGAGGACAGGACCGACGGGGACCAACGTAAACGACCTGGCCGTCCTGCTCTGCAGGTAGGGCGGGTTCCATGAAATGCAGAGTGCTCCCCTTCGAAGGGGAGCACTCTTCTTTGCGGTACAGAGGATGCGGACGGTCTGTTTCTCTCAGGCGGACGGTTCGGCAAAACCGAAACAGTCGCCTCCCGCTGCCTTGCCGGAGGAAAGGGCCGATTCCGCAGCCCGGAGGAGGGCCTTTCCATCCATGCCGTTTTCAGGAAACAGGCTGATGCCGATGGTGGCCGACAGGAGAATGTTTCCGCAGTACCCCGCTGCGGCGGTCCGTACAGCCAGGAGGATCCGCTCCGCCACCATGGCGGCCTCCTCCCTGTTCCGCAGTTTCGGCAGGATGAGGTAAAAGTTCACTCCCTCCATGCGGTAGAGAATATCGTCCTGGCGGCATAAGCTCTGGATCTTTTTCGCCACTCCCTTGAGCAGAAGGTCGGCCATGTCTCTTCCTATGGCCTCGTTTACTGCGTTGAAATGATCCAGGTCAATCATGAACAGCGCGAGGGAGGACCCTGTCCGATGGGCTTCCGCAAGGGAGAAAAGAAGTTTCCTGTTGAACTGTCCCCTGTTCGACGGGCTTCCGAGAGGGTCCTGGCCCGCCTGGAGCATGATTTCATCCTCCAGTTCCTTCCGGGACGTGGCGTCGAGGGCAACAACAATGGCTGCCCGCTTCCCTCCGAAGGACCCGGCGATGGGGGAAACCCTGGCCTCCTGGAAAAAGGTTTTTCCGCGGAGGGTGATTTCAAAGGTGAAGAACTGCGGCGTGCCTGTCTCTATGCATCGCTTCACGGGAGCGAGGAGTTCCGCGCCCCGTTCGGGAGGAAGCACCGCGTCCACTTTCTTGCCGAGAAGCCCCGCCGCTTCCTCCACAAGAGGCGTGTCACGGGATCCGGTGACCCTGAGACACTCCCCGTCCTCAGCAACGATGAGGAGCACTGCGGGAATGGCGTTCAGAAAAGCCTGCAGGTCCTCCTGGTTCTTTTTGAGGAGATCGTCCGCCTCTTTGTGGGCCGTGATGTCGGCAAGAGTCCAGAGAAATTCATCGGGAACGCCCGGCGAAGGCTCCAGCCGGCAGATCCTGTGGGATACCCACCGCCATGAGCGGTCAGCGGCGGCAATTCTGTAGACCCTTGAAGCGCCGTCCGGGGAGAATTCCAGCCCTTCCCTGTCGGCGGGGTGGATTATGTCTGCGTAGCGGACCTTCCCCGAGGTGAAGTCAGAGGGTGCGTAGCCGAAAGAGGCAATCGCGCCCGAGACGAAGCATGGTGTTTCCCTGTTGCCCGAAACCCATAGTATGGATACTATGGGACTGATGTTGACCACGTGTTCGAAATTCACTCCGCCGCAACTGTCCATTCCCGCTTCAACTCCTCTTTTCCTGTTCTTCATGCCCGGGAAAGTAGCCAAAGCCGCCCGGGGATAATTGTACCATATCGGGCCGCCGCCCTCCCCTCAGGGTATGTTCTTTCCTCTTGACAGGATGCATTTGATTGATTATTCTTGTGGTATACCATGGAAGGAAGTGGTATACCACTTGAGAAAAGACAATCTCGCCTCCGGAGTCTATGAAAGAATAAAGAAAGGGATTCTCTCCCTGGAGTTCCCTCCGGAATGCATCCTTCAGGAGCGGAACCTCGCCGAAGAGCTCGGCGTGAGCCGTACGCCTGTCCGTGAGGCGGTCCACCGTCTGTCCCAGGAGGGGTGGCTCCGGGTGAATTCCCGGAAGAACATCCAGGTCCGGCCGGTTTCCGCGTCGGATCTCCGGGAGGTGTTCCAGGCCAGGCGGATTCTTGAGCGGGAAGCGCTGGACCTTCTTCTCTCAACAGGCCTCGCCAGGGAAGCGGGGCGAAAGATGTCCGCCATGGCGGAGGTTATGAACGAATCCCGTGGGAGTCTCTTCTCCTTTATCACGGCAGACCAGTCCTTTCACTCCGTTCTCTTTCTCGTCCTCGGGAATTCTGTCCTCCGAAAGTTCTGGAGCACGGTGAGCGAAGAAATGATCTGGCTTGGCATGCTGGCAATGGACGAAAAACGCTACGACCACGTTCTCGGGGAGCACGGGAAAATCCTCGGTGCCATGGAAGAAGGGAAAAAACGGGCTGCCCGGGAGGCCCTCCTGGAGCATCTTGAAAAAACAGAGGTTATTTTGCTGCGGAAGATCGAGGACATTTCGTCCTCATACGGAAGAAGGTGCTGAAACAATGTGGATGAAAAGTACGGAACTGGGAAAGGACGGCGTTTCCCGGGAGGTTCATCTTTCCTGGGACGCCTGTGTGGCTGCAGGGTACACAGGCCGGGACCAGGCCGGGGTGCTCGCCCACGTGGAGGAGCTGCGGAAGATCGGTGTTCCCGCCCCGGAGAAGGTCCCCTCCATGTACTGGGTGGAACCGGAGCGGGTATCGAACACCGGGCTGCTCTGGGTGGTGGGTGAATTTTCTTCCGGCGAGGGGGAGGTATTTCTCGCGCGGGACAAGGGGAACAATCTCTGCGTGACAGTGGCCAGCGACCATACTGACAGGGCCCTTGAGACGGTCTCCGTGGCCAAGGCGAAGCAGGCCTGCTCGAAGGTCGTTGGATCCCTCTTCTGGAGGGTTGACGAGGTGAGGGGCCACTGGGATTCCATCGAACTGAGAACCTGGAACGACGGAAAACTCTACCAGGAAGGAACCCTCGGGAAAATGCTTCCGCCTGAGAAACTTTTCGAGCTGGCCCGGGAGGACGCCCCGGCGGGAACGGGAAAACTTGCCCTGTTCAGCGGCACCCTGCCGGTGCTCGGCGAGGGGATCGTCTACGGGACACGCTACGTCCTCTCCCTGATGGATCCTGTTCTTGGAAGGGAAATCCGGCACGAGTATTCCGTGCGGGTCCTTCCCGATCGTAATTGAGGAGGTGGTTCCGTGAAGCTTCGAGTCGGTGTGCTGCAGCTTGATGTCGCCCTGGGCGACCGGGAGAAGAACAGGAAGAACGTGGAGAAGTGGATGGCCTCCGTGTCCGTTCCGTCCGACATGCCCACGGCGGTGGTCATACCGGAAATCTGGGACGTGGGGTACGCCCTCGACAGGGCAGCGGAGCTTGCCGACCCCGAGGGCAGGGGGGCGGCGGAATTTCTCGGGCGTCTGGCCAGGAAGTATGGCGTCTGGTTCGTCGGCGGTTCCGTGCTGGCCTCCACGGGGAGCGGATACGCAAACCGGGCCCAGGTGATCAACCCGAGGGGCGAGCTGGTGGCCTACTACGACAAGGTCCATCTCATCCGTCTCATGGAGGAGGAGAAGTATTTCACCGGCGGCAGAAAGGAATGCCTCTTCTCCCTCGGAGGAGCGAAGGCGGGCTGCGTCATCTGCTACGACATCCGGTTCTGCGAATGGCTGCGCACCTATGCCCTCCGGGGCACGGAGGTGCTTTTCGTGAGCGCCGAGTGGCCCAGCCCGCGGGCGGACCACTGGAAGACCCTGCTCCGGGCACGGGCCATCGAAAACCAGATGTACATGGTGGCCTGCAACCGGTGCGGCACCACCGGGGACACCCATTTCGGCGGCGGCTCCATGATCCTCGGCCCCAAGGGAGAGGTCCTCTTCGAGGGCGGGGAAGGCGAAGAGGCGGGGTTTGTCACCATTGACCTCGACGAGGTGTCCAGGACCAGGAATTTCCTGACGGTCTTCAATGACAGGGTACCCGATATCTACGGGACCCATCTTAAATAGGAGGGGAAGATAATGAAGAGAAGCGGAGTGTTTCTTGCGGCAGTTGCGGTGTTCATGTTCCTTCTGACCGGGGCGGCGTTTGCTGCGGTGGAGTTCAAGTTCGCCCACTCGGGAAGCCTGGAGCACCAGTACCAGATCGGAGCGGAGCAGTTCAAGAAGCTCGTGGAGGAGAAGTCCGGCGGAGAGATGAAAGTCAACATCTTCCCGCAGGCTCAGCTCGGCGGCGAGAGGGACCTGGCCGAAGGAGTCCGCATGGGCACCATCGAAATGAGCTCCGTGGCGGCGGGCAACATGGCAGGGTTCGTTCCCGAGCTCCAGGTGTTCGGCGTGCCTTTCCTCTTCCAGACCAGGGAGCAGGTGTACTCAGTGCTCGACGGCCCCGTGGGCAAGGATCTTGCTGACATCGTGCTCGGCAAGGGCTTCGTGAGCCTCTCCATCTGGGAGGTCGGTTTCAGGAACATCACCAACAACATCCGGCCCGTGAAGACCCCCGACGATATGAAGGGACTGAAGATCAGGGTCCAGGAGTCCAAGATCTGGATCGAGTTCATGAAGAGTCTCGGCGCCGTAGCCACACCCATTCCCTTCGGCGAACTCTATACCGCCCTGCAGCAGAAGGTTGTGGACGGCCAGGAGAATCCCGTGGCCACCATCTACTCCATGAAGTTCTACGAGGTGCAGAAGTACCTCTCGCTGACGGGCCACACCTACGAGCCCGCTCTCGTGGTGGCCAACCCCAAGTGGTTCAACGGCCTCGACCCGAAGCACCAGGCCATCCTGAAGGAAGCGGCCATGGAAGCGGCCGCCTTCCAGCGGCAGAAACTCGCCGACCTCGACAGGGAGCGCTTCGATGTCATCCGGAAGGCCGGAGTGGAAGTGGAGGAGAACCCCGACAAGGCGGCTTTCGCCAAAGCCACCGAGGACCTTCACAAGGTGCTCTCCGATTCTGTTCCCGAGGCCCTTGTCCAGAAGATAAAGGATGAAGTCGCAAAGGTGAAGTAGCACCCCGCGGCTCCGGGGGAGATCTCCCCCGGAGCTTTTTTTAGAGAGCTCGAGGTGGAGTCAAGTGAAAAAAATTCAGGCGCTTTTTTCCGTTCTTACGGGAATCTGCCTTGCGGTAGTCTTTGCCGTGACCTTCGGCCAGGTCATCCAGAGGTACGTCTTCCAGCTCCCCATGCCCTGGGCGACGGACATTATCCGGATTTTCTTCGTGTATTCCGTCTTCTTCGGCATGGCGGTGGGAGTCTTCAAGAAAGCCCACCTCAACATCGACGTGCTCGTCCAGGTACTGCCTCCGCGGCTGAAGCCCTGGTTCGATCTCCTGTCCAACCTGGTGGTCTGCACCTTCCTTTCGGTGGTCCTCAGGTACAGCTTTTCCTTCATGACGGCCAATGCCGACCAGGTGACGCCTTACCTTCTTTTTCCCATGAGCTGGGTCTACATGGTCATTCCCCTGACGGTGGGCTTCATGGTCCTCTTTCTCGTGCTCGACACGGTAAAGCTCCTGGGAACAATGACAGGAAGAGGGAACGGCTCCTCTTCCGCCGGGAGGTGACGGGCCATGCTCTGGATAGCCGGCCTTTTCGGAGTCTTCCTGCTGGGGATTCCCATCTCCTTCTCCCTCGGGGCTACCACCCTCGCGGGGCTGCTCGGGATGGGGCTGCCCCTTGAAGTCATCGTCCAGCGGATGTTCACCGGCATCGACAACTTCGCCTTCGTAGCCATCCCCCTGTTCATCCTCGCGGGCAACCTCATGGCCGTGGGGGGAATATCCAAGAGGATCACCACCTTTTCGGAGGCCCTTGTGGGTCACTGGCCCGGCGGCCTCGGCATGGTGGCCATCGTGGCCTCCATGATCTTCGCCGCCGTCACCGGCTCGGCCATTGCGGCCACTGCCGCCATCGGGGCCCTGCTCATCAGCGAGATGATCTCCAAGGGGTATTCAAGGGGCTATTCCGCCTCACTGGTTGCGACGGCGGGGTCCATCGGGCCCATCATCCCGCCGAGCATTCCCCTGGTGGTCTACGGCGTCATCGTGGGCAGCTCCATCGCGAAGCTGTTCATGGGCGGCGTCATTCCCGGGCTTCTCATGGGCTTCTTCCTCATGGTGGCCAACTGGCTCATCAGCAAACGGAGGGGGTACGTGGGCCGGGAAAAGCGGGCTTCCGGGGCAGAACTCCGGCAGGGCCTCAAGGATGCCATTCTCGCCCTCCTCATGCCGGTGATTATCATCGGCGGCATCGTGGGCGGCATCTTCACCCCCACCGAGTCGGCGGCCATCGCCGTCGCCTATGCCCTGCTCCTCGGAGGAATTGTCTACCGGGAGCTCTCATGGAGGAAGATCGTCCACGCCTTTATCGAGGCGGCCATAACGAACGGGGTCATCCTCACGGTGCTCATGACGGCGAGCCTGTTCATCTGGTTCATGACGGTGAAGATGATTCCCCAGTCAATCACCCAGAGCCTGCTCCAGGTTATCGACACCAGGTGGGGCGCCCTCATGGTGATGAACATCATTCTGCTCATCGCCGGAACCTTTATCGACACCACCAGCGCCCTCACCATTTTCGTCCCGCTCTTCCTGCCCCTGGTGAAGACCTTCGGCATCGACCTGATCCATTTCGGCGTCATGGTGGCGGTGAACCTGACCATCGGCATGTGCACCCCGCCCCTGGGAGTCTGTCTCTTCGTCTCATGCGAGATCGCCGGCACATCCCTCCGGGAGATGTTCAAAGACCTGGTGATCATGCTCATACCGCTGCTCGCCCTGCTGCTGCTCATAACCTACGTCCCCGCGGTGGTGACCTGGCTGCCCGATTTCCTCGGGCTCTGATTGGACCGTAAGGAGGATTATCTTGGCAAAACCGGAGATGGAGTTTACCGACACCCTGCCCCTGGGACAGTGGAGGCAGGTGGAAGGAGCGGAAGGGGTCTTCGAAAAGATCCTTTCCTGGGACCCCGATACGGGGAATCTCACCCGGCTGGTGAAGTTCGGCTCGGGTGTCCGCATCCCGAAGACCCAGGTCCACGATTTCTGCGAGGAGGTGTTCATCCTCGGGGGATACATGGTGGATACCGCCAAGAACCTGACCGCCGCCAAGGGGTACTACGCCTGCAGGCCGGTGGGCATGATCCACGGGCCCTACGAGATCCCGGTATCGTGCCTCTGCTTCGAAACCCGCTACCAGGACCCGGCCCGCCCGCTGAACCCCGACTGTTCCCTGTATGGGATGAAACCGGAATAACCGGCCGAACCGCCCCTGATATCTCAGGGGCGGTTGTTTTTTCTCAGGACTCGTCCTTGCGAATGTTTTTCTTCCCGGAGCACCGTATAATAGAAATATGTGAAATCCTGCATCGAAAGGACGGACGCTCATGGCCCGGAAACGATACCAGCACGAACTGGAGCTGCGCCAGTTCACCCTGGAAGATTATGACGAAGTGAAGCGGATCATGGACAGGATATACCCGAAAATGGGAGGAGCCTGGACCCGGGAGCAGTTCCGGTCGATGATCAGCCGCTTTCCCGAGGGACAGCTCTGCATCGAGGACAAGGGACGCGTCGTCGCCGGCGCCTTTTGCCTCATCATAGACTATTCCCGTTTCGGTGACAGGCATACCTACAAGGAAGTCGTAGGCGACGGGACCCTGAAGAACCATGCCCCCGAGGGGGACTACCTTTACGGCATCGACATCTTCGTATCTCCCGACTACAGGGAGAAACGGCTCGGCAGGCGCCTTTACGACGCAAGAAAGGAACTCTGCGAGACCCTGAACCTCAAGGGGATCATTATCGGGGGGCGGATTCCCGGCTATGCCGAATGGGCGGAGAAGAAGACCCCCCAGCAGTACATCCGCATGGTGAACAACCGGGAAATCTCCGACCCGGTCCTCACATTCCAGGTGAGCAACGAATTCCACTACAAGAAGATCGTGGAGAACTACTGGCCGGAAGACTACAGCTCCAAGGGGTACGGCGTTATCCTCGAGTGGAACAATATCTACTACGAAGAACGGCGGAGACTCATCTCGAAGGTGAAGACCTACATGCGCCTCGGCGTCGTCCAGTGGCAGATGAGGAGTTTCGAATCCTTCGACGACTTCCTCCAGCAGGTGGAGTTCTTCGTGGACACCCAGGCGGGGTACAACACGGACCTTATGCTCTTTCCCGAGCTGTTCAACGCCCCCCTCCTCGCCCAGTTCGACCAGGAGGACCCCGCGGAGGCCATGCGCTCCCTGGCGGCGTACACTACGGACCTGCGGAAGAGCCTGGTGGAGATGGCGGTTTCATACAACATCAACATTGTGTCGGGCAGCGTGCCGGAACTGCGGAACAACAGGCTCTACAACGTGTCCTTTCTCTGCCGGCGCGACGGTACCTGGGACCAGCAGTACAAGCTCCACATCACCCCGGACGAGTACCGCTGCTGGGGGCTCCAGGGAGGGCACGATCTCCAGGTCTTCCAGACGGACGTGGGAAAGGTGGGCATCCTCATCTGCTATGACGTGGAATTCCCGGAGCTCTCCCGGTACCTGGCCATCAAGGGGATGGATATCCTGCTCATCCCCTTCTGGACGGACACGAAGAACGCCTACCTCAGGGTGCGGCGCTGCGCCCAGTCCCGGGCCATCGAAAACGAGTGCTACGTTGCCATAGCGGGAAGCGTGGGGAACATCCCAAAGGTGGAGAATATGGATATCCAGTACGCCCAGTCGGCCATTTTCACTCCGTCGGATTTCGCCTTCCCCCACGATGCGGTGGCGGCGGAAGCTACCCCCAACACTGAAATGGCTCTCATCGCCGATCTCGACGTGGAGCTCCTGAAGGAACTCCGCCTTCAGGGGAGCGTCCGGAATTTGTCGAGCCGCAGGACGGATCTCTACTGGATCGACTGGCTGAAGGAAAAGGAACGGGAAGAGGACGGGTAACGGAAAAGGGCGGACCCGTGGGGGCCCGCCCTTTTTTTCGGCGAGTCGCAGTTATTCCGCCATGCTTCCGAGGTGCCTGGCCAGGAACCGCTCCATGGCCCGGTAGAATTCGAAGCGGTTTTCCTCGTTCAGGAAGCCGTGCCCTTCGTTGTCCTTCACCATGTATTCAACGTCCACGCCCCGTGTGCGGAGGGCCTCCACGATCTGGTCCGATTCCGCCTTCTTCACCCGGGGGTCGTTCGCCCCCTGGGCAACGAAGAGAGGAGCCCTGATGTCCCCGGCGTGGAATACCGGAGAAACTGATTTCAGCAGGTCCCTGTCCTTCTCGGGGTGGCCGATCTGCTCGTAGAGCATCTGGCGGCCAAGTTCCCAGTAGGGAGGGATAGTCTCCAGAAGGGTGAAGATGTTGGACACCCCTACGTAGTCCACTCCGCAGGCGTAGAGTTCCGGCGTGAAGGCCAGCCCCGCGAGGACGGCGTACCCGCCGTAGGACCCCCCGTAGATTCCTATCCTGTCAGGATCGGCAATCCCCTGTTCGATCAACCATTTCACGCCGTCGCTTATGTCGTCCTGCATGGTCCGTCCCCACTGCTTGAAGCTCGCTTCCCAGAAAGCCCTGCCGTAGCCGGTGGAGCCCCGGAAGTTCATCTGGAGCACTGCGAGACCCCGATTGGCGAGGAACTGGACCTCGCTGTCGTACCCCCAGACATCCCGTGCCCACGGTCCTCCGTGGGGGTTGATCACCACGGGGAGGTTCTTTCCGTCGCTTCCTGCCGGGAGGGTGAGGTATCCGTGGATGGTGAGCCCGTCCCTGGCAGTGTACTGCACCGGCTTCATGGGCGCGAGCCTGTCCCCGGGAAGCCAGGGGCTGAGGTCGGCAAGCTTCCGGAAGTCCTTTGTCTTCATGTCGAAAAAGTAATAAGCGCCCTGGGTCCGGTCACTTCCTGCGTGGAGGAGAACCTTGTCTTCCTCCCTGTTCATTGAGGTCACGGTGACCTCGAAGCCGGGAAGACGGGATTCCAGCTCTTTCTGAAGGGCTGACCGCTCATCGTCAAAGAAATGGTACCGGAACCGGTCGGTGGTGTATCCCGTTCCCGTGATCACTTTTCTCTTTTTTGACCGGAACAGGGCATACACGTCCACCTCGGAGTGCTCGAATATCAGTTGCCCGTGAGCCGCTGTTTCAGGATCAAAGACGAAGATGGCGGAGGTGTTTCTTCCAAGGTTGGAAGAAACATAGAGTTTTTTGTTGTCGAAGGTGAAGAAAAGTGGAGAGACGCTTTCCCGGAAATCTGTGGTGAGGAGCGTCCGGAAGGGATAATCCTCCCTGTCCCGGTAAAGGAGCGACCGGTTGACCCCGTCCGTCCGTATGGCCACCCGGAGCTTCCCCTCGTGGTCGGTCATCCATCCCTCGATGTCACCCGGGTTTTCCTCGATGAGAGTCAGTTCCCCGGTGGCGATGTTCAGCCGGTAGACGTCGAAGAGCCTGGGATCCCTCCGGTTCATCCCGATGAGAACCTCGTCCTCGATCTCCTCCAGGCGGTCCACGATGGAAACCCGTACCTCCTTGAAGGGAGTCAGGTCCCTCGCTTCGGAACCCAGTGCGTCCACGGCGTAGAGGTGGTAGTTCTCGTCCCCGCCCGAGTCCTGCAGGTAGAGAATCCGGTCGTTCCCTGCCCAGAAGTAGGCCAGGATGTCTCTCTCCGTCGCCGACGTAATGCGCGTTGCCGTTTCCTCTCCGACATTCTGCACAAAGATGTTCATTCTTCGTTCCCATGAAGCGCGGTACGATATGCGCGTCCCGTCCGGGGAGATCTGGAAGCCGCTCTTGTCGGGATTCCTGAAGAAGTCCTCAAGAGGTATGAGCCCCTCCGCCGCACGGGCTTGTGAGGAGAAAAGGGAGAGAGCAAGGAGAGCCGCCGTTCCCAGAAGTATGGATTTCAACATCGCTTATTCCCCCATGACCTTGATGACCACGCGCTTTCTGCGCAGGCCGTCGAATTCCGCATAGAAACATTCTTCCCAGGGGCCCAGATCAAGCTTTCCGCCTGTCACGGGCAGCACGGCCTGGTGGTGAACCAGGATCCGCTTCAGATGGGCATCGCCGTTGTCCTCGCCCGTGCGGTGGTGAGCGTAGGACGGATCCTCCGGGGCGGTCTTTTCGAGCCACTCCAGGATGTCCCGGTGGAGCCCCTGTTCATTGTCGTTCACGATGATTCCGGCGGTGATGTGCATGGCCGAGACAAGCATCATGCCATCCGAAACACCGCTCCGCCCGAGGATTGCCTCGAGCTGCGGCGTAATGCGGACCAGTTCTTTCCGTTTCTTTGTTTCGAACCACAGGTACTCCGTGTGAATCGTCATTCAATGCCTCCCTCCGCAGGTTTACGATGCAGGAATATGGTAGCATAAACAAAAGAAAGAAGAAGCAGCAATTTATGCTTTCACGGAACAGCGGAGTTCCTCCGGCAGGAGATTTTAGGGTTTCTGGAGGATGAGGGGAAATTCACGAAAGGAGGGGGCCGGGGTGAAGACCGAAGAACGAAGAAAGAACATCGCCTCTGAGCTTGCAATGGCACCGGAACCGGTTACGGGAGGGGAACTCGCAGCCCGGTTCGGCGTCAGCAGGCAGGTGATCG
>LSQX01104756.1_pt1 | contig 18916 bp, 16 predicted proteins | sample 654561 | NCBI WGS metagenome assembly LSQX01 (sample SAMN04489861, study PRJNA283612) | anaerobic digester metagenome | isolation source: 4 biogas reactors fed with cattle manure at either 37C or 55C with and... | place: Denmark: Kongens Lyngby | collected 2014
AGATGTGTATAAGAGACAGCGATAGTACGTTTGCTCGGTGATCCCTGCCTGACGCGCTGCTTCTGCAATGGTGTTGCCCTGATTGCATAGAAGCTCGATCTCCCGCAGCTTCATAATGATTTGTTCTACCCCATATGCTTTCCTTGCCATGTTTCCAGTTCCTCCTGTTTTGTTGATTATACCTCAACTAACTCTCGGACTGGTACAAGGATTGGGGGGCGGGTCATGTGCATTGAGTCGTTTCGATTGCCAGAGCCATACCCACACGCCGATGGCGGTGCCGAGGGTATTGTGGATGACGTCATCTGTCTCGCACCAGCCCATCTTGAGAAGGTACTGGGTAGCTTCGGTGGCAATGGAGCACAGACAGCCAATGAGGATGACATGCTTAGGATTCAGTTTTGGGAACAGGATGGGAAGGAGGTAGCCTAGGGGGTAGTAGAGGAGGATGTTGAGGATCAACCGATCAAGAGAATTTGTCCCATCTAGAAACAGCACCATAAACCCGACAGCATTCTCAAAATCAGCTGATACCGCCCCAGCCAATTCAAAGTAGCTCTTAAAAGGTCGTAGATCTAACCGAGTGCCTGATCCAGGCGTTCTTGAAAGCATTGTGAAATACAAATTGCCTAGAACATATACGAAAAACACAAACCAAATCAATTGAGAGAATCGTTTTCTATTCTGCCATTTAGCTGCATTCTCAACGATAACGGCAACAGTGCCCAATAGGAATGCAATCAAAATAATCTGAATCATATTTATTCTCTATTTGCGACTCATTCACAGCGAAATACCATCCGCACTATCGCACAGATGGAAGGAGTACTTACCCTCCAACTGCGGGAATATTTTCAGATACTCCGCTGTTACAGTACGTTCAATACTCTCTGCAAATGCCGGATCGATCAGCGCCATGCAGCATCCCTTGAAGCCAGCGCCAGAGAAACGACCTCCGTAGATGCCGTCAGTGTGGGTCATGATTTGGTACAGCGTACGCAATTCATCGGATCCGGTCTCCCAACTGTAAACAGAGGAATGGCCGCTCTCAAAGGACAGCTTGCCGTAGGCTTCGATATCACCCCTGCGCCACGCCTCAGCACCGCGCTGCACACGATCAAACTCCGTAAAGTAATGCTCCGCCCGCTTGCGCCAGGTCTCCGGCAGGCGCTCCTTGTACTCGTTGTAGATGGCTACAGGAATATCGCGCAGACGGGTATCGTTGAACTTGCCATACTCCAGACCCGCAAAAGCCTTCAGGGCATATGCAGCGGACTTGGCTTCATCCACACGCATGTTGAACTTGCTGCCAACCAGCGTACGCTCGATGCCGCTGAACATGATGGCGATCTTGTAGGGCTTCATGTCCGGGCGCTGGGGAATCAGCTCATAACTGCCATCCATGGTGTCCAGATACAGAAGATGATTCTTTCTGGACAGCACCTCGTAGCTCTGATCCAGCGTGCCGACAGACACGCCTACATAATCATGCTCTGCTTCGTATGCCAGGCGGATCATTTCCTGCTGATCCAGTGCAATGCCGTTCAATTTCGCCAACGCAGCCAGGAACACAATGATCACCGCTGCAGAAGAAGACAGGCCACCAATGGGCAGCGTGCCCTCGATCACGCCGCAGATGCCGGTGTGCAGGTCGTAATACTTCGCCAGCGCCCATGTTGCGCCGCGCAGGTAATCCGCCCAGTCGCCGGTTGGCTTTTCGTCCACCTGACGGATGTGCCACTGCGCACGGCGGTCAAACTGTACGGAAGACAGCTCCACAACGCCGTTCTTTTTGGGGCCGTAGGCAAAATGCACTCCCTTGTCGATAGCAAGGCCGGTAATCAGGCCATGCTGATGGTCCACGTGTGCGCCGATCGGGCAAACGCGGTAGGGACAGAACGCCACCTCCACCGGATCCCGATGGTACAGCTGGCTGAAAATATTCTCACACTTCATAATATCATTCCTTGGTCAAATAGAATTCCTTGTACCACTCCGCAAAGGCACGCAGACCGGTACGCAGACTGGTATTCGGCTTGAAGCCCAGATCCTCCTCCAGCGCAGTGGTGTCGGCAAAGGTCACCTGCACATCACCAGGCTGCATGGGCACCAACTGCTTGTGGCTCTCGAAGTCATAGTCCTCCGGCAGCACACCTGCACAGATCAGCTCCTGCTGCAGGATGTCCACGAAGTCCAGCAGGTTCTCAGGACTGCTGTTGCCGATGTTATACACGCGGTACGGCGGCAGCGGCAGGCCGTCCTCGCCATCCTGCTTCTCGGGGGCATTCTGCATCACACGCTGGACGCCTTCGACGATGTCATCTACGTAGGTGAAGTCACGCTGACAGTTACCGAAGTTGAAGATCTGGATCGTCTCGCCCTTGATCAGCTTGTTGGTGAAGCCAAAATACGCCATGTCCGGGCGACCGGCGGGACCATACACCGTGAAGAAGCGCAGGCCGGTGGAGGGGATATTGTACAGCTTGGAGTAGGCGTGCGCCATCAGCTCATTGCTCTTCTTTGTGGCCGCATACAGGCTGACGGGATTGTCAACCTTATCCTCGGTGGAATAGGGCACCTTCTTGTTGGTGCCGTACACACTGGAGGAAGAGGCGTACACCAGATGCTCAACCGGATGATTGCGGCATGCTTCGAGGATGTTGTAGAAGCCGATCAGGTTAGATTCGATATATACGTCAGGATTGGTGATGGAATAGCGGACACCAGCCTGCGCAGCGAGGTTCACAACCACTGCGAAGCCGTAGTCGGTGAACATCTGCTCGATCAGCACCTTGTCGGCCAAATTGCCCTTTACAAAGATCCACTTGCTGCCCGGCTTCGTCGCCGCCAGCTTGTCTATCTCCTGCAAACGATACTCCTTGATGGAGACATCGTAATAGTCGTTCATATTGTCCAGGCCGACAATCGTCACATTCTCGACCGTGCGCAGCAGCTCCATGACCAAGTTGGAGCCAATGAAACCAGCAGCGCCGGTGACGAGGATCGTCTTGCCTGTTAGACTGACATTTCCCTTTAGCATGTTTATCACTCCACCAATCATACTAGAATTTCTTGCTTTCGTCACAAACTAGGCTGCAAACAAAGACCGCATGCATTTTCACAGACTGTTTATACCGTCCTATTGATATACCCAATAGTAGCGTTCTCGCGGCGGATTATTTTACCCGGATTTCCAACAACAATCGAATGATCTGGAACATCGAAATTTACATATGCACCGGGTGCAATTAACACATCCGTGCCGATCTTAATGTTTCCAACAATAACAGCATTTGTTCCAATCCAGCAATGATCCGATATATGAGGGCAGCCAGCCTTTTCGCCTCGATTTGTCTGTCCGATTGTAACGCCAACAGCTACATTCACATTTTTGCCTATCACTGCCTTAGCATTAATTACTATAGATCCATAATGACCAAGATAAAAGCCTTCTCCTATTTTCGTTTCCGAAGGGATTTGGATATGAGAAATGTTTGATATATGCATCAACTTCAACGTATAGAATTTTCTCAAAAAACGATTCCTTGTTGACTGAACTTTCCTAAAATAGTATAAATACTTTATCTGTAAGGGTAAAAACAGCCATTCAGGAAAGGATAGCTTTGGATTGCGACCGTATCTATACAGATCTTTAACGAAAACGCTATTCTTTTTCATTTCACATACTCCCACCACAAGAAATTAAACCTGCCATCAATTTATCTCGTAATGCCGTGATAGGTCTCCTGCACCTTCTGATAGCTCTCCAGGTTGCCGATATCGTAGCGGCTGCCGGGCATCTCCATGGAATGCACGGACACCTGAGTGCTCAGCCAAGCGATGTAGCTGCCCGGGGCGTCAGTGCCGCAGCCAGCTTCAATGCCAACCTTCACCAGACGGGCGTCTTCCTTGGTGTAGAAATAGAACGGCGGCGTGCACCAGTTAGCCTTGGGCTCGGCAGGCTTCTCCTCCAGGCAGATGATGCGATCGTTCTCGTCCACCTGCGCCACGCCGGACTTGCGCAGACGCGCCACATCGCTCTCGTAGTAGCGCATCACGCAAGTGGTCTGCTTTTCCTTGGCATAGGCAATGAACTTCGTCAGCGAGAAGTCCAGCACGTTGTCACCAGCGATGACCAGCATTTCGTCGTCCAGGTCCAGCTTGTCGATGGCAAACTGGATGTCCTTCACCGCGCCCAGACGGGTCTCGTTGGTGGAAGTGCCGTCATCAACCACGGTCACCTTCTGTGCCTTGTTCTTAGCCCACTCGTCAAAGTGCATGGCGTACTTGTGGTTGGAGATCACCACATACTCATCCACCAAGCCGAGGGTATCAATATCATCCACAAGCCAGTCGAGGATGGTCTTCTCGCCCACCTTTAGCAGCGGCTTGGGAAAGTTCTCAGTCAGAGGATAAAGGCGGGTAGCATAACCCGCAGCAAGGATCAAACACTTCATTTGAATCGCCCCTTACAGTTCAATACCATCCGCGCTGTCGCATAGATGGAAGGAGTACTTGCCCTCAAGTTTCGGGAACACCTTAAGGTACTCTTCAGTAACTTTGCGCTCGATGCTCTCAGCATAGACCGGATCGATCAGCGCCATGCAGCAGCCTTTGAAGCCAGCGCCTGAGAAACGGCCACCGTAAATGCCATCGGTCTGGCGCATGATCTGATACAGCGTGCGCAGTTCATCCGAGCCAGTCTCCCAATTATACACCGAAGAATGACCGCTTTCAAAGGACAGACGGCCATATTCCTCAATATCACCGCGACGCCAAGCTTCTGCGCCACGCCGCACGCGATCAAACTCGGTATAGAAGTGCTCCGCGCGCTTGTGCCAGTTCTCAGGCAGACGATCCTTGTATTCATTATAGATCGCCAACGGAACATCGCGCAGACGTGTATCGTTGAACTTACCGTACTCCAGACCTGCATAAGCCTTCAGCGCATACGCCGCAGACTTAGCCTCATCAACGCGCATGTTGAACTTACTGCCCACCAGCGTGCGCTCAATGCCGCTAAAAAAGATAGCGATCTTATAGGGCTTCATGTCTGGATGCTGCGGAATCAACTCGTAGCTACCGTCCATGGTGTCCAGATAGAGCAGGTGATTCTTCTTGGAAAGCACCTCGCAGCTCTGATCCAGCGTACCGACGGACACACCGACATAGTCCTTTTCAGCCTCCAGCGCCAGCTGAATCATCTCTTGCTGCTCCAACTGGATGCCATTTAGCTTCGCCAGCGCAGCTAGGAAAGCGATAATGACCGCCGCCGAAGAGGACAGACCGCCAATCGGCAGAGTGCCCTCCACCACGCCGCAGATGCCAGTGTGCAAATCGTAATGCTTTGCCAGCGCCCATGTTGCGCCACGCAGATAGTCCGCCCAGTCGCCGGTAGGTTTCTCATCAACCTGGCGGATATGCCACTGCGCACGGCGATCAAACTGCAGGGAGGACAACTCCACCACGCCGTTCTTCTTGGGGCCGTAGGCAATGTGGACACCCTTGTCAATGGCCAGGCCGGTAATCAGGCCATACTGGTGATCCACATGCGCACCGATCGGGCAGATACGATAGGGGCAGAATGACACCGCTATTGGCTCACGATAATACATGTTACAAAAAACATCTTTACTGTGCAAAGCTGTCGTTATCACTTTCATTTCATTCACCTATTGCCATTCTTTCTATAGTGTACCATCACTTGCTTCATTACACCCTTATGCAGTGCCAGGATACAAAATCCATAAACCACAAGGCTAAACATCCCATAAATCAATACAGAGCACCAGATACTGCCTAAAGCAATCCATTTCTTTATACACCACAGTAATACACACGATAAAGAAACAGAAAGTGCTGTTCTAAGAAAATCTTTCCTGATGCCTTTTATTTCTCCAATTGCATCATACTTCTTTTGCATCGACCGTTCAATACTCAACATCGAGCATGCCGAAGAAATGACCGTGCCAAGAACAACTCCGTACAGCTGCCACACCCTTACTAAAATCAAGCTTAGGATGATATTCAAAAAACTGATCATAATACTGTTACGCAATGTGGTAACGGTGTCTTTCTCAGCATAATAAAACCTGTATATCAAATCCCTGACTATATTACACTGCTGTCCAAACAGGTAGATCATTGAGCAAATGAAAGTTTGTCTCACAGCATCAAAATCAAATCGCCCATGACCGAACAGAATCATGATGGCCTCTTCACCAATTGCAAAAAAGACAACAACCAAGCATCCAACAACCAGATGAAAAACAGCACCATACTCCCTTGTAACACGAATGCCAGCACCAGCAGTCTGGCTTGCTGCCTTAACAATCTTCGGATATGCAAACAACAAAAGATTGCCAATGATCAACGAAGTCGCAGCCGTAACAATCTGATTTGAATATGAAAGAATGGTCAGACTACCCGCAGCCAATCCCGAAGTAATCGCAGTATCTACCAGACCATGAATCTTGTATACGCCTGTACTGATCATAATTGGCACAAACACTTTAAAGAGGCGTACAGAGTCATTGTTTAGCCAGTTAAGTCTGAGCGAAAACCTGAACCCTTTCTTTATGGCAATAACCACATCAATGATCAACTGAACTATTCCTGCGAAACAAATTAATCCAACATATTGATCTATCGTGAAGCCTTTTAAGCAGAACATAACGAGCAGGCTCAATGCACTTGTGCATAATGCGATTAGTTTTGGTATAACGAAGCTATTCTTAGCTTGATAATGGGCAGCTGTGACAGAAATAACCGTCGTGATAGATTGTGCAATAATTGTCAATCCCATGATTCTATCGGAATATGTTAAGAAATCCCCCGTCTTTCCTGAAATAAAACCCACGATGGGGATTCGAAAAACGTATAGACCTATAAACAATATCGTCACTGCAAAAAACAGACCTGTCAGGAAGCTATCGACTCCCTCCCGCTTTCCGTGTCTGACATATTCTGGCAGCACAACTGTCGTAACTCCTCCCGCAATGAAAGAGACTATGAAAGTTGCAATGCTATTGTTAAAATGGAAAGCGTCCAGTTCAACTCCTGCTCCGAAGTTGGATGCAACAATGCTTGACTTTGCAAGTGATAGCACTTGTATGATTAATGAAACTAGAATCATTCCAAGCAGCTGCATAGTATTGCCTTTTTTCGTTGTCTCCATCTCCTCAAACCCCACCATTTCGGCACTAACACCGTAAGCGCTGATTTCATACAATAAATGCTATAATATAGATGCGTTTCTTCCAATCAACACAATATTTTATCCAAATAAATGAACTGCTTCTTAGCCAATTCTAAATACTCGGAATTAATAACAAAATATTCATTATCATGCAAGAAGGAATCAAACCTTTTCACGTCAAAATCCTCTTTGGCTCCTAGTCTATAAGTATATCCATAAAACCCGATATCCTCAAGAACATGCGCCATTTTAGGAGAGTAAACTATAGGAAAACACTTTTTAGAATAAACAAATGCAAGAATCATCGAATGGAATCTCCCTGCAATAACACAGTTGGCATTTGCAATCCTATTCTCAATCTCATTGATATTATTACCTGAATAGTTCAACTGATCACAAGCTACATTAACCCGAGAGATTACTCGGGAAATAATCGTCTCATCTCCTTCCTGCTTGCAGAAACTGACAAGTACCGGCTTAAGCTTTTTTGCGGATGCCATCCTCACCATATTACAAATCAAGTTAACGTATTGTTCTTCGCCAATAATCTTCGCACCCGAAGCAACTACAGAAATAATAACTTCATCTCCGGCAGATACACAGTATCTTGGCTTTCGTCCAAATACCACATCCGGTGCCACTTCAATTCTACAGTTTTTTTCAAATAGCTTCTTTGTTTTCTCTTCTCGTGTAGTAATGCCTGGCAATTTTGAAAAAGCTTCCGAATAGTATCTGTAGAACGCGTCATTTTTATAAGGCCCAAAGTTACAGCCAACAATATACGGCCTTTTTTTCAGCCATAGTCTATCATGCTGTTCCTTTCCCGGGTAATCAGCTTCAATAAACATCGACCCGCCAATATAGATGCAATAATCATATCTACCAGTAAGTAATTTGAACTCCCGATAACCCGACAGCTGATTTCTAAGAAGCCTCCGTAACACTCCACCAATCCATCGGTGAATTCTTGTGTCATTCTTTATGTAATGAATATTTGCAATCTTGCTGAATGTACTCTCATAACACGCTTTCCCTACTAAATAAAAATGGGTTTGCGTGTAGCGCTCACACAGTTCCATAATCATCAAATCATCTCCAAGATTCCCTTGGAGATATGCATTCAGCAACACACGCATTGAGATCCTCCTCAGCTGTCACCTCAGAACATTATCAAATATTGATATGAATTAATCATCTTTTCTTCGGTGAACATGATTCTTTTTGTTGACCAGCCAAGCCAGTGCTAAACAAGCTCGCATATAACCGAATTTCATCATAAAGTATAGCGGATACCTTTTTCCAATTTTTTCTTTATTAACCGCTCCATCAAGTATATCTTTGCTATTGTGGGCAATTTCCCTGAGAATATTCAGTTTCTCAGATTTTGGCAACTCAAATCTTTCCACGCACAATATGTCCAAAGTCAAATACCACGCATAGTTCGATCTTATCTCTTCTGCCACCGTACTATTTTTATCAACTTCATCGCCCAATATATCCATGACAGCATTATATAGGTCACAGCACGCACGAAAGCTCTCTTTATTCGTTGTATGTGACGTGCTGTCAGGATTCATTACGTAATAATACAGAACATCCGGAATGAACGCTATTTTTTCCATCTGCTTATACGCATGCAAACCCTGAATCAAATCTTCGCCCATTCTGAAATGTCTGTATGGAACAGCATCAAACCCCTTTAACTTACAAGTGCGAATGCACTTTGTACAAAGAGAATTGTATCTTACATCTCCTAACAATTTCGAATATATTTCAGCCTTGCTTTCCAGCTCATAAGCAGCGTCTTCTGTTGTCACTCCAATACTACATCCATTCATAATACGCTCAAGGCCAAATACTACACAGTCAGCGTTTGTTTCCAGCAGAACGTTCTTAACTATATCAAGCGCATCTTTCCGAATATAGTCATCCGAATCAACGAACAAACAATAGTCTCCCTGTGCATAGCTAACGAGTTCTGCTCTGGTGATAATGGTTCCCCGGTTTTCTCGGTGTACAACATGCATATGGGGATACTTTCGAGCATATTCATTGCATATTTCACCGCTATTATCTTTAGATCCATCGTTAATCATCCAGACTTCAAAATCGCGATATGTTTGCGCGACGATCGATTCTAGACATTGCTTCAGGTATCTATCCGCATTATAGACTGGAATCAAAATACTAAAAAGCATTTATCCTTTCCCCTTTATCCATTTTTACTGCGAAGATTTTGTGCTGTAACTGAGAATACAAAAATCAACCATTCGCTAGTAATTACCTTATTGCGTTTCCCCGTACACTACATCGCCCTTCGAGGACTGCATACACTGTAAGAATATATGGATAGATCAAGTAAGCTGGATTTATAAATTGAATAGTTTGAACAAACAGAACACAGGCAATAAAGGGCAACCAATACAGTAAAGGTGCTTTACAACCATCCTTCTTTCTTAGCGGACTAAGAATTCCACAAAAGAAAATCGCAGAACCAATGATCCCATAGCTTACCAGAACCTGAATAGTGCCCGTATGAGACGCATATATCGTTCCCAATACACTCATGTAATAAGTAGTACCTGCCCCGATAAAAGCAACTCTGGCATTTTCGCTCATTGCCTTCAAATAATACACAGCATGTTCGAAACGCCCACCACCGCTAGATACAGTGTCGTCAGTCATTCGCGACCTAAACCCAGAAAGCAACTCAGGAGCAAGTTCTAATAATTTCGACCCTGCATAAAGCAAAACTATTACCATCAAAACACTTGCAAAAATGTAACGAATATCTTTCATTTGAGATAGCAAGTACAGTCCAAGGCAGCCGCCTGTAATAAGAATCCACGAGCGAGAAACTGTCAAGATGCCCGATAGCATAAGAAAAGCCGTTCCCAAGAAAACCAATATCTTCATTATTCCCTTTTCTCTATCTATCATTATTAAGCCAAACATGGTGCTGACGAGACTATAATACGCAAGTGTATTGGCATTCAGCCGAAGTGTCATTGTTTGTATACCTTCCAACGCATCGTTACCAAACCTGAACCAACCTTTAGCAAACAAACTCAGCCAGTCTGAGGGCGCATTTATTAAAGTACTGCATACTATAACAAAAGCCACTATGATAGTACCGAACCAATACATCTTGAAACATTGATAATAATTCAGGCCATCATGATTGTGCAACATCATAAACAATGTACAGAGTGCAAGCATTTGGTGTATCATATTGCTATCAAGGCTTACGCTATACCATACAGAGGCAACCATCTCAAACAGAATGACAAACAGAAAATATAACATTGTTTTTTTGTTGATTCCCTCAAAGAACACAAAACGGCCAATGGCCAGCAGCAATACATATGTGCCAGGCAAACCACACATCAAAGAAAAGAAAAAGGACATTAACTGCGCAAACGTATTTTTATCAGTCAGCATAATGCCAATAGCACAAATTCCAAGATAAATGAACTTATTCAGCGAAAAAGAAAATATATCTCTAGCAATAAGTGTTATGCTCAATAGACAAACTACAGCTATCATCACTGCTTTACTCAAAGATACTTTTATCATTCTTCACCTCATATTCATTCCACATAACCTTAAAGCCTGTTAGTTCAAAGTGCCTTATTACACATCTTGCTATATAATTGCATATACTGCTTTGCCATTGATTCCGAGGAATATCCAGTCACAAGTGTCCTTGATGCCTTGCTCATATTCTGTATTTCACACGCTGTTGCATCCCTCATTTTTTCCATGGCATCATACAAAGCCGATTCATCATTATCTGGCACAAGAATTCCATTGTCTTGTACCACATCTCTAAGTCCGCCAACATCAGTAGAAATGATTGGCAAACCTGCTGCCATCGCTTCTAGTACAGATAGCGGCATAGCTTCTCGGTGTGATGACTGAACATATACATCGGAAACAGCATAGTAGTCCTCGACATTTGATACCATTCCTGGAAAAACTACCGAATCCTGTATTCCTAATGTGACAGCTAGTTCCTCTAGTTGTTTGTGTAACGGCCCATCACCAACAAGAATTAAGCGACTCCTATCAAAAACTTGATGAATCTTTGAAAAGCATCTTAAAATAGCTGCCTGGTTCTTATTTTCATCCTGTCTTGCAAGGTTAATAAAAGTGAAGATAGCCTTCTCCTTTTGATAAAACTTGTCTACATCAATTCCATTAGCAATACAAATACATCTATCATCATTAATACCGTAGTTTTTTCTGACTAACTTCTCATTCTCCGAAGAAACAGCCACAAGACGCCAATTTCTCATCAGCATTCTACATCTCAATATAGAATTTATTTTGGTCGTAAATTCCTTTTCAGGTTTTGTATGAATGGTTGCAATAAAGGCTTTCCGATGGAGTATTGTCCAAATTGCCCCAAACGCAATACCACCTAAATGAGCGTGGATAACATCAGGGTTTATCCGTGTCAGCACCGCCAATACCCGTCTTACTGCATTGAAACCAATATGCCCCCATACATCAATATAGTGAATGGGACAGATCTGCTCTGCTTTCATTTCCAGTGGAGTATTACACCGAGGCATATAGCAGATAACATGTACATCAAACCGTGATTGATCTATTTTTTTGATCAATTCGTATACCATGTTTTCTGCTCCACCGATGCCAAATCTACTGATTATAATCGCCAGCTTAATTCGTCCCATACAACCTCCTATTAGAGCTATCCATGTAGTATAGTTGATAATATTTGCTTTAATATTGTATACATTACATTGTTCTGATATGCACCTAGGCTTAGTCTTGCAACCCAATAATCCCAAACATGATCCTTCAAAATGCCCGGATGAATCAGCGAAAACGCTGTTCTGTTTAATCCGACGAATTCGCCTTCGTACATTGCCTTGATATGATCATGGTTATTGCCGATTCTCTTGCTGCTGGAAACCATATAGCAGCGGTATCCAGTCTCTTCTGCGAGCGACAGAACCCCCTGCGTATATCCTCCGCCTGGAAAACAGAGCGTATGCACAGGTCCGCCCACTTTTTGCTCTAGTATTTCCTTGCAGTTCTTTACTTCCCATACGGCATATGCATTAAATTCCTCGTCCGTCTCATAGCCGCCATGCGGAATGGACGACAGATCCACCTTGCTTTTGTCAGTGTTGTACTGCTCGATTAATGCAGTCACATATTCTTCACTGGGCATAAACTTCTTTGCCGCCAGCCTGCGACCGTGTTCGAAAACCGGATATCCAACAGGGATCATATAGCGATACTTCATTGCCGTAGAATCCCATTTGCGAGGAGAATCCGGAAACAGCATCCAAGCAAGCCAATAATACTTTTCAAACTTATCAGGTGTGTAATAATCTATCACTTTATCAGAAGTGAATATAAACTCATGTGTCATCGTATGAGCCTGAATATCAAACACTCCAGATTCTTTTGCTTGCTGCACTTCTTCCCAAGTCATGAATCCCCAATCACTGCTGGGATCGCTTTTTTCACTTACATAAGCAGGATTGACAAATATCGTCGCCTTCGCACCGTACTTTTTCAGAATAGGCATTGCAACGGTCAAATTGTCTTTGTATCCATCATCAAAAGTCAGAACTACATATGGCTGATTCGAATCAAATCTTTTTTCAATCAAATCATCCATAGAGATCATTTGATAATGCCATTGTTTGAAGAGCTTCAAGTAAGCCTCAAGGCCTTTTGACGAAACAGCTAAGCTTCCCATCGGACTTTTAGACGGTTCATCGTTGACACTATGAAGCATAAGAATCGGGATGTCGTACATGAGTATTACCCTTTCCGCTGTAGTACTTTCTCATAGAAACTTTGAAATTCCCCAGCAACCTTCTTATCCAGGAAGTTTTCTTCAAACAACTGGTACGAGTAACTTCCCATCACAGAACGTTCTTGTTGAGGGCAAGCTATGATCTTCTCCATTGCATCTACCAATGCCATACAATCATTAACCGGTACTATATAACCATTCCGACCATCATGAATCATTTCGCTTAGATCTGTACTTCGAGTTGAAATCACAGGTTTACGAGCTCGCATTGCTTCCGCGATTGTGTTTGGGGATCCTTCCGTGTTACTTGTTTGTACAAATACATCCGCACGGTCCATCATGATATCCACATCAGTCCGGTAACCCCACATCCGCACACACTTTTCCAAACCATATTCACTGATCAGATTGTTTAGTTTTTCATATTCAGGCCCGTTTCCCACAATCCAAAAGCGCACCCTGTCATGTCTCTTGATGATCTCTCTCGCTGCCGCAAGAAACAAGCTGTAATTTTTGACCGGCTGCAGACGTCCGGCAACAGCAAACGTAATGCAATCACCTTTGTCGATATCATATTCTGTCATATTTCTATGCTGATAATCGATTTTCTCTGCTGGAACAAATCCATTGTGCAGCAGCCGCACTTTAGCCAGAGAAACAAATTTCAGATCATGTTTCAGAATCGGCACAAGATCCCGATTGTTAACCGTCCACCAGTTTCCGCAAAGGTTTAGCAAGGAATTTGCCAAACGCAGCGGAAGCTTAGAAAAATGCTTTTTGCCCAATACCGCTCCAACGGGTACTGCCTTTGTAAAAATCGCTCCTATTCGCCCATAGATATTTGCCGAATTTCCGCCAAGCGCATGGACGATATCTATGTCGTTATCCCTGATATATTTTGAGATTTCCGAGATAAGCTTAATCTTACCCGTTTTTCTTTTGTCAATATATACTGTATTCACATTATCAACAATCAACTCATCATCAACCCGAGCGTAAAACAGAATGGTTACATCTATATTGCAATACTGTTTGATAATGCTATACATATACAACATCTGGCGTTCTGCGCCACCAAATCCCAGGGCATTCGTAACCCAGAGAACTCGAATTGCTTTCACAGTTTTTTTCCCCCAACCCACTTTGTGTCAGGCAGTTTTAACAACTGACCAAAGCGCAAATCATATTCATCTGGCGTAAATTTTCCATGGCCTGAAACCGGGAAAAAAGTGATTTCACCGACATACACTTGATTCTTCGTAACATAAAAATCTATTCTAACAAAGGGCTTTCCTTGCGCAAGCTTCCTCGAAATTTGCAATATCTGTTCGAGCTTATCAGGCTTTGGAATCTGATGTTCTGGGAATGTTGGAAAATTGAAAGCCATCTCCATATAGGTCCAATCTGTCGTATATAAGTTTTTCTTATGCCCCGAAAAACGGTCAAAATCCACCTGAATGCAATAGGGAACTCCATTAAAATTGAACACTTTGTAGTCTTTAAGTTCTACTCCCGATTCATCTTCCATGTATTCTTCTGCAATAATACGTGGATTCACATTTTTATAGGGCCATTCGCGATATCTGATATAGTAATTACTCTTGAGAGCTTTACGCATCCTTTTCTTTACAGCCTGAATATCCAATGCGCACTTCGCTTTACAAATAACCACACTACCGCTATCGTGTGTTGTTTTTAGCACAAACTGCTCTGGCAAAGAATCAAAATCTATGTCATCCACATGATCCCATACACCCAAAACAGGAATTACGTGTCCGGGCCCTACGATATTTGTTACGTACTCCTTCATCGCATACTTGTCAACCATAGTAGAGTGCTCGTCATGTTGATCAAATAGCTTCAACCACTGAAGCTTCTCATTGAAGGTTTTCGGGTTATGCAGATCACATTTTTTCTTAAAAACCAAAAAATACCGCAGTTCTATCCACAAACGATCCGGTATTAATCTTCCAATAGTGTTGACCATAGTATCCTTCAAACTCATCTATTGCCTCCATGTTGCATTCACATCTGTTCTTTACGAATGTCATATTTGAGCTTTCTATAATACAGAACGTGGGAACTCATCATTCACCGCAACGCTTTGCTTACAGTTCAATAACCTTCAGCCACTGTTCCAGTATTGGCGCGACCGCAAGAACATCGTTCAGCTTTACAGCTTCCCGAGACATACGAGCCCCGAGCTGTCTATCACTCAGAATAGCAGCCATTCCATCGACCAGTGCTTTACTATTGCCTACCTCTACAAGCAATCCATTTTTACCATCTTCAATGAGATCTGTAGCACCTGACACACAGGTTGAAACAACTGGCACTCCAAGGCACATCGCTTCAATAAGCGCATTAGGCATTCCCTCATAGTCTGAAGAAAGCACAAACAGTTCAGCATCAGCAATCAGAGCGATAACTTCTTTTTTATTTCCAGGCAAGCTCACATAATCACTCAAACCAAGTTCTTTTATATGACTCTCCAACTGTTCTCTGAGCGGACCTTCTCCATAAATCGTCAACTCGTATTCCGGGAATCTTTTATGAATGACACTGAAAGCATCAATGAGCATTTTCTGGTTCTTTTCAACCGCCAGTCTACCTACTGAAACAATTCGCTTCTTCTTTTCGGTTCTTAATGCGAGACCTCTCTTTTCCTGCAAATCAATCGGATTATAAATAACAATGCTCTTTTTTTGAATTGCCTGGGAAAAATATATTTGGTTATTTCGGGTTTGGACAACAACCCTATACGCAAAATGATACAGTATATCTCTTAGTTTCCGAACGCATACATTAACAGGAATATATCGCGGGTCATTTCTATCTGCAACAATCAACTGAACATGGGTACCAAGTGCGGCAACGAGAGCAAAAATATTGAATGGAGCCAAAAAGGACAAAACTTTCGTGGTACACTTTCGGAAGTAGCGATGCAACCACAGAAGGTTCTTGACAAGATTATTGGTCCCTGTTTCCTTCTCTATGATCGTAATCTTGACTTTTGATGACACATTGTAAAAGATCTCTTTATCAAATAATAGAAGGATTTCAACATCATAGTCTTCCTCACTCAAATGATTGGCAAGGATAGAAATCACCCTTTCTGCGCCACCTTCCTTCAACGCACCGCAGAAAAAAGCTATTTTTCTATTCACAAAAAACAATCCTCGCTTGCTAATCGTTGATATTAATGTGTTTTAGCCTCTCCAGGCAATACTAACCACTTTCCTAGGGTGCGGTCCCATTCTTCAGGATAGAACTCACCAAATCCCGAATCAGTAAAAAAGGTAAACTCCGAGAAGTAAATCTGATTATTTACGACATAGAAATCTACTCTGATGAAGCTTTCTTCTCGAGACAACAGCCGCGCCATTTTTAGCATATCTTCCAGTTTTCCTGGTTTAGCAAACGGAACAATGCTGTTGGGATAGTCTTGCCTAATATTCAGGCGATTCCACTCACAATCAAAGTAGTCCACGCTTTCATTAGGCTGCTTATCATTTTGAATTGTTTGAATAATCTTGGGTTCACCATTAAAACATAAGATCTTATATACCGGCAAACACTCATAAACTGCATCTTCAATATACTCTTCAGCAAAAATCTTCGGCTTTACATTTTTGTATGGCCATTCTCTGCCGAAATAATATGCATTATGATTAAGTCTGCCAGTCAAAACGCTTCGTGCCTTCGCCATGTCCAGAGCATCTTTATCCCTGCAAACAACAACACTGCCAGAGTCATGATTACACTTCAAGACAAATCTCTGCGGCAAACTGTTGAAGTCTATAGCATCAAAAGATTCCCACACACCCAACGTTTTGATTATATACTGCGCTCCAATGATTGGCCGAAGATATTCCTTTACTGCTATTTTATCCACCATCGTAGTATGAACATCTCTGCGATCATGCAGCTTCAGCCATTGAAGTTTTTCATTAAATGTCTGAGGAGCTTCCAAATCGAGGCGTTTATGCAGTTTGATCCAAAACTCTATTTTCAGCATGATGCTGTCAGGAACAAACCTCAAAAGCTTCAGAATAGACAATCTGAGGTTTTTGTTGCGGATAATCTTTTTGTACCCATTTGCCATAACAGACACCTCAAAAATCTTTTTTCACTTCATCCACAACCATCTTCACGACGATCTTGCGGTCAAACTCTTTCTCCATCTTCCGGTGACCGGCAAGGCCCATCTCGCAGCGCTCATCCCAAGTCATCTGCATGAACTTATCAACAGCAGCGATCAGTGCAGTTTCATCTTTGATCGGCACAACAAAGCCAGTCTCGCCGTCATCAACGGTCTCACGGCAGCCACTTCGGTTGGTGGCGACGATCGGACGTGCGCTGGAAGCAGCCTCCAGCAGCACATTGCTCATGCCTTCCGGATAGAAGGAAGGATGCACGATGCAGTGCGCCATGGTGAAAAACGGCACCATATCTTTCTGCTGTCCGTGGTACTTGACGTAACCGGCTTCCTCGGCCTGCTTCAGGATGTCCAGATAAGCCTCATCATCACACATGCCGCAGATGTGGAACAGCGTGTTCGGATAGCGATCGTGGATCGCCTTGGCGCAAGCCAGGTAGAGATCAATACCCTTCTCCTTCATCACGCGGGCGATGTAGAGGAAGTTCACCGTTTCACTCGGCACATAGGGCTTGGCCTGATGCTTCTCCAGGCTGACGCCGGAGCCCGGCAGCAGTACCGTACGACTTTTCTTGCTGAGCATCTTGCGCTCGCGGAAGAACTGCTCATTCTCGCTGTTCTGAAAGAACACGCACTCCGCCCCGGCAACGCCCCACTTGTACAGGCGAGTGGTCAGCATCTGTAGCTTGCCGGGGATCTCAACAGCGGTGCCCAGACCGGTGATATTCGGCATATAGCGAATGCCCAACAGACGGCAGGCCATGCCACCGTATACGTTGGGCTTTATATTATAGGACAAAACGGTATCCGGTTTTTCCTTGCGCAGGATCTTCATGTACTGCACAAACAGCTTCAGATCCTCCACAGGATTGGTTCCCTGACGCCCAGTCTCCACGCCAATAAGGCGGCAGCCCAGAGCCTTCAACTCCTCCTGCAAAAGCAGAAGAGCACAAACAACAACTACCTCATAACCTTCCGCAACCAGCTTCTCAATTACTTCTTTGCGGAGGTTATAGGCATAGGTCGTATCGTTTACCAGCAGCATAACCTTCTGCTTCTTCATAAGTTCATCTCCATATGTACACACGCACAATATGTATTTTGTCCCCACCGGGACCACAGCTACAGACTACGCTCAACTACAGCCCACTACGTCCAACTACGCAGCCCCTATTTTCGCGGTATTTTTCCCCCTAAAAACAGCAATCTGATCGCAGCAGACTACGGTCAGACACGCTGTGCAACCTTCGCCGCTTTTGGGCAACAATTGTTTATAGCACCATTTACTGTTCCCTATTCGACACCGTTGTCATTTGTTTATGTCAGTTTGAAATGATAATGGCAATTGAAGACTATAGTATTTTGCCACTCATGGCAGTTGTCTGCCCTTCCGATACTCCCTAAGTAGCCCTTGTCATAAATAGAATCCTCACGCCGACTTCTCCACAACCTTCTCCGTCTTCTCCGCCGTAGTCTGCCCCTGCTCTACGCCCTGGGTGCTTTCCTTCATCAGCAGAATCTTGATGGTGGCGAAGATCAGCTTCAGATCCTCTGCCAAAGACATCTTATTGATGTACATCAGATCCATCTTCAGCTTGTCCCTCGGCTCGGTGTTATAGCGTCCGTAGACCTGGGCGGTGCCGGTCAGGCCGGCTTTGACCTGCAGGCGCAGGCTGAACGCGGGCATTTCCTTTTCGTACTGGGCTGCGATCTCCGGGCGCTCCGGGCGGGGGCCGACGATGCTCATGTCGCCCTTGAG
>LSQX01081362.1_pt1 | contig 18914 bp, 14 predicted proteins | sample 654561 | NCBI WGS metagenome assembly LSQX01 (sample SAMN04489861, study PRJNA283612) | anaerobic digester metagenome | isolation source: 4 biogas reactors fed with cattle manure at either 37C or 55C with and... | place: Denmark: Kongens Lyngby | collected 2014
AACCAACGGATTTGGAGTCCGCTACTCTACCAATTGAGCTACACCCCTGTATTGCATTACTATTATAGCGAAAAACCGAATTTGTGTAAAGAAGGTTGAAAAAAAGTTTCAGGTATTTTATTAATTGTTATAGAATAAGTAAGATGTGGTATTAAATATAGCAAAGGAGTGGGCTCAGTGGCAATTGAAAAACCGCGTAAAATTGCGGTATTGATGGGTGGGCGTTCTGCTGAACGAGAGATCTCACAAAAAACAGGGAGGCAAATTTCACAAGCATTGATTGAAAAAGGTTACGAGGTAAAGCAGATCGATCCTGCAGGTGATCTGGTTGGTGAACTGCAGGAATTCCTACCTGATGTTGTTTTTATAGCACTGCACGGCAGATATGGTGAAGATGGTACTATGCAGGGGTTATTGGAAATACTGGGATTTCCCTATACAGGTTCTGGTGTGCTTTCCAGTGCTTTGTGTATGGATAAGGTGATGGCTAAAAAGATCATGGAGTATGAAGGGATTCCTACTCCACCTTATAAGTTCCTAACAGAGCAATTTGACAGAAGTACAATAGAAAGCTTGAAAAAAGAACTGGGATTGCCCCTGGTAGTAAAACCGTCCCGTGAGGGATCAACAATAGGTGTTTCTATAGTCAGGGAAGAAGATGAGCTGGAAAAGGCTCTCCATGAGGCCTTCAAGTATGATCAATCAGTTTTAGTAGAGAAATACATTGATGGTATAGAACTCACAGCAGCTGTTTTAGGTACAAAGGAACCGCGGGTGCTGCCCTTGATCGAGATCGTTTCTGAAACAGGATTTTACGATTATACAGCAAAATACACTCCAGGGATGAGCCACCATATTATACCTGCCCGCATTCCAGCTGAGGCAGCCGCAAAGGTGGAAGAAATGGCACTGAGAACCTACAAAGCTATGAACTGCAGTCAGTTTGCCCGTGTTGATTTTATGTTAAACAAAGAATATGAACCCTTTGTTCTGGAGACCAATACGATACCAGGGATGACTGAAACCAGCCTTTTCCCCGATGCTGCCAGAGCAGCGGGTATTTCTTTTCCTGAACTTGTTTCTCTGCTGGTTGATGAAGCCTTTTTAATAGCTGCAGAACGGTAAGTGGTAATAAAGAGTATGATGCTTGCAGATAGTATCAACTGTTGTGCAGCAGTTGTGTAAATGATTTTTTTTACAATAAAGAGGTGTAAGTTTTGCAGGACAGCAAGATATTAAAAGAAAAAATTCACAGAATCAACAATAAGGGGTATAAGGCTTACCAAGATCTCAAAGGGGAATATGATTTTGGACACTATCAATTGTTTATTGATCATGTGCAGGGAGATCCATTTGCATCACCATCCAGTTTACGGGTTCGGGTAAGACAAAACCGGGCAAAATTCCCAGCAGCTTTTTTCCAGGACAAGCCCCGTAAAATTGCTCTCTGTGACTACCTGGCCAGGTGTTTTGATCAGGCTGTAAAGAAATTTTGTGCAGGAAACAGGGGCACAGGGAAAAGCGGCTTGATCTTTATTGATGCAGGGCAACAGCAAGTCTTGGAAAGAAGCGCTATTATTATCAACAGTGATTATCTAGAAGCAAGGTTTTTCTGCGGGCTGCCGGCAAGAGGGCGTACTGTACTGGGAAATGTTGCGCAGACAATGTTCTTTCAGGAGCTTCCCAAAATAGTGGATAGCAGTCTGCTTTATGATTCTGTCAACCAGAAAGAGCTGACTGAACATGTTTACCTTGCTGAAGACCAGGAATTTATCAGAGAGTCACTCCCGGAGCAGGGGCTGGTTGCTTTTATAGCTGATGGTTCAATTTTGCCCCGGCGCAGTGGTGTGAGCGACCTGCCCTTGACCAGGGGAGTGATCCCTTTCGTAAGTCCGCCATCTCTTAAGGTATCTTTTAAAACTCCCAACCATGGTGAGATCAAGGGGATGGGGATCCCTGAAGGGGTTACACTTATCGTTGGTGGGGGATTCCACGGTAAATCAACACTGCTCCATGCGCTTGAACGGGGTGTATACAATCATCTCCCAGCTGATGGCAGGGAGTGGGTGATCACCATCAAGGAGGCAGTAAAGATCAGGGCAGAGGAGGGGAGAAGGGTTGAAAAGGTGGATATCAGTCCATTTATCAACAATCTCCCCCTCGGACAGGATACCCGTCGTTTTTCAACAGAGAATGCCAGTGGGAGCACATCTCAGGCTGCTAATATTATTGAAGCCTTAGAGGTGGGCTGCAAATTGCTTTTGATCGATGAGGACACCAGTGCCACTAATTTTATGATTCGCGACGGCAGGATGCAGGCCCTGGTTTCTAAAGAGAGAGAGCCGATCACTCCTTTCCTGGACCAGGTGCGTCCATTATATGAGGAGCTGGGTGTTTCCTCGATTTTAGTTATTGGGGGTTCCGGGGATTATCTGGATGTAGCTGATCAGGTTATTATGATGAATGAGTATAAACCTGTAGATGTCAGCAGAGAGGCGAAGGATATCTGTCAGAAGTACCCTGCGCTAAGGACGCCGGAAAGGGGGAGGGGGTTCGGAAAAATGGAACCTAGGGTGCCTTTTCCGGGAAGTTTTGACCCACAGCGAGGGAGAAAAACCAAGGTAGGGGCAAAGGGATTGGATGTAGTTCAGTTCGGCCGCTACCAGATAGACCTTGATGATGTGGAGCAGTTAGTGGATCCCAGCCAGACCAGAGCAATCGCAGATATCATCTATTACGCCTGGAAAAAATATTTTGATGGCAGCCGCTCATTGAGCGAAGCCATCAAGTGTATCGAAAGCGATCTGGATCAGTATGGCCTGGATGTGATTTCACCCTATAAAGAGAAAAATGGCGCTTATGCTAGACCGCGCAGCTTTGAAATCGCCGCGGCAATAAATAGATTGCGCAGTTTAGAAATTCGCTAAAAGGGGAGGGATTGCACCGGTGTTCAAAAAGACAGTTGTGTGCCTGGGGGACAGCCTTACTTTTGGTTATCCATATAGTCCGGATGATTCTTGGGTTGCATATGTTGGCAATCGCTGCCCATTAAAAATGATCAATGCAGGTGTCAATGGCAATACCATGGAAGAGATGAACGAAAGGTATCGAAGAAATGTCCAGAGACACTGTCCGGATTTTTTAATTATTCTGGGTGGAACCAATGATGCCTACAACCCTGAGATTTCCTGTGCCGAAACAATCTATCATTTGGAAGAAATAATCAAAAAAGCGAAGCAAGATAGTATCTGCCCTGTGGTGGCTTTGCCTATGCATGTTTTGGACGATTATGCAGCAGGTAAACTGGAGCGCATTAGGAGAGAGGAAAAGGAATTAGCTGATCGGTATGGTCTGTACTGCCTTGATTTCGCCAAGGCTTTTACCGATGCGGAAGGGAAGGTGAAAGAGGAACTCTATCTGGATAGTGTTCACCCCAATAAAAAAGGTTATGAGGCCATGGGTGAGCTGGCCCTATCTTTTTTTCAGGGGATTTTCCAGAGTGAATCAGGATCAGATTTTTGAAAAGCGGTAAGGAGCCGGTCCCTGACACCAGGAAACCGCTTTTCCAGGTCTGAGACCAATTCTTTCATCTCCTGCCTTTGAGTATTGCCATCCTCAGGGCAGGGGTTTTTCACCACAGGCAGCTGAAAGGTCTCTGTGAAATTGTTGATGGTTTTTTCACGCACATAAATCAGCGGTCTGATCAGTGTGACCTTTCTCCGGGAGAGGTATCTGACCGGTTGCATCAATTTGATTCTGCGCTCATAAAAAAGAGACAGGAAAAAGGTTTCTATGGCATCATCCAAGCTGTGAGCCAGTGCAATTTTACTGCACCCCATCTGTTTGGCTGCGATGTGTAGAGCGCCGTTGCGCATTTTACTGCAGAGGGAGCAGGGGTTTGGTTCTTTGCGGATATCAAAAACGATCTGTGCTATTTTAGTGTGTACCTGTGACCAGCTGACACCGATCTCCCGGCAATAATTCCTGATCGGTTCCAGGGACACATTAAAACCCATGTCAACAGTGATCGCGTGCAGGTGGAATTTGACCGGAGAGAACTTCTTCATTTCACTCAAAACATAAAGAAGTGTCAAACTGTCTTTACCGCCGGAAACACCGACAGCAATATGATCCCCGTCCTCGATCATCTGGTGATTACTGATAGCCTGTCCAGCCGGTTTCCATAAGGAGTCATGATAGCGTCTTTTTGCCAAACTAACCCCTCCTTTTCGTCACTATTGTTATATTATACCTGCTTTCTTCTTTGTTACAAACAAAAAGCATTTATGCTGTCACAACAAATGGTTATCAAACTAATAGACACCCGATCTTGTATAGTTTATAATGCAGATGGAGTGAATAATAAATGTTCAATGTAGTACTTTTTGAGCCAGAGATACCCCAAAACACAGGCAATATTGCAAGACTTTGTGCTGCAACAGGGTGCCGTCTTCATCTTATCGGTCCCCTCGGTTTTTCACTTGAGGATCGTAAATTGAAAAGGGCAGGCCTTGATTACTGGCATCTGGTTGATGTCCGTGTTTATGACAGTTTTGATGATTTTACAGCAGAGTATGCAGATAGAAGATTTTATTATATTACAACTAAGGGGATGAATTATTACACAGAGGTTGATTACCAACCCGGTGATTTTTTTATCTTTGGGTCCGAGACCCATGGTTTACCTGAGGATTTGATCAATGCAAACAAAGAGCAATGTCTTCGTATCCCTATGGTGCAGGGTGCGAGGTGCTTAAATTTATCAAATTCTGTGGCTATAGTTATCTATAATGCCCTATATAAACAAAAGTTCAAAGGATTAAGCTGATCTCAAGATGGGAGGAAAAGCAATGGGTGAACAGGAGCTGTCTCGTTCTTTCTGGGAAGAGTTGTTGCGGTTGTATGATGAATTTATGGAAACCGGAAAGACCGATAAAAAAACTATAGAGATGCTGGGCAAAGCTGGATTGCTGAGAGAGGGTACATTGATGGGTCAGGAAATAATAAACGCCTTTCCTCACCTGGAGATTAAGGATGTGGAACCACTGGTGAGAAGAGGGATCCGCGACAAGATCGTCGAAAATTTAAAAAGGTCGGTGGATTGATTGCATTTAAAGAACCCTTGACAGAGAACGCACTGCAGGGTAAGATTATTAAGGCAATGGGCGTGTAGCTCAGTTGGGAGAGCACCTGGTTCGCACTCAGGAGGTCAGGGGTTCGAATCCCCTCACGTCCACCAGTGAAATCTTGGCTTCCAGTTGATGGGAGCTTTTTTATTTGCGGTTTGAACACAGCAGGAAGAGGGGCCAAAACCGCCAAAATGGATTCAGTCACCTTCCATGTCACAGGAATCAAAAATATCTCCGCTCTTTAGATCTATCAGCAGAACCCTAGCATTATCTTTATCTATATCCAGCACCGCAAAACTAGGAGCGTATCCCTTTTTATCTTCATTTTTTAAATGGCCGGGGTTTACCCAGAGGACACCATTTTCAAACTTTGCTTTAGGGATATGGGTGTGGCCGTAAGCGATCACATCAACCTTACCATCTAATGCAAGCTGTTCTGGATTCAGATCACCGGGTAGATCATTTTTATGGGTTTGGGCTGTATGGGTAAAAAGTATTTTCTTCCCTTCGATTTCTCTAATTAAGCGGTTAGGAATGGTAGGGTCTTGGTACTCTTTGCTGTAAACCCCCGGCACCTCAATGATCTCAAGCCTCATATCACGAATAGCATCCACATCTTCACACTCATCTCCTAGATGGGCGATTAAGCGCACATGCCAGTTATATGCCAGTTTCCAGGCAGCATCCTTTAAATTTTCCAATTCACCGTGGGAGTCGCTGACAAGCCCGATCCGCATTAGACCACCTCACTGAAATAATTGTGATTAACTTAAGTATAGTATATCATTGAATCATGGGAAAATAATGCAGCCAAAATTTTAGTGCTAGGAAAGCAATAAAGCAAAAGCGCAAGCCTGGCACCGATATAAAGTTGGGGGTAGATGACATGGACTCTAATCGGTTTAAATATGAACTTGATGAAATCCCGCCTTTTATAGATCTATTATTTTTAGGTTTGCAGTGGTTTGCTGTTATTGTTCCTACAGTTATCATTGTGGGGAATATAGTGGCTGGTCTGCATTTCAGCGAGCCTGCGGACAGAATTATCTACATTCAGAAAGTATTTTTTATTACAGGTGTTTCACTACTGATTCAATTATTATGGGGGCACCGGCTGCCATTGGTTATGGGGCCGGCGACAATACTCCTTGTGGGGATCACTGTCAGCCGGGGCAGTAGTATAAGCGCCATCTATACTGCCATTGCCATGGGGGGTTTTGTTCTTTTTATACTTAGTGCTGCTGGTTTATTTAACTTTTTGAAAAGACTTTTTACACCTCCGGTTGTGGCAGTTATTCTGATACTGGTAGCCTTTACTCTCACTCCAACCATTTTAAATTTGATCACTTCTTCCTCAGCCACCGGACAAGCTTTGACAAATTTATGTTTTGCATTTGTGTTTGTGCTTTCTATCTTTGCGGTGAACAGGTATGTTAAAGGGTTATGGAAGTCAACCCTCATCTTGTGGGCTTTGATTATCGGCACCCTAATCTATTATTTGCTCTTTCCGCACAGTTTCGCGATGAACAATGGAGTTTATCCTGACATCTTGGCCGGCTTTTTTAAAAATATGAATTTCAACATGAGTTTTGAACCTGGAGTTATTATCTCATTTCTTATCTGCTTTTTAGCATTATCGATCAATGATCTCGGTTCGATTTACTCTGTGGGTGGCATGCTGAAACCAACTCATATGCAGAAGCGTGTCACAAGGGGGCTTTCATTGACCGGCTTGCTTAATTTTTTATCTGGTTTATTAGGTGTTATCGGTTCGGTTAATTTTTCCATGAGCCCCGGTGTAATAGCATCTACAGGATGTGCTTCACGGTTTACCCTCATACCTGCAGGTGCTATTTTAGTATTATTGTCCTTTATGCCGCCGGTGATTTCCTTTTTGGGAACTGTGCCTCAGGTGGTAGTAGGAGGTATTCTTTTATACATCATGTGCTCACAATTAGCTGCTGGGCTGATCATGGTTACGGAAACAGAAGAGGGGTTCAATTTTGAAAACGGCCTGGTGATGGGGCTCCCCCTGATGCTGAGCATTATTATCTCCTTTTTGCCTAACAGTGTATTGAACACATTTCCTGTTTTGTTAAGACCTATCTTGGGGAATGGATTTGTGGTCGGTGTTGTAGTGGTGCTGATTATGGAGCACCTTATCTTTAGGAAAAAGAAGAGTGAATAGTCTTTTTTCGCTAGTTAATTTGTAAGTTGTATTTGTCCTTGCCTGCAGATTTAATAAAGATTATAGTTGTTTTAGGTCGATTTGTCGGAGAAATAAACACAGGAATTGTAGCAGAGAGGGGTAGAGGACAATGAATCTAATCGGGAACTGTCAAACAACTGCAATGGGAATACTTCCCCATACTTCTATAGAAGAGGCTTTAACTCTGGCTTTATCATTGGATATTCCTTTTTGGCCGCAGCTTCCGAGAATGAGTTATTATGAGGATATGTATGTGCAGGCCACTGAACATCTGCCAGGTATCATCACCAATGCAAATGAGGGGCGGATCTCCTTTTCGAAAGATAAATTTTGTGAAGAGCTTCCAGAATACTTCAGAAATATGGAAAACCAGGGTTATTTCAAGTTATCTCCTGATTACTCTCCTGTTTACCATGCTTTTTTAAAGAAAGATCTATCCAAATACTATGCTGTGCGAGGCCAGATAATAGGACCTCTTAGCTTTGGACTTAATATTATCGATGAAAACTATAAATATATCATCTATGATGATGAAGTGCGGGAGTTTCTCTATGAGTTTATCTCCAGGAAGATAATTGTTCAGTATCAAGAGCTACAAAAAAAGAATGACCGGGCTTTTGTTTGGATCGATGAGCCTCATCTGGCCATGCTGTTCAATGCAAATATCGGTTACACCTTTGAACAGGCCCGGGAGGAGTATACCGATTTTTTAAAAACCCTCCCCGGCCCCAAGGGTGTGCATCTGTGTGCTAATCCAGACTGGTCCTTTTTGCTCAACCTTGACCTGGATATCCTTTCTCTTGATGCTCTGTCCTGGGGGAAGGTTTTTACCTACTACACAGAGGAGATCAGGGGTTTTTTAGATAAAGGAGCCATTATCGTCTGGGGAATATCACCTACAACTGATGAACAGGTGAAGGCTGTGTCTGTGTCCGAACTGCTGGCAAAACTTGAGAGCTTTTGGGATTATTTAGCCGCACGAGGCATACCTAAAGAGCAGATCCTGGCTCAGGCCTGGCTTGCTCCAGACCACTGCTTTTTTCTAAACCCGGCTTTATCAAATGTAGAACAATCCTTTTCTATACTCCGGGAAATATCACAGCGACTGCGGGATAAATACAAATTATTCTGATTGTCAAGGTAGACCCGCCTCATCGGCGGGTTTACTATTATTGCTGCCCTGCTGCTGGTCAAAAATTCTGTAATGTAGTTCATGTTTCTTTTAAGTAATTGACTCTGCCTTTAATGTCATTGCGTAATTCTTCCAGCTGTTTAGTAATTAGATGCTTAGATAAAAGGAAAATTTATTGGAAAATAATACTTGACATTTTATATAAATCGTAATATTATAATATACAAATAACTGATGCATTGAGGTGAGATGAATGCCAGAACTGGAGACCTTTAAGACTAATCCAGTACTTTTTAAAGAAAAGGCAGAACTGCTGAAAGTTCTGGCACATCCTGTGCGGCTGTGTATTGTCAGAGGTTTGTTATCAAATGAGGAGTGCAATGTATCCCATATTCAAAACTGCCTTGAGATTCCCCAATCGACCATATCTCAACACCTGGCTAAATTGCGCAGCGCAGGGATTATCGAAGGAAGGCGCAGTGGATTGGAAGTTTTCTATCGTGTGATCAATGATGATGCAAGAAAAATAGTACAGGTTTTATTTAAATAGAGTGGCGAATTAATTTTTTTAAGCATAATATCCGTATATCTGAATATACGAAAATAAGGAGGTTTCACTAATGAGTAAAAAGGTCGTGATTGTAGGTGGAGTGGCCGGTGGAGCAAGTGCAGCAGCCAGACTCCGCAGGCTGGATGAACAGGCGGAAATCATCATGCTGGAACGTGGAGAATATATCTCTTATGCCAACTGCGGTTTACCATATTATATCAGCAATGTAATCACAGACCGGAAAAAGCTTCTGGTACAGACACCAGAGGCAATGAAAAAAGTATTTAACATCGATGTGCGGGTTAACAATGAGGTGACAGCAATCAATCCGGATAAAAAAGAGGTTGAGGTGCTGGATCATAATGGGAAGGTTTACCGTGAATCCTATGACTATTTGATCCTCTCACCAGGTGCTGCACCTGTAAGGCCGCCGATACCGGGAATAGATGCAGATAATGTTTTTACTGTGCGCAGTGTTCCTGATGTGGACGTTTTGAAAGAATTTATAGAAAAGACCCAGGCAAAAAAGGGCAGTAGTTGTTGGCGGTGGCTTTATAGGTTTAGAAATGGCGGAAAATATCCATCAATTGGGTATCAAAACAACAATAATTGAAGCCTCAAAGCAGGTGCTACCCCCTCTTGACTACGATATGGCTGTTTTCCTGCACAAACACCTGAGAGAATCAGGTGTGGAACTGGTTCTTAATGATGCTGTTGCTTCTTTTATTCAACGAGATGGCACAGTCTCCAAGGTAAGCCTCAGCAGCGGCAGAGAAATTCCAACTGATATGGTGATCATGTCAGTTGGTGTCAAACCAGAAGTTGGTCTGGCAAAAATGGCTGGCTTGGCCATTGGTGAAAGGGGAGGAATTGTGGTCAATGAGCAAATGCAGACAAGTGATCCCCATATTTTTGCTATTGGTGATGCTGTTGAAGCAAAGGATTATATAACAGGGGAGGCAGCACTAATTCCTCTGGCTGGGCCTGCCAACAAGCAGGGGAGGATCGTTGCTGATGTTATAGCTGGAAGAAAAGCGGCATACAGCGGGACTCAAGGGACAGCTATCGCCAAGGTGTTTGGTTTGGTGGCAGCATCCACAGGTGCCAATGAGAAAACCCTGCACAAGATGGGGATCCCCTATACAGTTTCCTATACACATCTAGGCGATCATGCAAGCTATTATCCCGGGTCTTCAGAAATGCACATCAAACTTATCTTCGACCCCGAGGATGGTAGGATCTTAGGCGCTCAGATCATCGGCAGAGAAGGTGTAGATAAGCGGATCGATGTGCTGGCAGCTGCGTTAAGAAGGAAAGAAACGGTTTTTCATTTACAAGAAATAGAATTGGCTTATGCACCACCGTTCTCTTCAGCCAAGGACCCTGTTAATCTAGCTGGATACACAGCAGGGAATATCATCAATGGGGATATGGAGGTTATCTACTGGCATGAGATAGAGCAACTGGACAGAGAATCAACATTACTGCTTGATGTTCGTACAGCTGCAGAATATGAGGTCGGCCATCTGCCTGGCGCGGTCAATATACCTCTACAGGAATTACGGGAGCGATTATCAGAACTGCCTAAGGGAAAAGAGATCATTATTTACTGCCGGGTTGGTTTCAGAGGGTATCTGGCATATCGCATCTTGGTGCAAAACGGTTTCAAAAAAGTGAGGAATTTGAGCGGTGGATGGTTGACCTATAAAGCATTGCTGGACGAAAAGAGGCTAGGGGAAAGAGAACAGGTGGTTCAAGAGGTTTCAGCTGCTGCGGGACCAGCTGTCAAACCGGCTATAAAATCTAGCAATGAACCTGAACAGCAGACTGAAAGGTTGAGAATAGATGCCTGCGGCCTGCAGTGTCCAGGTCCGATTGTTAAGGTTTTTGAAACGATGCAGGAGATGAAAAATGGTGATATTTTAGAGGTTTCAGCAACAGACCCAGGGTTTGTCAGTGATATTAAGTCCTGGTGTGATAACACCGGCAACCGGTTGCTGGAAATAAAAAGGGAAGGGAATGTTATTCAGGCGGTGATCAGAAAGGGTCAGATAGGACAGGAACCTTTGGAGAGTGACTCATCCCTGAATCGGCTTCAGGACGAGCAAAATACATTGGTTGTTTTCAGCGGGGACCTAGATAAAGCTATTGCCTCCTTTATTATCGCTAATGGCTCAGCATCGATGGGCAAAAAGGTGACCATGTTTTTTACCTTCTGGGGATTGAACATACTGCGCAAAGCCCAAAAAACACCTGTGAAAAAGAACTTCATGGAGCGCATGTTTGGCTGGATGATGCCCAGGGGCAGTGTGAAACTACCCCTTTCCAAAATGAATATGTTGGGCATGGGGCCACAGATGATCAGGAAGATCATGCAGCAGAAGAATGTGTCCTCTCTGGAGGAGTTGATCGAACAGGCGAAACAGCTCAATGTGCAGATGGTTGCCTGTAACATGACCATGGATATTATAGGGATCAAAAAAGAAGAGCTGATCGATGGTGTGGAGATCGGCGGAGTGGCCACATTTTTGAATGCTGCTGATCAATCAGGTACAACTCTCTTTATTTAACTAAGGTAACCCCTTATTTCTATATCTGTTGAGCATGAACTTAATCTTAGAAAATATATAGGAAGGGTGGTTTTAATGCCGATTTATGAGTACAGGTGTCAGAACTGCGGCGAACAATTCACTGTTGTTGCTAGTTGGAGGAAACGGAAACAGGTAAAATGCCCAAAATGCGGCAGCAGTGATATTAAACAGCTTTTTTCAAGCTTTGGCACAATCTTCGGGCAAAATTGCAGCAGTAGGCGCTTTAAATGAGGGTTCTAAAAAAGGGCGGTCCGCCCTACAGGTTATAGGTAAAACCAATAAAGGGACAGTCTAAGGATTCACGACTTGTCCCTTTTTTGTTACACAATAAAGCAAAAACGCAAGCCTGGCACCACTATATCTCCTAAAAGAATCTACGGAAAAAAGGAAGTTGCCTTTCTATTGCGAATACCTTTTTAGGGGAGGTGATACACAGCGTATCATCGCTGTAGTAAATATGCCTGTTTGGAAGTTTCGCAACACTGATATCATTTACCCCAAATATCGTCTCTTAGAAGGTGTTCTTGTTGCCAGGGGTCTGAGCAAGGATCTTCTATCTGATGAACAGCAGTTACCTTCCCCTTTTTCTCTCCCAGGTATGGAGCAGGTAGCCCGGCGGCTAGCCAGGGCTGCAGCAAATAAAGAGAAGGTATTCGTTTTTGGGGATTACGATTGTGATGGGATCTGCAGCACACTGATCATGACAAGCTTTCTTGAACGCTGTGGTGCAGAAGTAAAACATTTTCTGCCCTCCCGCCAGGATGATGGTTACGGAATCGGCCCTGATCATGTAAGGCGTGCTGTTGGTGAGGGTTTTGATCTAATAGTGACTGTGGATAACGGTATTTCAGCCTTTGATGCAGTGTCAGCAGCTCATAACTTGGGTATCGATCTTCTGATAACTGACCACCATGAGCCTCAGGGCAAGCTGCCTGATGCACCTGTGGTGAATCCCAAACTTCCAGGTTCTCGGTGTTACAGGGAATATTCTGGGACCGGGGTGGCTTATTTCACCTGTTGTGCTACAGCAGAACTGCTTAATCAACCGTATCCTGAAGATTATTTAGATCTAGTCTCCCTGGCCACAGTTGTTGATGTTTGTCCTTTGACCGGAGAGAATCTCCTGCTGGCTAGGCGGGGATTGCTGCAAATGCGAAAGAACCTGCGGCCTGGACTGCAGGCCTTGCTGAACGGAAACAATTGTAAGATCACCGGGCGCATTATGGGGTGGATTTTTGGGCCTCATATTAATGCTGCAGGGAGATTTGATGATCCGCATCTGGCTTATAAGCTGTTATCCGCCCGAACTATAGAGGAAGCAGAACCTATTGCCCGGGAATTAAAAAAAATCAATGCAGAGCGAAAAAATGCTGTTGAAATAATCAAACAGGAATGTATATCCAAGTATGATGGTTCCTATTTTCCTTTGCTGGCTTCACCTCAATGGCATGAGGGGATCATCGGTATTGCTGCCGGCCGCCTGTCACAGGCAGTCTCTCGTCCGGCAGCAGTGGGTGCTATCTCTGGAGATGAGGCACGCTTTTCTGCCCGTTCCCTGGGTGAATTCGATCTGATAGAGGCACTGGCTGAGTGCCAATCTGAAACAGGGGTTCTTCATAAGTTTGGAGGGCATAAATTAGCAGCCGGTTTTTCCCTTCATCCCAGAGACATTCCTCAGGTGAGGTCCTTTCTCAACAATTTTGCCAGGGAGCACCTACAGCCTGAAGACCAGGTATCCTGGATCGAAGTTGATGTAGGGCTCAGTTCTCTCCCATCTCCTCAGGAAGTGGCTTTACTGGATCGCCTGGAACCCCACGGAAGGGACAATCCTGAACCATTTTTTTATGTCAGAGATCAAGTAGTTGATGTAAGAAGCGGCACCAATTGGTTTCTGGCCAGGCTCAATTCCGGATTGAAGTTTTTCAGCTCACAGCCTGTGAAAGCCGGGGAGATAGTTCATGTGGTTTTATCCTTGGGTGTCGACCAGTACAACGGTTATTATGAGATTATCGGACATGCGGTAGATGTGCGTTCTTTTTTATGCAACAGAGATGACCTGGTTCAACAGTATTTTGCCTGGAGGCGGGGGATGGAGATCACCGAATGGGCCGAAAGGATTTTTCATGAACTTGGTCTTGATCGCAAGGGTGATAATCCCAAAACCAGTCTTTTCTTAAGCCCTACTTTTCTGCGTTATGGTGCAGTAAAGGAAGGAGGAAAGAAGGGTGAATGATCTTTTAACAGCATTGGCTGGGGTTTGTAAAAAATTCCCGGTAGAGGAGAAAAGACTTGTTATGCCAAGTTACCAGACCGGTCATGTGCTGAGTGAAAGCCTTTCCCAGGCCGGTGTTGGATGGGTCAATCTGCGCGCAGAAACACCTACCGGGCTTGCTCTGCAGATAGCAGGTGATTTCCTGGCAGAAAGGCATATTACATTACTTGATGGTTATTTAACCAGCTATGTTGTGGAAGAGATTTTGCAGAAACTGCAGGAACGAGGTGAACTTCGCTTTTTTAACAAGCAGAAGGTGACCAGCGGTTTGGCTGCGGCAATCACCACTTCACTAATGGAATTGAGGGAATGTAATGTGACCAGCAGCAGCCTTTCGCCTGATGATTTTGTCTGTTCAGATAAAGGGCAGGATATCAAGTTAATCTTGCAGGAATATGAGCGTTATTTGGATGAGCACAGCCTTTTGGATTCCTCCGGCCTGCTCGCTCTAGCTGTACAGCTTGCAGCTTCCTACAACAATGAAGATGAGATCATCTATTTAATGCCATCTTTTGTGCAATGGACACCCCTGCAGAGAAAACTGATCAGTTCTCTGGCAGGAGAAAAACTTTTCACTTTGCCTGTGGATACACTGCAGGAAAACCAGGGAAAAAGTGCTATAAGCTTTTATCATGCTTACGGCATGACCAATGAACTGCGGGAAGTATTGCGCAGGCTCCATTCTAAGAGAATCCCCCTGGATCAAGTGACAGTGGCCTATACAAATCAGGAATATGTTTCTGCTATCTATTCTCTATCCCTCACATATGATTTTGAGTTCACTGTTTTTGAAGGGATATCTGCTTTTTTAACCGGTCCTGGGCGTACCCTTCAGGCTATTCTCTCATGGGTTAACAGTGACTTTTCCACCAGAGTTTTTAGTAACCTGCTTCAGAGTGGTGATCTGGTTATCAAACCTGCTGGGGCGCAAAACGAGATGCCTCCAATTCAGGCAGTTCGTCTTTTGAGAGCTGCAGGGATCGGCTGGGGAAAGGACCGCTATCAGCTGCTGGAACACTATACACAAGAATTAGGAACTGAGCAGGCACAACAGTTTAATTCGCTGATCCAATCCCTTATTAAACAGATCCCTGCTGAGAATAATGATGGATATGTTCCTTTCGGTGATTTCTGCAGGGCTCTGGCAGAGATGGTGCAATTATTGGCTAGGGTAAAGGATGATTTAGATAGTATTGCTTTAACTGTGATCACATCCTGCCTCAAAGGTATTGGTGAGCTTTCTTCATTAGAGATGACTGTAGAGGAAGCTGTAGATAGCTTGACAGACTTCCTGAAAAAGCTGAAGGTAGGCGGTTCCGGTCCTCAACCAGGGCAGTTGCACCTTAGCAGTTACCGCAATCTGGTCTGGTCCGGTCGCCCTTATACCTTTGTGGTTGGTTTGGATGCCAACTCATTTCCTGGCAGTGTAAGACAGGATCCGGTGCTTCTTGATTCAGAACGGAAAAAAATCAATGCTGATCTGCCTCTTTCTGTTGACAAGCTGGAAGACAAGCTGTCAACCATGGCTGAAGCTCTAGCTTCCCGCAGGGGAGAGCTTGTTTTAAGCTACCCCTCTTTCGATGTTGTAGAGAACAGGGAGCTTTTTCCTGCACCCCTGTTATTACAGATCTACCGGCAAATTAAAGCTGATCCTCTGCTGGATTATTCTGATTTCCTCAGTTCCCTTGGAAATCCGGTAGGGTATACATGCGGAAATGCTGATCCTTTAGATGAAGTGGAATGGTGGCTCTGCAGAAATAAAAAAGGGGAGCTGTTTGATCAAGTGGTGGTGAGCAACTGCTACAGCAATATAGGCAGCGGACAAAAAGCGCTGAATGCTCGACAGTTATCAGAGCCTACAGAGTATGATGGAGCACTGCCAGTTGATATTGCACGGAGTTTATCCTCTGAGATATTTTCCTGTAGTCAATTTGAGTACTTGGCTGGCTGCCCCTATGCCTTTTTTCTTAGATATGTGTTGGGGGTTCAACCTCCTGATGAAATCTTGTTTGATCCATCCAAATGGCTTGATCCATTGACACGGGGTACCTTACTCCACAGTATTTTCTGTGATTTTATGCGGAAGCTTAAAGCTTGTGGGGAGCGGCCGGATAAGGAGAAACACAAAAGTTTGATCCAGGATATAGCTCAGCATCAGATTAATTATTGTAAACAGATGATTCCACCCCCCAGTAAGCTTGTGTTTCAAAGGGAGGTTAATGAGCTTTTTGACTGCTGTTATGTCTTCTTGGCTGTAGAAGTGCACCGGGATTCAGAGCCCCTTTTCTTTGAAGTTCCTTTTGGTCTGGGCCCAGAGAAAGTGGCAAAGGCTGGATGCGGCCTCGCCTGGCCTATCTCGCTAGATCTAGGGGATGGCCGTTCCATTCGTTTCTGTGGGATCATAGACAGGATCGACAAGATCGGCCGGGATGTTTATTGTGTTTGGGATTATAAAACCGGAAGCGCCAGGGATTACGGAGAGCAGTTATACTTTAATAAAGGACGCCAGATCCAGCATGCTCTCTATGCCATTGCAGCAGAGGAGATTCTCAAAAAGGAGTTTCCAGGCCGATCACCAAAGGTAAAATTCGCTGGCTATCTCTTCCCCTCTGTAAGGGGTGAAGGCAGAGAGGTGGTTCGTCCTGTAGCAAACAGGCGGAAGCTGGTAGATTTGCTTAACACTTTATTGGAGATCATGGAAAAGGGTACATTTGTTGCTTCTCATGAGGGTCTCCAGTGCCATTACTGTGATTATCAACTGGTCTGCGACCAAGAGGCTGCAGTAAAGAAGGCAAAGCTGCTCTTTGAAAACAGAGTTGTCCGAAGGCTAGATCCTTGGAGGAGGCTGCAGCAATATGTTTAAAAAGCTAAAGGATGAACAGGCACGACAGGCAATTATCGATGATTTGGATAGATGTATCATGGTGGAGGCGGGTGCAGGCTCTGGAAAGACCCGCAGTTTGGTTCAGCGCATGGTTGCCCTGATTAAAGAGGGCAGATGCCAGGTGGATAATATGGCAGCCATCACCTTTACCCGCAAGGCAGCTGCAGAATTAAAAGAGAGATTCCAGTTGTCCCTGGAGGAGGCTTTTGCTAGAGAGACCGATCCCCTGAAAAAGGAGCGCTTGGATCAGGCTTTAGGTAAACTTGAGCGGTGTTTTTTAGGCACAGTTCACTCATTTTGTGCCGCACTGCTCAGAGAAAGGCCGGTAGAGGCTGGGGCTGATCCCTCCTTTGAAGAACTGGAGGAATTGGATGATGCTTTATTGAGGAAAAGGGCCTGGGATGAATATCTCCTTGAGGTTCAGGTGCATAAACCGGAAGATCTGGCTGAACTGGAGAAGATCGGCTGTGAGCCAGCGGACCTTTTTACTTTTTTTGAAACAATACTCACCTACCCTGATGTGGAAATAGTGCAAGAGGCAGTGCCGGAACCGGATCTATCTCAGGTGAAGGACGAATTGATACACTTTTTAGAATGGGCTGAAGCTTTACTGCCTGCTCAGGTGCCTCCTAAAGGTTGGGATCCCCTTCAGGAGCTGATCAGAAAAGGTGACAGACACCGCAGGATCTTTGATCTTAATGACTCTCTGCAGCTTATCAGGCTGCTTAACGAACTGGACCGCAAACCCAAGGCTGTTAAGAACCGCTGGGATGATAAGGATACTGCCGAAAGTGTTGAAGCTGCCTTTGAAGATTTAAAGGATCGCTTTATACTACCTGCTCTGCAACAGTGGAGGGAATACTGTCATTATATTCTGGTGAGTTTTGTACTGCCGGCAGTTGAGTCCTACCAAAACCTCAAAGCTGAAAAATCAAAACTAAACTTCCAGGACCTGCTGCTGCTGACAGCCTCACTTCTCAAGGAAAACCCTGAGGTGCGCCGCTATTTCCAAAAAAGGTTTACCCATCTCTTAGTTGATGAATTCCAGGATACGGACCCTGTCCAGGCTGAGATCATGTTCTATTTGACAGGGGGGGAAGTGACCGAAAGGGACTGGCGCCGGCTGACACCGAAACCTGGTTCACTTTTTGTGGTGGGTGATCCCAAACAGTCCATTTACCGCTTCCGGCGTGCAGATATCGATATCTACAATGAGGTGAAAAGGCTTTTGGAGAAAAAAGGTGGAAGGGTCTTAACCCTGACCACCAATTTCCGTTCAGTAGCAGCTGTCGGCAGTTGGATCAATGGTGTTTTCAAGGGTATTTTCCCAGAGCAGGCGGACCAGTATCAGGCAGCTTTTGCACCCCTTGATACTGTGCGTGATGATGGGGTAGATTGTTTATCAGGTGTGAGGATGTTCACCTTACCCAAGGTAAAACGCCATAAGATAAGCGAGATCGTTGAGATGAATGCTGAACAGATCGCCTGCTTTATACAAAGGGGGCTTAATGGTTGTTATAAGCTATGCCGGACACCTGAAGAAAGGAAGCTTGGTTTTACCGAAATCCCCCAGCCGGGCGACTTTATGATTTTGCTGCACTATAAGGATTACATGGATGTTTATGCCAGGGCTCTGGAAGAGAGAAATATACCTTATCAGATAGCTGGGGGGAGCGGTTTTACCGCCTCTCAGGAGATGAGGGATATTTTGAATGTTTTCCAAGCAGTTTTGGATCAGGAAGACCCGGTGCGCCTGCTGGCAGTGCTCAGGAGTCAGTTTTTCGGGATCAGTGACTATGGTTTATGGAAACTCAAAAAAGTAGGCGGCCGTTTCCATATTGATGCCCGGGTCTCAAACTCACTTGATGCTGAGTCCAGAGAGATTATAAATGATTCTTTTGAGCGTCTGCGCAGATACAGAAGTTGGGTACAGCAGCTTCCGGCAAGTGCTGCTGCAGCCAAAATCATATCTGATCTAGGGGCAATCCCTTATGCAGTTGCCGGACAGCAGGGGAAGGCTAGGGCCGGATATTTGGTGCAGTCTTTGGAACTCCTTGCTTCTGCTGAGCGCCGGGGATCATCATCATTCTGTGAGCTTGTCTCTTACTTGGAGATGCTGATGGAGAAAGGGATAGAAGAGGAAATCG
>LSQX01007700.1_pt1 | contig 18912 bp, 14 predicted proteins | sample 654561 | NCBI WGS metagenome assembly LSQX01 (sample SAMN04489861, study PRJNA283612) | anaerobic digester metagenome | isolation source: 4 biogas reactors fed with cattle manure at either 37C or 55C with and... | place: Denmark: Kongens Lyngby | collected 2014
AATGTTAATGTTTATAGATGTATCATATGTAAATTCATGATGTATGTTGAGTTAATATTATATTATTTCTCAATTATTGTCAATAGGGTGTTCTGCCTGTCGCTAGTTCTTTTTTCATCCAACTCACTAGGTGGGTATCAGAATATATTTATAATCCTTGGAAACTAAGAAGACATACACCGCTAACATATGAATATTTGAAAGAGTTGTTTGACAAGCTCTATATTATATATATAAATAACAAGCAAGAGAGTGGCTAGCATGCCACTCTCTTGCTTGTAAGAGTTTTGTCAAGGGGGTTTGTCCAAGTTTTGTAAAACCAATTTTATTTTGGGCTTTAAAATATAGCTTTTCGAACACAGCATTTGTCAAGGGATATTTTCAAATTTATAAAAAATATTTTTCGTACACTCGTTTTTCTGCGTTAGAAACTGCATGATGTCGAGCGTTTTTATATATATTCGGTTTGAAACCCGTTAAAGGCAATGAAGGCTTTATTTTAAAGAAAGGTGAAATGCCGCAACGTTTTCATTTGGTTGCTTTGTACATATTTTTGATGTATAATAAATTTGTAACATTTTGAGTGAAGAGAAGGTGTTGAATATGAACACTTTCAAAATTATATTTTCTCCCTTTCATTACATTAAAAGCAGGGATGACGCTGTTGATTCGGCTCTAAAAAATGCCGAATGTCTGCCCAGCTCGCGCAAGTGATTGGAAGTTTACAGGCTAAAAGCATTCCTTGCTTATAAATACGAAAAATACAGCCTTGTAGCTGACGAGGTATAAAAAACATTCCGATTATCGTGTTAACTCATAATAGGTCAATTTAGAAGAGGAAAGAGGGATTGTTGTGTTGATAAGCGATGAAACCTTATACCATCGCTATTCTGACGGTGATGAAAGCGGACTGGAATCGCTGATGGAACGATACGGCAACAGCCTGACTTTTTACATAAACGGCTATATTCACGATATTCACGATGCAGAGGATTTAATGATTGAGGCGTTTGCCCGCATGATCTTAAAACACCCTAATTTGCGGGACGGCGGTTTTAAATCGTATCTTTATAAAACTGCCCGTCATCTTGCCCTGCGCTTTCTTGCAAAGAATAAACTGTGCTACTGCTTTGATTTGGAAAAGCTTAAAAACGAACCGGAAAGCGAAATACTCATTGAGGACATTGTAAAAACACAGGAGCGTGACCAGATATTACATTTGTGTATGGAACAGTTAAGCCCTGATTACCGTGAAGTGCTGTATATCGTCTATTTTGAGAATATGTGCCATGCCGAAGCTGCTGCCGTTATGAGAAAAAGTAAAAAGCAGGTTGCGGATTTGATTTATCGGGGGAAAAACTCGCTGCGAAAACGACTGGAAAGGGAGGGAATTACCAATGAGAAATACTGAGGAGCGTGTTGCTGCCGTGAAACTGCGGGCAATGGAAATCAGCGGGAAAAAGCGCATACGGCGGGGACGGATCATTGGTATATCCTCTGCCGCTGCCTGCTTGATGCTCATTACGGGGCTGTCCTTTGCTATGCCGGGGATTATGGAGAAGCTGCCCGGCGATTCGTATGCATATCCCGGCTTGACGGCAAGTATTTTTGACGAAAGCGGCCTACTCGGGTATATTCTTATTGGTTTGCTTGCTTTCACTTTGGGCGTGTGTTTTACGATTCTATGCTACCGTATTAATCTTCACAATCGAAAGCAGGAAAAGGAGCCGAAAAAACAGAAACAGGAGGATAATGATGATCGAGCTGATTGACAATGTCTCCCAGCTCGCTGTAACCTTTGCAGCAGGGGTAGGTGCGGGCATGTCGTTTTACAAAGCCCGTAGCCAGCCATACTTCTTGCTGACCTGTTTTTTTGGCACATTTACGCTGGGATCGCTCCACTGGAGCCTTTACATGCTTTTATTTAATTCTACACCTCAGGTTTTCTATGTGTCGGAGCTTGCTTGGATTGCCAGCTTTGTGTTTTTGCTCACCCTTGATTTTACCCTTTCCACTCCGGGGGAAAGAAGATTTCATCATCCCGCAGCATGGCTGGCTCCCGTCATTGGTGTTCCGCTGATGATTTTTTATATGACACACGGCGAAATATTAGGTAATCTCCTGATGTGCGGCATAACAATGGTTGCCGCATGGCTTTCGATTAGGGGGATGATCTTCGCCAGACGACAAAACGACGTAAGGCGAAACCGTCAATTTTTCCATATAGCGGTATTGTCTATTATTGTCATAGAATATGGTCTTTGGACAGCGTCCTGCTTTTGGGTGAGCGACACCCTTACAAATCCATATTTCTGGTTTGATTTTCTGCTGTCGGCATCGCTGTTTATTTTGCTGCCCGCTACGCGAAAGGCGGTGGAGGCATGACTTATATTGAAAATGTTTTTGTATGCATAGCTGCCCCTCTTCTGGTTGCGATGTTTTGCGTGGGCAAAAAGCACTTCCGAGTTTTCCTTTTTTTCATAGGCGGCATGAGTATGTGTCTGCTTTCCGCTTATCTCAACACCTTTTTCGCGGGATATTACAATGCAGATTTGCAAGATGCCACCACGCAGATTGCTCCGGTTATAGAAGAAATTATGAAACTGCTGCCGATACTTTTTTATCTGCTGATCTTTGAGCCAAAACCCAAAGAGGTTTTTGCCGCCATGCTGATTGTTGCCGCAGGCTTCGCCACCTTTGAAAACACCTGCTATCTCATACAAAACGGTGCGGCAGAGCTTTCATTTTTATTGATACGCGGCTTTGGAACGGGAGCAATGCACATCATCTGCGGCGCCATTGTCGGCTCCGGTATGGTGTATGTGTGGCAGCGCAGTTGGCTTAAAATGGCGGGCACCTTTGGGCTTTTATGTGCAGCCATCACCTTCCATGCGGCTTATAACCTATTAATTGCCTATGGCGGGTCTGTGCAATTTATTGCGTTCGCTCTGCCCCTTCTTACATTAGTAATCGGCAGGATTTTAGGCAAGCTATTAAAACACCTGCCGCAACAACCGAATTAACCGGAAATTCTTTTCGCTGCCGAAAGGCAGCTTTTTTTATGGAAAATAAAATATTTTTGATTTCAGGTGCGTAGTTTTTCGGTTTTATGTATTTATATAAGTGAGAGGACTTTTCGATAATTTCTAGGAGAGGGGATAAACAAAATGTATACGACCGCAGAACACTTGAACGATGTCAAAACACTGCTAAAGCGATATCGCCGCAAAAGAGAAACCCGTATACAGGCCAGTCTTTCTGTTCTTTGTGTCCTGTTGTCGTTTTCACTGTTGAAAGCAATTGGATCGTTATCAGGCGGTGAACATGGCGACGAAATATCGGGAATGATGGGTGCAATCATGTTGTATGAAAATGTCGGCAGTTATATATTGGTGGGAATCATCAGTTTCATGGCGGCAGTTGCAATTACATTACTTTGTATTCGTTACCGGAAATAATAAAAAAACAAACAATATGAGGAGGATTTAAAGAATGAAAAAGCGATTTATGAGTGTGCTTCTGATCGTTTGTATGCTGTTCACAATGATACCTGCCGGTTTTATAACAATGGCGGCAGGAAGTGACATTCTTTATGGTGACGCGAACGATAGCGGCAAAGTAGAGTTAGAGGATATACTTCTGATTGAGCGATACATAAGCGGCGAAGAGGTTTCAATCAATCTGAAAAACGCGGATGTCAATGGCGACGGCGTTGTTGACAAAATTGATTCCGAGCTTATCAGAGAATATCTTGTAGGCAATCTAAGCAGTTTAACACCCGTATTGCATACCATTGGTTTTAATACCGATGGCGCGGACCCAATCCCACCCATTCAGGCAGGAGAAGGATACCCCTTTAGGGGGGAGATGCCGACACCCAACAAAGACGGGCATTTCTTTGTTGGATGGGTTTTGGCGGACGGTAACACATATTTCCAAAACGACCATGTGATAGAATCTGATTTTGTGCTTACTGCCGTTTATGAACAGATGGCCGTCATGCAGACGCTAAACATTACATCCTTTAGCTTGTCCGACCAGCTTCCCTCTGTAGGATTTGATGTTACCGGGGATTTTGATAGTGCCGCAAAGGTTAAGGCAAACCTCATTCTTGTAACAAAAGACGGTTCTGACCCTGTCAAAATTGAGGTTTTAGACAACGGTTTAAACTATACAGTCTTTGCACCGGAAGGATTTAAACCGGGTGCTACCTATGAATTAACCCTTGGAGATGGGCTTACATTTGTTGATAAAGAAGAAATGATTCGCACCTGTTATTTTATTATCGCAAAGGATGAAGCAGATAACCTGCAACACAACAACAAGGTTATATTTATCAAGGATACAGAGGAAATGAAATATACGGTGGGCGGCACCGTATATGATGTTCTTGCAGCTACATTGCTGGGCAATGGCGAAGGAGCAGAACACATTGCGGGAACATTCACGATGTCGGGGGGAAGCCTTGCGGTAGGCAATATTGTCTGTATTTACGAAAATATTCATCCCAACGACCGCGATTATACAAACGACGCCAATCACGCCTATGACAATGATGCTATCGCCTATATCCGAATTACATCGGTAAACGGAAACGTCTACGGATTTGAAAGTCTTAATGAAGACGATATAAAAGACGTTCTTCTATTGCCGGACACCATTGTATACAAAGTGGATACACTGCCCACTGCAAACGGCAGTGTCAATAAGCAGGATTATGATACGGCAGCCCGCGCTGCCCTTGGGCAAACCACGGCACCGGCGTTTGATATCGGCGATATTCTGGTTTTCTATACCGGAAGTTTTGATGCGGTTATCAGCAGCAACTATTCTGATGTTGTATACGGTCAAATCACAAGCGTATCGGGAAACCAAGTATCTTATAAGATTGTTACAAAAGAAGCCATTGAAAATCTAACGGGAATGTTTGTATATCAGCAGATTGACGGTCAAAGAATTGTCGATGAATTGACTGCAAAAGAAAAAGGTCAAATGCTTGAAAGCATCCGGGAACAAACCCTAAACAGCGGCTTTATCGAACAGGCGGGGGACTATATGATTAAGTCTGCTTTGGCAACCGAAGCTCTTCAAAGCAGGCTAAGGTCAAATTCTGCAAGCGATGGTGACATAGAAGACTTGATGAACACACCGAACCTCATGTTTGCCGCAACATCATCATCGAGCGGAAAACCTAAGCTTACCGTCGAGGGCGTGTCGGTAACCCCCACATTTATATATGCCAAGCGTTTCAATGGAGGCATAGGAATTAAATTGGAAGTATGTCTTACACTTTCAATTGATACGATGGTTACCCCTACTACAAAAAGCTCCCTTAAAATTGAACTGTCCGCTGCTTTCGAGGAGGAAATAGCGGTTGGCTTTAAAGTGGATGTCGATGATAAATGGGATGGAATAATTCTTGAGGAATTGGATGTTACCGTTTCGGTAGATATACAAAACTACACCTCTGTTTCGGTTGGCGCAAAAATTTATACTGTCGGTGAAACAGAAAAACAAAAATGGGAGGCACTTTCCGATAATTATATTGGTTCCAAGGCAAGTCCTAAGACAAGGGATATGATAAGACAGATTGATAAGCTTGCAAACAAGTTGGATGTACTGATGAAAACCGGGGAACCGGATGAAGAAGGCATTCTTGACAAGATAAAAGCCCTTAAAAACCAGTTGCCCAAGGTGGAAGTAGGCGGGGTGGAATACTCCGTCGATCAACTGGAAGCGGCTCTGGGAGCAAAAGACATCAGCTCTTCCTTTAATGAAGTTTTCAGCGCCAAAACCAAGCCTGAGGCAAAAGTTGGATTAGAACAGCTTATGAACCGCTACACAGAGATGATTAATCAGGAGAGCCAATGGGTAGAGGTTTTCAATAAGGAGCTTTTTGAAAAAGAATTTCATATTAAAATCATTGCTATAAAAATAAGCCTTAATTTTATTGTCCGCGCGCATGTTAATATCGCCCTTGGCGCCGATATAGAATACGAGGTCGGTAAACGCTATACTTTCTGGATTCATGTTTTTGAAAAAGAGGCAGGCTCCAGCGAGATTGATTTGCTCGATGAAAGATTTGGCTTTCAATTCTATGTCATGGGTACCTTAGGACTTAAGGTCGGTATTAAAGCCGAACTTGCCGTTGGTATCATCAGCACAAAGATTGCCAGTGTCGGTGCCAATGTTGAGTTTGGTCCTTATGTAAAGCTATATGGTTATTTCGTCTATATTTATCAAAAGCTCAGACCGGCAAACACCCAGAGTTGGAATGTATCGGAGGAGATGTTAGGCGCTTTATATATTGACTTCGGATTATACATCACTGTGAACTTCAAGGCGCAAGCCTTTGATGATAAGTTTGTGTATGAACCCACTTTGTTTGATGGGGAATTTCCGCTGCTTACAGTAGGGACACGGCAAAACGTATATGATTTTTCCTTCCACCCCGACAAAAAGGATATTTTGTACATAGATGATGAAGACGCCGATAGTTCCACCGGCATCACCATGTCCCTGCCACAGGTTTATCGAGGTATGCAGACAATTGATTTGGTGACAGGGCAAAAAACACAGAAAACCTATTCTTTCGACAATTATCATGTTACATTTAATGACTCCCGCTTTTCTATAAACAATAAGGGGGTGATTAATGTTCATGTTCCGTCTACCGGTGTCAGATACATACAAGCAGAAATGCGTATTGTTTGGAAGGTGGATAAACTGGCGTTCAGTAAGTTTGATACGGACATTACCGTGCCTGTTATTTGGACAAATATGACCACAACCGAACGGAGCGAGAAATTTAATGTGAGTGTCGCTGTGGGCAACCTTGAGGAGGGCTATCAAACGGTATGGAACGACCGCTACTCTCGGCTTGATGTCTTTGATTTGCCGACAGAGCAAGAGATTCTTGAGAGGATTCTTTATCCATTGTATGATGATAACGGCAAGAATTTAAGATATGGAGAGGTTATCGGATACAATGACCAATCAACAGGGCTAAGTATAACCTCTGACCGGGTGTTTTTATTCGATATCTCACCTAAAACATACAACATTACTGTTAAAGATGTTCATCATGCCGACGGAAGCGTCACCGACCTTACCCTGAAAACACAATATGGAAAATCATTTAATTTTGATGAATTAAAACAAACAGGTAAAGATAACAGCGCTGCAAGCGAATACACATCTTTCAGCAATTTGCTTGATAAAGACGGCAATATGTTTGATATGAGCAGCATAGTGAATTTAGAGTTTATCGCAAAATATGGTACCAATCCGGAGTTTACAGCAAACTATATTGACAATGCCAAAACTGCCACCTGTACCTTTGTCGGTGTCGTTGGTGTAGACCCGGTAACGATTACGTTTAAATCAAGAACCATCCCTAATTTAGGTGATTTAAACGCGTATGTAAGAGAAAAGGCCGGAGAGGGTGCCATAATTGCAGATATATCCCCCGTTATTGAACGAACGGAACATTCCATCAATTATGTCGTTACTTGTAAGTTGGCAGAGCCGGCCCCGGTATACTATGTTATCTTTGATACAAAGGGCGGAGACCCCATAAAGACTCATGAATATATGAAAGGCTCTGTGCTGTTCCCGGTGGAACCAACGCGTACAGGATATACCTTTGCCGGTTGGTATTACGCTGTTGACCATACACCGTTTAGCTTTGATGGGAAGTTGATGCCCGCACATAATCTTCCGCTCTTTGCAACATGGACTGCAAATACATATACACTCACCTTTGATCCGGGCGATTATGGCGAAGTTACCACACAGGCTCAGGTGTATGACCAACCAATTTACCAGTTTCCGCCCTCGCCTACCAATGATATGTTTAAGTTTTTAGGTTGGTATGATGGAGACGGCATCAAAATGCAACCCGGCGTGTTATACCAAAAAGCATCAGATCAAACCTTTGAAGGTCATTGGGAACTTAAAAAGACTTTTAACCCGGATTGGATTATTTGCAATGCAAATCAAACATCGGACTACAACAAGCAGGTGCAAGCCGTCAGCTTTTCCATGGCAAGCGGATACGAGAGTTTAAAATCTTCGATAGTTGTTGAATACAAGCAACAAGGTGCGGATACTTGGACATCATCAAAGCCGTTCAACGCAGGCGGATACGATGTTAAGTTCACAAGGCCGTCTGATGGCAATTACCTTGACATGGGAGAAAAAGTGGTCAGCGGAGCGGTCATTATCAAAAGAATACCTATGGTCACAGGCGGCGGAAACCTTGCTGCGCCGGCCGTATACGCCCGTGGCGGTTCTGTTGCGATAGGCCGTCCCACCGGCATTTTGGGTGACGGTGAGATATCTTACATCCTGCTTAAATCTGACGCAAGCAGGACATACACCAACACAACAGGGTTTTTCACCGATTTGCCCGCCGGCACCTACATCGCTTATGTGTCTGTAGCAGAGGGGAACAATTACCTCGCGGCAACTTCTAACGCTAATAGCATTACAGTTACAGGCTACCAGAGCGGTCCTTACAGCGCACAGATACGTATTGTTACCACAGACGGAACCGATGCCCAAATAACAGGCGGTTTGTATGTGAGAACGCCATCAGGCCTTAAAACAAAATCTCATTCAACCATCTTGGATCATGGCGGCAATGATTTTGAAGCCGGTGACGATCATACTTATGAACTCGGAGGCGGGCTTGTACCTTGGGGCATTACCGGGGGATGGATATTTAAAGGCAGCAATAAAGGCGTTAGGCCGGCTTGGTCTTTCACATCGTATCTTAGAATTTATGGGGACGGCACGAAATGGTCGGGCTGGGTTAATAATTATATATCCGGCAATGAGGTTGGCGAAAATGTGACCCTTGAGAAATATGATGAAAACTTCCTGCGGAGGAATATCACCACCAAAGTGCCTTTGTCGGATAATATCGGCAACATTGATTTGGCACAGACAACCAACTACAGTTATTCCCATGACTGCACTATTACAGACCAGTTTATGAATAACTATAACCCCATGGATTATGTCGGTTCGCCAATATTTTCAGTGACTTCTGGAAATCCGGCATATGACAGCTTTATCATCTTAACCGGAATGACATCCTTTGAGATTGATAATAAAGGTTTGGCAGAATATTTAAAACTGTTCGGAGGAGAAGCGCCCAAATATACGATAAGTCTTGAATATCCGAGAAACACGGTCAATAACATAAACAATGTCGACAGAAATAAAATAGAAACCGTCCTTTTGTCAACCAATATCCCTGCGCAGGCTTATCAAGGAGCCAATACCGGCACACAGCAAACATCTTTTGCAATGCCAATGTCATTAATGTTAAGATCCGGAACCGGTGCAGTAAATTTGCTTATCGACGCGGATGACGTGGTTCTAAACCGCGGGAAGGAGTTTGAGGTTCCCCTGACTGTTAGCACAGATACGCCAATCTGGGGTGTTTTGGCCGGTGTTAGTTTTGATATCAGCGTTCTGGAGTTGACCGAAGTTGCAACCGGCAGTATTTTCAGTGAGGAACAGTTCACATTGCAAAGGGATTTAACCACAGGGACTTTTAGATTTTTAACAACAAGAACTACACTGGATACGGTCGTTCCCGCCGGCACCCTTATCACCCTTCGGTTTCTTGTGAGGGATGGTGCGGAAGATAAGGCAACGAAGATTTGCATTGAATTGCTTGAAGCAGTAAACACCGTCGCTTCCGTTTCGGTTGAAAAAGGTGTTAACATGAATGTCACCATAGACAATACGGCCCCGATATTGACGGGTGATATAAACGGAAAGACATTCTGTGAGGCTACTGAATTTATCGCAGCGGATGAAAACATCGATACGGTAGAGGTCAACGGGCAATCGGTTGAAATCGTGAACAACACATTCACCGTTCAGCCTTTTGATGGTATTTCAACCATTGTTTTGACCGATAAGGCGGGCAATACAACGACTGTTACTATTACGGTGAATGACGGGCATACTTGGACACCGGGGCAAATTACAAAGCCGGCAACATACTTTGAAGACGGAGAGCAGGAATGCGCCTGCCGGGTTTGCGGAGAAACGAAGTTAGTTGCTATTCCCAAACTTATTGACACAACTTCGCCGGCGGGGAACATTTCCATAGACACGCACAATTGGAACAGTTTCCTTAATACCGTTACATTTGGTCTTTTCTTTAAAGAAACACAAACCGTTTCAGTCAGTGCAAGTGATGCCGAAAGCGGTGTAGATAAGATATATTATTCTCTGTCCGACAGAGCGCTGTCTGAAACAGAAGCTGAAAACATCGCAGATTGGGCGGAGTTCAGCGATTCTTTCAATATTGACCCCAATAACAATCATGTGGTTTATGTAAAAATCACCGACAAAACAGGCAATAGCACGATCATAAACACAGACGGCATTGTTCTTGACAACATCATTCCCCAAATCAGCGGCGTAACGGACGGTGCAGTCTACTGTGAAGCCGTTACTGTGACCGTGTCCGATGACAACTTGCATACGGTTACATTAAATGGGGAGGAAGTAAGTCTAAACAATGGACAGGTAACCGTAAATCCCGCCGCAGGGGAACAAACCATCATCGCAACCGATAAATCCGGAAACAGCACATCGGTTACGATAACGGTTAATGATGGACATACATGGGATAGTGGTGTGGTGACGGTGGAGCCGACAGCAGAAAAAGAAGGTTTAATAACCTATACTTGCACGTTCTGTGGTGTAACCAAAACCGAACCTATTGAAAAACTACCCCCGAGTATGACCAAAGGAGAAGGCCGTTCCTATCGGTTGGGAGACGGCGGCACCCTCATCTTTCGCTCAAATGCTGCCTTTGAAGATTTTATACATGTCACGGTGGATGGCGATGTCCTTCATCCGAGTCATTACAATCTCTCCGATGGAAGCATTGTTATAGAGCTAAAAGAGGAATACCTCGAAACCCTTTCGGCGGGAACATATACAATCGGTATCGTCTCAACAAGTGGAACGGCTTCCGCTGAATTTACTATTGAAGAGAAAAAGCAAGATGATAAAGCTCCTAAAACCGGGGATAACAGCAATATGTATTTATGGTTCGCACTGCTCTTTGTGTCGGGAGGAATGGCTATTGCATTGAACATCAAAAGCAAAAAAAGAAAGGCAGTAAAATAGATTCATAACATTAATGGAACCGCCTTTGGGGCGTTCGCACAGAGGTTTGTAAAAACTTATTTGATAGCTACTTCAAGCGGAGCAAAAGGAGAGCAGGTGTGTTCAAGCGTGATAATCCCCTATTGTTAGACATTAATCTAATCAATTAAATCGCTGCCTTAAAATCTTGAACAAGCGGTTGGAATTTCCAGCCGCTTGTTACCTTTTTAAAAGGGTGATTAAGAGAAAAACAAAGAAGCAATTAGAGCGTGTTCACGCTACCGTTCAACGCCAATCTTTTGACGGATTTCAAAATGTCTGCTATATGCAAAATAACTAATGAAACGAGCCGGGTGCCGCAAAACGGCATCTTCAATTTGTGATTAGTATTAAATGGCGAAAAAGAATAAAAATTTAAAAAACGCCAAGTTTTTGCTTTCTGCCCCATAGGCGGCAATTATTAAAATCACCGCTCCATATCTCTTGACCTTGGTTTTTTCTGCGGAAGATTTTTCTCCGCCTTTTTAACCTCCGCTTTTAAAGCCGAATATGCGGCATACGCCTTGTGCCTTTCGGGTAAAATTCCGTTATATTCTTCAGCCCCGTTTGCGGATTTCAAGCGCACATCAACCCGCTTCAAATTTTTATGGGCGGCTTCAAAACGCGCATATAAATCGGCAAGCGGGGGTGGCTCCGGGTTTTTCGTTTCCGCAACCGCTTTTTTGTATTTATCAAGCTGCGTCATGATGGACGGCTTTTCTGCTTTTGTGGTATTAACGGCGGGAGCAACCGCCGCCTTCAACCAGCCCTTAAACTGTTTCAACTTCGCTTTAATTGCAAACAGAATTTGATTTATGCGGGAAATTTCCCGATTCATATTTCCACGCTCGGTGACAATACCTTTGCGTTCCATCTGCGTGGCGGCGACACCCATGTGAACGGTTGGGATTTGTTCAATGTTTTGCCGTTCATATGAGCGGTGGTCGATACGGGATTCGTGACTGTACTTTTCCAAAGCGGCATTGGCGGCGATTTCCCATGCCGCCCGCCATTGCTCCGCTTTTGTGGGTTCGTTCCAGTCAACTGTGTTGACTTTATAGGACTTAAATTCGCCGCTTTTTAATTTAATACGTTCTCCGTTTTCATCTAAAACATACTCCTTTCTCGATTTCGCGCCCCATGTCCCGCACTGTTCAAATGGGCGCATGGTTAAAAGAATATGCGCGTGAGGATTACCGCTGCTGGTATCGTGAATACAAATATCGGCACACATTCCTGCCGAAACAAAATGCGTTCTCACATAATCACGGGCAAGGGAAATATTTTGCTCCATTGTTAGTTCAGCAGGCAGGGCAAGTTCAATTTCACGAGCAAGCTGTGAGTTTTTTGCTTTTTCTATTTTTTCAACCGCATTCCATAAAACGGCACGGAGCGAGCCGCTCTGGCAGTTTACATATTCAGCAGGCGCATTATCCAGCAACAGTATTTCAGTATGAACAACACCGCTTTTTCTGGTGTAGTCATGGGTGATTCCGTCATAATCGTTTGTGATTTTTTCTCCGCTCCGATAAGCGGCTGCAGCAACGGCGGATTTCCCTTTACCGCGCGAGATTATTTTGATGCTGCAATGATATATTGCCATTCGGCAGCACTCCTTTCGTCGTTCTCTGAAAATGAAAAAGCGGCAACCGGTATCCGCACTGCGGGATACTGATTGCCGTCGCGTTCGTTTTGGCGTGGGGGTAGGAATCGTTGTGAAAATGGCGGTCAGTCAATTTTGCAACACTTCCGCAGGGGGCGGCGCACGCCCCCTGTTTGCGACGAACGGCGCAAAGGCTCTCCGCAGGAGCGCCAGTCGGGCGTCCGACCGCACACACCGCGAAGCGGTGTATAAGTGCGCCCTTAGTAAACTAAGGGAATAGAACGCTGCTCACCATCTTGCTCCGTGACCGCCACTTTTTCGGCTACAGCCGTTGTACCGCTGTTTACCCTCCATTGTGATTTTTCATCCGCCGCCTCCTTGCCCTGTACAACCAATCCGTCAAGAATTTTTCGGGCGTGTTCGGTTGCGATGGTCTTTTCAAGAAAAGCTTTAATTTGGTCGTTGGTGAAAGTGTCCGCACCCGAAATAAGGCTTTCCAAAATTGCCCCGCGCTCAATCAACCGCTTTGTCCGAGCTTTGCGGTCGGCTTGCTTTTGTAAATTAAGAAGCCGCTTTTTCTCGTTTTCAAGCTGGGATATTTTTTCTTGCAGGGTGTCGATTCTTTCGGTGGTGGTTTTTGTAGATGCCATAAATAAACTCTCCAATCGTAATAAATTTGGACGCAAAAAGGCGGCTACGATAAAAACCGTAACCGCCTTGTGTCTGATTGATATATTGGCTTACGCCGTTTTTCGTTCCTGTGCCGCTATCTCTGCGGCTTTTTTCTCGGCTCGCTTTCTGCGTTTGTATTCACGCTGATATGCGCGCTCTTTTTCTTTTTTAGGGTCTTCTTCGATAATCGATTCCGATTCCCCCGGAACATCAAACTGCCCGATATAGTTGAGATAAATATCTACCCGCTGAACACGGCTGCCGCTGGATTTATCGCCCTCGTGGACGATGACCTTTTCCACAAATTCATAAAGCATAGCGGGAGTCAGCTCCGAAAAATCGGTGTACCGTTTCGCCAATTCCACAAACTTGTCGGCGCGGAAGGTGTCCGCTTCAAACTGCGCCAGCTCCGCTTTTAATTTATCGGTCTGTGTTTCCAGTTGCGCTTGCTCGGATTCATAGCCCTGCGATAACTGTTCAAAGCGTTTTTCGGCAAGCCGCCCCGCCACAAAATCTTCATAGGTTTTACGGAATAATAAATCCAGCTCCGCAATCCGTTTTTCATTTTTGGCGATTTGCTTTTTGTTCGTTTTCGCGGAATCGCTTTGCTGTACCGCCGACGCTTCGCGTATCAGATTAATAAAATCGGATTCGTTGCTTCGGGCAAAAGAGGTGGTGCGCTGTATCGTTTCCAAAATGAGAGCGTTCGCCGTACCCGCTGTGATAAAGTGTGTGGTGCAAGGCTCACAGCGCGGACCGAACTTATCCGCACCGGGACACTTGTAATCGTTACGCGCCGAAACCGTCATCATTTTGCCCGTATAATAGCTTGGTCGCTCATATGCGTCACGCCTGTGATTATACATACGCTTGCCGCAATCGGCACAGTATAAAATCCCCGTCAGCGGATTCGATTCGCCTGTGGTGTCTGTACGGCGTTTGACCGTCCGGCTTCTCTGTGCGTTTTTCCACGTTTCGGGGTCTACAATTGCCTCATGGGTATTTTCAAAAATCACCCATTCGTCCTGTGGATTTTTGATAATTCGCTTGTCCTTGTAGGATTCTTTGGTGGAACGAAAATTAACGGTATGCCCCAAATATTCGGGCTTTGCGAGCATGGCGGATATTTGAGAACACGCCCACCGGCAGGGATATTTAATAGCCTTGTTTCTCTGCGTTCCAAGTCCCATTTTACCAAGGTAAACGCCCGGCGTTTCAATGCCCCCCGCTTCTAATATTTTCGCAATCTGAAACGGACCTTTGCCGCTTGCCGAAAGCGCGAAAATTCGGCGTACCACTTCGGCGGCTATCGGGTCAATTATCCACAAATTTTTATCCTCGGGGCTTTTTAAATATCCGTAGATGCAACTGTTGGTAACTCGCTTGCCATTTTTGCCTTTGGACTGGTACACCGCCTTTACTTTTCGGCTGGTGTCGCGGGCATACCACTCCGCCATAATATTCAGGAATGGCGCAAACTCACTGCTTGCGCTGTCCTCGCTGTCGATGTTGTTACTGATAGCGATAAATCGAACATTATGCTGTCTGAAGAATACCTCGGTATAAAACCCGACTTGCAGATAATCACGCCCGATTCGGCTCATGTCTTTTGCGATGACTGCACCGATATTCCCGGCTTCGATTTGCGCAATCATTTCCTTAAATCCCTTGCGCTCAAAGGTTGTGCCGCTCACGCCGTCATCACAAAAATGAACGAAACGCGCATAACCGTTTTTGACAGCGTAATCCTCAAGGATTTTCTTCTGGTTAGTGATAGAATTTGATTCTCCCGTAATCTCATCGTCGCGGGAGAGGCGGCTGTATAAAGCCGCTGTTTTTGATGCGTTCGACTGCTTCATAGGATACTCCTTTCGACGCATAAATGCGCCGGCAGTCGGTTCACTCGTAGCATTCTTACGATACCACAAAGGTTAGGAAAATGCAAAGCATTTTCGCGTGTGGTATGTGTCAAGTAATCGTTGGCAAGCTCTGGCTTACATGAATATCCAGCATAAAAGTAATCTAAACACAGTTTCGCACATCTCACCAATAAAGTACTTAGTCCAGTTTTAATAAACACTCATGTTTTATCTGTAAATCAATTCACTACTTGCACGATCCTTAACAAGGTCGCGTATAACTTTCATACCCTCTGTTAAAGGCTGGCCCTCAAATGGCATAGCACCTTTATGTACTTTATAGACCTTGCTTTTGCGTGTATTTTTATTAACCTCGGCTGCGGAAAACTGTATAACTTCTGTAATCTCTTCAAGCCAGTTAGAAGATACATCGCTTTGCATTAACTCGCTTAAGCGTTGATACAGCGTCTTGCTAGCCCTTTCAGCCAGCAACTTGGCTAAATGATTGGCCCCGCTTGTAGACCAACTCATCTTCCTGCCTTTCATTCTGGTTGCAATGATATCACATATATTATGCTCCATGGTTCCAAGATGCCTATATTCCACGCCTTCTGGTGGTTTGGGCAGGTCTAACCCTCGTAGGTGATAGGGTTTCAATCCTTCCCGGTTGCTGGTCAAATAATTGTAGAGGGTTTCTAACTTTTTCATGCATTTTTCATCTTGATTATACTTGATTAAAAGTTCTGTTAGGTATTCAAAACCCTCTTCAGTTGAGCCCTGTTTGAACATTTTCATAAGTTTGCCGGCTTCTTTCTTATCAGGAACATTCCTTACTATAGCTTGGGCTACATGAAAAGGATCAAGCTGAAAATGTACACCTTCTTCACCCAAACCTTCCTTTATCCACTTAGCACCGTCGCCGTTTAAAATCTTTACTTCAATTTCATCTATATTGTATTCTTCGGCTATTGAAGCATCCCATAACGACTTAAAAGACTTGCTGTCACAGAATCCGGCACAGGCCTTTTTGTTTATTACTTCATAGCCTGTAGCCCCAGTTGAGCGTTTAATCCAGCCATCATAACTGATAGCTAACTTTAGTTCACGCTTTCCATGACCTCCCTTGGGTCTGTCTTCCCCTTGCATTGATAGCCATATCCCATCCGCTTCCTGGAATAGTACGTCTACTTCTCGGGTACCGTTCATACGGCCTTGATTATATCTTTTTACTTTTTCCTCTTGCTGCTTGGCAAGTTTCGCACCAACCTTTTGTGTGATGTTCCATATCGCCATATGGCTCAATTTCTCATTACTTATGCTGGCTATCGCTTCGGTTGCTTTTCTGTAGGGTTCTTCCATTACACGTTCTATTACCTTTTCTGCCAAGTTTGTGGATACACATCCTATTACTTCATTTTTCAGATACTTATCCAGTAATCTAACATATTTTTTACGGCCTTCCTCGTCTTTACACTCATAAACTCTTCTGCTATATTCTACTGTCCCCATTACTGTATGGATGTGGCTTTTCCTTACACCTTTATTTCTATATGTATCTGTGTCCCTTGTTGCCATTAATGTTAAATCCAGCTGTTCCAGTATCTCCGAAATTATATTGCAACCAACTTCACAAACAATTTTAAATATCTCTTTCTCAATGGTCTTGAAATCTTGTCCATTGTCGTTTAAACTAATGCTATACATAGTAACACCCCCGTATTTGTTTTTTCGCAAACTACATTATACTGGATTTACTATGTATATGGAAGGTACTTTTTGTGTACCTTCCTTTTATTTACATTCGCTTTGCCCACGAAAATTATACACTAACTCGCGTGTGTGCTTAACAAATTTTATAGAAAAACAATCTTGGGGCGCACACTGGATACCACAAAGCAGCCCTTTTTGCAATGTCGGTTTTTCGCGTATCATCATTTGCCCACCGCCTTTCCCGCACTACCAGCTGTGGATTCATTGCGGATTAGGCGGCTAATTTTATCCCGCGCCGTTTCTGTGTTGGTTTCGCTGAAATGAACTCCCACGCAGTAAGTGGTATGACCGATTCTTTTTGTGAAAAAGTCCGGCTGGTTGAGCCTTTCTTGCTTGCGGATGGGTGTAATATTTTCATTCATGGCGTATTGCCCCCTCTCAAAATTTGTGTTAAACAGCATCAACTCCTTGTAATCAGACTTTTAATTTTGCGATTTCTTTTGCCGTTCTACCCTTGTGGATTCCTGAGAACCTGCCCTGCTCGGCGGTTTCTCGTATTCCCGCCATTGGTGCGCTCGCCGTTATCGGGTATTGGCGCACTTCGCTTGGCGGTATTCCGTTCGGACGGTCATTCGATTTTCAAGGTTCACCTAATGCACGGAAAATGATGTTTTGAGGGGGTGTAAGTCCTCTACCCAATGTCAAAAATCACCACTTTGGTAATACTTTTGTGTTATCTGCAAATGGACATATCCAACCATCAGGAAAATCATTTTGGTTTGAATACCTCTCACTACTCCATTGGGAACTCGAAAGGGCTTTTGAGCGGAAGTTTATTAATATTCATTCCTAAACAGAATCGCATTTTGGCAAAACAGGGCACAAAAATCCCCTCATCTGTTTCCAGAGAGGGGCGAAAGTAATAAATTAAGTGCAACAACGGATTACTCCCTCATATATAGGTGAAAAACAAGGGGTAAAGCGGAACCTTTTTGAAATATTATTTTTATATGCGTGAAAATGCGCCGGAACGGTTTTTGCGGGCGCAGTAATGTTGTGGGATGACCTACTGTGCAAATGCGGCTCTACGGGCCGCAGAACGCTTCTAATCACCCTTGAATACAACAATTTAGGGTTTGTTGGCTAAATTGTTTTGTGGTATCATTTTGAAAACGAATCGACGCAAAAAAAGAAGCCCTTGCGGACTTCTTTTTCGTTTTAGTCTTTTAGTCTGCCAGCTTCAAAATCAAATCGTCTAACAGATATACCGTTTTACCCTCTGCTATCCGCTTGTTGCGGAAATCGACTAAAGCGTGAAGTATAACGCTGATTTCTTCGGCGGTCAGTTTGAGCCGGATACATTTTTCCCTCATTCAAACACCACCTCTTTCAGCACAATTTCTTCCGCGCAATGACGGTAATTGTTCATCAAGCCGACCCAGCGCATTTGATTTTCAGCCTTTAACTTTTCGTCGGTTCCCTCGGTTTTTGCAAAATGCTGAACAATGTCCTCCACTTGCTGCATTGCCCTTTCCTCGACCTCGTGCAGATGCTCGTGCAACTTGCCGGACATAAGCAGCCCAGAATACAGAGCGCGGCGGTGGTTTTTCAGATAATTCGCCCGCATTCGCCCGTATCTGCCAATTACATATTCCTCTTGCGGCTCTGATTCCACAGCAAGGGAAAAATCCGGCAAGTAGTAATCCCCCACAAGGGTGTACGCGATACCTGCCTTTTCGTCCGTGTAGTGCAGTGCTAATTTTTGCATAACTTGATGTTCCTTTCCTCGTATTCGGCGGCAATGCCGTTTCAATCCGCTACGAATGAACCGTTCTGCCGCTGTAATAGTAGTGGTCTGGACAACCACCCTTTACAGCATACATCGTT
>LSQX01141087.1_pt1 | contig 18911 bp, 11 predicted proteins | sample 654561 | NCBI WGS metagenome assembly LSQX01 (sample SAMN04489861, study PRJNA283612) | anaerobic digester metagenome | isolation source: 4 biogas reactors fed with cattle manure at either 37C or 55C with and... | place: Denmark: Kongens Lyngby | collected 2014
TGTCGTATGAATATGCATCACTATTACCACAAAAGGATCCGGCCTATAAGGACTACAGAAAATTTGTTGATATATTTGGTGAAGAGGGAAACCTGATAGTGATAGGTATTCAGGATCCTGATTTTTTTCGCATCGACAGGTTTAACAGATGGAAACAGTTGTGTGATGAGCTTTCTGGCGTGGAAGGGGTAGAGGATCTATTATCTGCATCAAACACATATAACCTGGTTAAAAATACTGAAAAGCTAAAATTTGAGGTTGTAGAGATATTTCCTGACAGTGTTGATAAACAGGAAGAAATTGATTTATTATCAGGCCAGTTTAAAAGCCTTCCTTTTTATAAGAATACTGTTTATAATCCTGAAACCGACTCTTACCTGCTGGCAATTACTGTTAATAAGGATAAGATGCATACGAGGGACAGGGAGAAGATGATCCGGTCAATAAGAAGGATATGTGAAAAGTTCGAAAATGAGCAGGAGGTAAGTTTACATTATTCAGGACTACCTTATATAAGGGTTGTTAATTCAATAAAGATCAAGAAGGAGTTATATCTGTTCAGTGTGCTTGCCCTTACAATATGTATTATTGTCCTTTTTATTTTTTTCAGATCCTTTAAGGCTGTTATTGTACCTGTGCTGATTGTAGTTACAGGAGTTGTTTGGGCTATGGGTATGTTATCACTGTTCGGATATAAAATTACCCTTCTTACTGGCATGATACCACCCTTGCTCATCGTAATAGGCATTCCTAACAGTATTTACATGCTGAATAAGTTTCATCATGAGTATGTCAGCCATGGCAACAAAATTAAAGCCCTGCAGAGGGTGATCATAAAGATTGGGAATGCGACATTCCTTACCAATCTGACCACAGCTTCTGGTTTTGCCACATTTATTATTGTAAAAAGTGATCTTCTGAAGCAATTTGGTGTTGTTGCTTCACTTAATATTATGGGATTATTTTTATTGTCCCTGTTGCTTATTCCGATAATATTCAGTTTTATCGGCCCTCCCTCTTCAAAACATGTAAGTCATCTAGACAATCGTTTAGTTTCGGGTGTCATACAATACCTTGTAAATATTACAGAGCATCACAGAAGAAAAGTTTATATTACAACTGTTGTGGTTTTGGCAATAGGTATATATGGTATCACCCTTATGAAAAGTTCAGGTTATATGGTAGATGATATTCCGGAGAGTGACCCTGTATATCAGGATCTTAGGTTTTTTGAGTCAAATTTTGACGGATTAATGCCTCTTGAAATTATGGTAGACACAAAAAAACCGGGAGGAGTGCTTCAATTATCTACATTTAATAAGCTTAATCAACTGGAACAACGGCTGTCGGACTATTCTGAGCTTTCTTCATCACTCTCATTACTCAACCTCCTTAAGTTCTCCAGGCAGGCTTTTTATAATGGCAGGGAAACATATTACAGCCTTCCCAACAACAGGGAGATCAACTTTATTATGCAGTATGCATCAATCGGTGAGGAAAATTCAGGATTACTTCATTCATTTATGGATAGTTCAAGGCAGATTACAAGGGTCAGTATCAGGATGAAGGATATGGGTACAAAGTATATGGAGACTTTCAGCAACGAGTTTCATGCTGTTGTTGATTCTATTTTTTCTCCTGATCAATATAATGTAACAGTAACCGGTTCAAGTGTAACCTCCTTTAAGGGTACACAATACCTTTTGAAAAATCTTTTTACAAGCCTGGGACTGGCAGTTATTTTGATTTCCGCCTTTATGGCAATAATGTTCTCTTCATGGAGGATGGTCGTGCTTTCGTTAACTCCAAATATTATACCACTGATTTTTACTGCTGCTTTCATGGGTTTTTCCGGAATCCCGATAAAAGCGTCAACCATACTGGTCTTTAGTATTGCCTTCGGCATCTCTGTCGATAACACAATTCATTTTCTGGCCAAATACAGACAGGAGCTGAAAACAACTAACTGGGATATACGCAGGTCTGTTGTTTTAGCAATGAGAGAAACCGGGGTAAGCATGATATACACTTTTGTGGTGTTGTTTTTCGGGTTTGGAATTTTTGCTTTTTCAGGTTTTGGGGGAACAGTTGCAATGGGTGTGTTGGTCTCACTGACTCTTCTGGTGGCTGTGACTTCTAATTTAATACTCCTTCCGTCACTTTTAACCGGGCTCGACAGATTGACAACTACTAAAACTTTTGATAAACCCCTTTTGCATATTTATGATGAAGATCAGAATATTGAGTTGGAGGAACTTGATGAAAACGCTAAATTTGAATCATGAAACAATACATGATTAAGGAATTACAGAGTCTGGTTAATAATGATATTGCTAACCGGTCTTCAGCGTTAACCACAATGAAGCCTGCAATGCTGTATGAACCGGTAAGCTATTCACTGAAAATGGGCGGGAAAAGATTGAGGCCGATACTTCTGCTTATGAGTTATAACATGTTTTCTGATAATATAAACCAGGTTCTGCCTGCCGCAGTCTCGGTTGAAGTATTTCATAATTTTACATTACTTCATGATGATATTATGGATAAATCCGAAATACGTCGTAATGCACCTGCTGTTTTTGTAAAATTTGGAGAGAATAATGCTATCCTTTCCGGAGATGCAATGGCCTTTTTATCTTACCGAATATTAAATGAATGCCTTTCAGACAGGATCTCTGATGTCATAAACCTCTTCACTTCGACAGCAATAGAAGTATGTGAAGGACAACAATATGATATGGATTTTGAGGATTGCCTCGATATAAGTGAGTCAGATTATCTTGAAATGATCCGGTTGAAAACAGCTGTATTACTTGGTTACTGTTTAAAGTCGGGCGCAATGCTGGGCAATGCTGATGCTGAAATATGTGACCGGCTCTTTTTATTGGGGATCAACCTCGGGCTTGCATTTCAGTTGCAGGATGACTTGCTGGATACTTATGGCTCGCAGGAATTATTAGGAAAAAAAATTGGTAACGATATCGCTGGAAATAAGAAGACATACCTGTTGGTAAAAGCTTTCGAAAAAGCAGGAGGGGATATCAAATCTGAACTGTCCGGCTGGCTCTCTTCCGGCAGGGAAAAGGAAGAGGAAAAGATTAAAGCAGTAATTGATATTTATAATAAGTTGTCAGTTAAAAGTATTACAGAAAACAAAATTCAACATTATTTTAATAATGTATTCAGTACATTGGAAGATCTTCCTTTAGATAAAAATTTAACAGTGCAATTAAAAAGGTTGATTTCCGGTATGCAGGAGCGTAAATATTAAATGTTTAGATCTAATTTGATATTTTTGTATTTTTAATTAAAATAACTTTGTCTGAAATAAAGTTAAGAGAGTAAGAGTTACATATCAGGAAAAGATTTGTAAAACTTCTTTATCAGTTTAAATATTTTAGTGTGATGAACCAGAAGAAAGGTATTATAATCCAGGTTATCGGTCCTGTGGTGGATGTTAGTTTTGAAAAAGAGAGTAATGAATTGCCGTCGATCTATGATGCATTAGAGATTGTCAGGGAGGGGAAGGATAACCTGATTATTGAATGCCAGCAGCATATCGGGGAGAATACAATTCGTTGTATATCCATGGATTCGACTGACGGATTAACAAGGGGTATGGAAGTTTTATCTTACGGAAAACCGATAACAATGCCAAAAGGTGAGGCTGTATTGGGCCGGTTGATAAATGTAGTGGGAGATTCGGTCGACGGATTGGAAAAGTTACCTAAAGACGGGTTGAAAATACATAACGATCCCCCGAAATATGAAGACCTGATTACTGAAAGTGAAGTTTTGTATACAGGGATAAAAGTTATTGACCTTATTGAGCCCTATGCCAAAGGAGGCAAAATCGGACTGTTTGGCGGGGCCGGTGTCGGGAAGACTGTTCTGATACAGGAATTGATCAACAATATTGCACTTGCCCATAGTGGATTATCGGTGTTTGCCGGTGTCGGGGAACGCACCCGCGAAGGCAATGACCTGTTACGTGAAATGATTGAGGCAAAAATTGTTGACTATGGCGATGAATTCCGGAAGTCGATGGAAGAAGGTGGATGGGACCTTTCCAAAGTTGATATGGAAAAATTAAAAAAGTCGAAACTTGCGATGGTATTCGGACAGATGAATGAACCCCCCGGCGCAAGGGCACGTGTTGCACTTTCCGGACTGGCCATTGCAGAGAGCTTGCGCGACAGCGGCAAAGAAAGCCAGACCGGCCGCGATATTCTTTTCTTCATTGATAATGTATTTCGTTTTACCCAGGCCGGATCTGAAGTATCAGCACTTCTGGGCAGGATGCCTTCAGCAGTGGGCTATCAGCCAACCCTTGCAACAGAGATGGGGATTATGCAGGAGAGGATTACATCAACGAAATATGGTTCAATTACATCAGTCCAGGCTGTTTATGTTCCGGCTGATGACCTTACAGATCCTGCCCCGGCAACAACCTTTGCCCATCTTGATGCAACAACAGTGCTTAGCCGCAAAATTGTTGAATTGGGAATTTATCCGGCTGTTGACCCGCTCGATTCCAGTTCAAGGATCCTTACTCCCGATATTGTGGGAGAGGAACACTACACATGCGCCCAGAATGTAATTCAGTTATTGCAACGCTATAAAGAGCTGCAGGATATTATTGCTATCCTGGGTATGGATGAATTGTCTGAAGAGGATAAACTCGTGGTTCATCGTGCCCGTCGTGCTCAAAGATTTCTGTCACAACCATTCTTTGTTGCTTCTCAGTTTACAGGACTGGAAGGTAAGCTAATCCCTATAGCAGACACTATCAAAGGATTCAATGCCATTTTGAATGGCGAAGTGGATAAATATCCGGAAGCTTCCTTTAATCTTGTCGGGACTATTGAAGAGGCTGTTGAAAAGGGAGAAAAGCTAATCTCCGGCAATTAACTATTATTTTTTTCGCCTATGTTTCTCGAAATAATTTCACCTGATAAGCAAATATATAGTGGCAATGTTAAACGTGTCCGCCTTCCGGGCAGTAAAGGACTGTTCGAGATATTAAATAATCACGCGCCGATTATTTCAACACTCGATAAGGGTGTTATCCGGATAATAGATGAAGATGAAAAAAAAATTACCTTCAAAGTGGAAGGGGGCATTGTTGAAAACAAAGACAACAAAATAATTGTATTGGTTGAATCAGTTAAAAAATAAGGTAAGATTTCTGGTCATACGGTTTAGCTCTTTAGGAGATATCGTTCTGACTTCACCTGTAGTAAGATGCCTGAAACAGCAGGTAGAGGATGCTGAAATATTTTTTCTGACAAACAGCAAATATTCATCTGTTCTGAAGTCAAATCCTTATATATCAAAAGTTTATGAGTATCCAGGCACTGTTGGAAGCTTTATTTCACTGGTTGCTGATACACAATTTGACTATATTATTGACCTTCAGAATAATTACTTAAGCAGACTTATCAAATTACGGCTGAAGGTACCGGCCTTTACTGTGGATAAACTCAACATACGAAAGTTTATCACTGTCTGTTTTAAAATTAACCGGCTTCCTGCAATACATATTGTAGACCGTTATCTTGATACCGTTTCCTTATTTGATGTGGCTGATGACAACAAAGGCCTCGATTTTTTTATTCCTGGTGATGAAAAATTTGGTAAAAGCAGTTTGCCCCCGGCTTGTCAGAATGGATATGTGGCTTTTATAACCGGCGGGACATATAATACCAAAAAGCTCCCTGCTGAAAAGATTGCTGCAATATGTAACAGTATTGATTATCCTGTTGTTCTCATAGGAGGTATCGATGAACAGGGATCAGGAGATTATATTGTATCGGTAACTGAAGGTAATGTCTTTAACTATTCTGGCAAAACTACTGTCAATGAATCGGCAATCCTGGTGCGTGATTCTAATCTGGTATTGACTAATGATACAGGATTCATGCATATAGCAGCTGCATTTAAAAAGAAAATCCTCTCCTTCTGGGGCAATACGATCCCACAGTTTGGCATGTACCCTTATATGGCTGATCCTGCGTCTGAAATTGTTGAAGTAAGCAATTTAAAATGCAGGCCATGCTCTAAACTTGGTTATAATAAGTGTCCGAAAAGGCATTTCAGATGTATGAATGATATTGATGTCAGTTTGGCAGCTGACTGGATCAAAAAAAATTTTTGAAATCAGATACCGGAAAATGCATTTGCCAGCCGCTCTAATCCTTCTGTCAGGATGCTTCGCGGACAACCGATATTGAGCCGCATCCATCCGTCCCCTTCAATTCCGAACCTGGCGCCATTGTTGAGGCCTACTTTTGCTTTCCTGACTATAAATTTTGTAAGTTCGCTGTCATCCATTCCGTATTCCCGGAAATCCAGCCAGATCAGATAGGTGGCTTCAGGCTTCATTACTTTTACTTTCGGCAGGTTATTTTTGAAAAAATTTTCCAGGTATAAAAAATTGTTCCATAAGTATTCCAAAAGCTCCTCCAGCCATTCATCTCCATAAGTATAGGCAGCTTCCAGGGCAACTGATCCGAAAATGTTACCCATGCCCAGATGTCCGAGGTTAAGTGCTTTTTCATACAACTCAAATTTTTTTCTGTCCGGTATTATAACAACAGACGTTGCCAGTCCTGCAACATTGAATGTTTTGCTCGGTGCCATGAGCACAACCGAATTTTGTGCAGTTTCTTCGGAGACCATGGAAACCGGAATGTGCCTGTTTCCTTTGTAAATCAGATCGGAATGGATTTCATCGGAGATGATAATTATATTATTGTCGATGCAGATACTGCTAAGCTCTTCCAACTCTTCAGCTTTCCAGACCATACCTCCCGGATTTTGAGGATTACAAAGCATCAGTAATCTGGTCTCTTTTGTAATTTTTGATTTCAGGTCATGAAAATCGAAGGTATATCTGCCATTTTCAATTTTCAGTGGATTTTGAACCATTTTCCTCCCCGTGCCTTTTACGCAGCTGAAAAAGGGGAAATATACCGGTGGCTGCACTACCACCCCGTCGCCGGGATTTGAGAAGGCCTCCACTGCCAGGGTTAGTCCGGCGACAACACCCGGACTGGAAGATATCCACTCTTTTTTTACTGCCCAGTTGTGACGCCTTTGCATCCAGTAAATTATAGAATTGTAGTAAGAATCCGGTTTGAAGGTGTATCCGAAGATCTCGTGTTCTGTCCGCTTTTTTATTGCATCAGTAATAAAATCGGGTGTCCTGAAATCGGTGTCAGCTACCCATAAGGGCAAGACACCAGCTGATTTGAAAATTTGCCTTCTGGCATCATACTTAATGCAATTAGTCCCTTCACGGGGAATTATTTCATCAAAATTATATTTGCTCATAATATATTAATTGTGCCGGATGGCAACCTGTTTGACTGTCAGGTAACTGCATTTACGGGAATCTTTTGTAAAAATCCAGGAGAACACTCTTTACGGACTTTGAGTATAAAATTGAAAATATTTAATTTCATACACAGGTCGAAATCTGAACTGGGCGCCCATTCCTGCTTTTCGGGTTCAAAGAACCTTTTCCCGGAACCTTTTCTGATGATAGCGGTCATTTTGTTGAAGTCATTTGGCTGGCCGGTCAGTTCATTTCTGATATACTCGGCACAAAGGGTATCTTCATCTACGGGAAAGCTGCATGCATAACCCATGCATACCAGTGACACAGTTTCCGGTTCAGCCTGCCGGATATAACGGACTACAGCGCCGGCATTTACAAAACTTCCGGTAATGATCTCATCTGCCCTGTCGGCAGCAGCAATACCCTGGGTTCCTGAACTGGTGGTATGTACAATGGTTTTTCCATTTAATCGGGCATTTAACAGATGCGTAGGGGAATTTCCAAAATCGAATCCGTGTGGTTTCATTTCATTTCTTTCGCCAATCAAAAGGTATTCAGGGTTTTCCTTTTTTAATTGATAAGCTTTTTCGATATTATCAACCGGAATGATCTTTTTCGTACCTTTGTTAAAAGCATAACAGGCTGTGGAAAAGGCGCGGAAAACATCAATTATAACCGTTAATCCTGTGGCTTCACGGGCACCTTCAAGAAGTTGTAAAATTTGTATATTCATTTGGAAGGACAAAATTAATCAAAATTAATATTTGGCAAAGGACATTTATAATTACTAATTTATGATTAAGATTTAAACTATTTTAAAAGTCTAAAGTCCAATTCAGTAGTTTAATATATTGAATAATCTGAAGTGTATATAAAAATAGAAAATTTGAATAAGGTCTATCCCAATGGAAATTATGCGTTAAAAAATTTAAACCTTGATATTTCCAACGGGATGTTTGGGCTCTTAGGCCCAAATGGCGCCGGGAAGTCAACCTTAATGAGAATTTTGGTCACCCTGATGAAACCATCCGGAGGAAAGGTAACGATCAACGGCCTTGACCTGGCAAAAAACCGAAGAGAAATAAGGGCTATGCTTGGATACCTTCCTCAGGATTTCAGTTTTTTTTCAAAGCTTAAAACTTACGAATTTTTAGATTACACTGCCCGCCTTGCAGGAATGAAAAATGGTGGAGCCCGCAGGAAAGCAGTTGACCAGATGCTTGAAGAGGTTGGATTATATGAAGCGCGCGACAGGAATGCCAATAAGCTTTCAGGAGGTATGAAACGCCGGTTGGGGATAGCACAGGCCCTGATTAATAATCCTAAGATCATTATTGTGGATGAGCCGACAACCGGCCTGGATCCTGAGGAGCGCATACGTTTCAGGAATCTGTTGTCTACTATAAGTACCCAGGATGTTATAATTATTTTGTCAACCCATATAGTCGGGGATATTTCCAGCACCTGCCACAATATGGCGCTGCTGCATGAAGGACAGCTTGCTTTTTCCGGATCTCCTGAACAGTTGACAAAAGAGGCCCGTGGAAACGTCTGGCTTATAACTGCTACTGAAACCGAATACATGGAAATAAATGAGAAATATCCTGTTATCTCAACTATACCCGTTGAAGGAGGCTGGGAAGTCCAGGTGGTATCCCCTGAAATTAACGGCTACCTTGGCAGGCAAATTGAACCTAACCTGGAGCATGCTTATGTGCACTTCATGGAGAATAAACTTAATCAATGGTCAAATATCTGATTTGTAATTAATTACTGAATAATGATCTCTTTTCATAATATCTTCTCAATTGCCAGATATGAACGTAAGACCCTGCTAAGAAGCTGGTTTTTCCGGATATTTGGAGTCCTGTCGCTTGGGGTACTGTTCGTTCTCAACTTCGGAATGGTAATAGAGGGTGGAGGGGACCAGGGATGGGCAATAAGAAGTATACCTTCGGCTATCCCCTATACTAATCTGTTAATACTTAATGTAGCACAGGCAATTATCGCAGTTTTTCTGGCATCCGATTTTCTTAAACGTGATAAAAAACTGGATACAACTGAAGTAATTTATATGCGCTCAATGACCAACGGGGAGTATGTGATTGGAAAAACCTGGGGTAACCTTCAGGTGTTTCTGGCGCTGAATATTGCAGTGGTACTGATGGCACTAATCTTTAATTTGCTTTCACAGTCCACCCCGGTTAATAAAGAGGCATATCTCATATACCTGTTACTGATTAGTATACCTACACTTGTGTTTATTATGGGGCTCTCCTTTTTACTGATGAGCCTTATACGTAACCAGGCAATCACTTTTGTTATAATATTGGGATATATTGGCATTACTATTTTTTTACTGGAGGCCAGATATTATTATATATTCGATTATATGGCCTTTAATATACCAATGCTCATTTCTGATATTGCCGGTATGGGCAATTTTGAAAGGGTATTGATACACCGGGGTATATATTTTTCATTGGGAATAAGTTTCATCTTTTTAACTATTTATCTTTTAAAAAGGTTACCCCAGTCAGAATCAATGACAATTTTTTCAATTGTCATTGCCACTCTCTTTCTTGGCACAGGGACCTGGCTCGGCTATGAACATATAACCAAATTTAAAAAAGATGAGTCATTGAGAAATGAAACAATAGTTTTGAATAATACCTATGTTAAAGAGAAGTTACCGGTTACCCTTGCCCACGATATCTTTCTGGAGCATAAGGGACATACTGTTCAGGCGGTTTCCGGTATGGTAATTAAAAATGACAAGGATGAAAGACTTGACAAACTTATTTTCAGCCTGAACGAAGGACTTGCTATCCAAACTATCAAGATGAACGGCCGGGAAATCTCTTTTGACCGTAAACATCACATTATTATTATTGATAAAGATATTTCCATGAGCCCCGGTGAAGAGATAAACCTGGAAATATCCTATGCAGGACGAATAAATGAGACATTTTGCTATCTCGATATTACAGAGGAAGAACGACAGGAGAAATATGGAAAATTTGTTTTAAATGTTGATAAGAGGTATGCTTTTTTATCACCTGATTATGTTCTGCTTACCCCGGAGGCTAACTGGTATCCCAAAACGGGGGTAACTTACAGTACAGAAGATGTTAGCTGGAACCACCCTGAATTTATTAATTTTAAGCTTAAGGTAAAAACTGTTCCCGGACTGCAGGCGGTCTCCCAGGGTGAAGTATCTGATGAACCAGACGGTACATACCTGTTCACTAACAATATTCCGCTCACCCAAATATCACTGGCTATTGGCAGGTATGAGAAGAAAAGTATACTGAGCGATTCTGTTGAATATGGTATCTGGCATATTGAGGGACATGACTTTTTTACAGATGCCCTGCCTGAAATAAAAGATACTCTGGCAAGGTTAGTAAGTGAAAGAATGGGTGACTTTGAAAGAACTTATAACCTTGAATATGCATTTAACCGTCTTTTTTTAGTTGAAGTGCCGGCACAGTTCAAAACTTATGAGAGGATTTGGGCAGGACGCCAGGAATTTGTTCAGCCTGAGCAGATCCTGATTCCTGAAAAGGGTTACCTGTTGCGTGAAGCTGACCTGGAAGGGGCCATGAAAAGAATGGAAAGATGGGGGCGCAGGGGAGATAGTAATATGACAGAAAAAGATAAGGAAATAAGAATTATATACGATTTTCTCGGTTTGTTCACCAGGGAGCAGTCTATAGACTTCAGGCCAGGCATGGGCGGATTTTCATCCGCAGAGTTGTCAAATCCCTATTTTATATTCCCGATGCTGTATAATTTTCAGAATAATATACAATCAGATATATGGCCAATTACAAATCGTATTTTTGAAGCATACCTGAAAAGCCAGACAAGTGACATGCGAAGTGCATTTCGCAGGAATATGCAGGGAATGAGCGAGGATGAGCTGGCTAATATTGCGCTGCAGGACAGCACCTTCGAGGAGATTCTGGCAGATCCTGAACAAAAAGCCATAATAGATAATGTTATTAAATTGAAAGGTGAAGCTCTGTTTTCTAAAATCCAATGGGAGGCTGGACAGGATGAGTTTGAAAGATTTTTAAGAGAACTTTTAAGGGATTACAGGTTCAGAAATATCTCCTTTGAGCAGTTTGCAAATGAAATAGATGAAAAATTCGGAGTTAAACTTATTCCTGTAATGGATAAGTGGTTTGTTGAGAAAGCACTCCCCGGATACCTTATTTCACCTATTGATGCAGTTAAAGTAAAAACGGGTGACTATTTGAGGACGAAAGTATCGGTAAAAGTAACCAATTTTGCAGATACCGAAGGAGTTATCAAGTTCTCTTTCAGGCTGGGAGAAGCGGGGGGGCCCGGAAGGGGCTTCGGACGGGGTCCCGGTGCGGAAGAGATGATTCATAAGCTGTTATACCTCGGGCCAAATCAAACTAAAGATGTTAGTTTTATGCTTGATTCCGATCCCCGGATGGTTATGATAAACACAATTACTTCCCAGAATATACCACAGGTTATAATGGTAGCATTCCGGGAAATTGAGGAAGATCCCAATGCCGTGGAGTTTGAGGGTGAAGTGATTTCAGATGTGCCGGTAATACGGCAACTGCCGGGTGAAATAATTGTTGACAACGAGGATCCGCAATTTGAGGTAACAAGTACCAATGAGATTAGCCTGTTGGAAAAATGGCTGGCCAGAGAGAACCAGGGCTCAAAAAAATATTCGGGCATGAATTACTGGAGGCCTCCAGTCAACTGGACAGCAACTACAAATTCCGATTTTTACGGTGACTATGTACGCTCGGGACACTATGTAAAATCAGGCGACGGATCTGTAAAAGCCAGATGGCATGTGCCGGTTACCGAACCCGGACATTATGAACTTTATTACCACCTCTATAAGGCAAGAAGGTTTGGACGTGGCAGACAAGGTGAGGAGAAGGGTGAATATCAGTTTTTTATTCATAGTGACGATGGCATTGAAGAGCAGTCACTTAGTATTAATAATGCAGAGAACGGCTGGAACAGCCTGGGCTCTTTTTACTTCTCACCCGATACAGCACTGATAGAATTGTCAAATAAGACTAGTTTACGCATGGTCTATGCCGACGCAGTCAAGCTGGTAAAATTGTGAAATTAAAAATTACCCGGAATATGAAGTATCTTAAAAATATTGATCAAATGTATAAGTTATTGTTTTCACTTTTTATATTTCTGCTATTAATGCCCGGTGCACAGGCACAGGAAATTTTAACTCTTGATAAGGCATTGCAGATAGCCCAAACCGGTAGCCCAGATCTCAAGAGGTCATTGCTTAACCTTGAAAGGTTCTCAAAAAACCTGGAAGCACAAAGAGCTGCGCTGAAATCAAGATTGTCGCTCGACTTGCAGCCTATAGGATTCAGCCGTAACAGACGTTTCGATAACCGGGTTTCTCAGTGGTATACCAATGAAAATTTTCAGACAAATGCCCTTTTCAGGGTTGAACAGCCAATTCTGATCACAGACGGTACCTTGTCACTCACAAATGAATTTGGATGGCAGAGAAGCTATTCAGACGCCAATGACCTTGAAAGCAAGGTGTTTTTTAATAATCTGTATCTCAATTTAAATCAACCCCTTTTTACATATAACAGACTTAAACTGGAACTTAAGGAACTTGAGCTGAATCTTGAAAACGCCAACATAAGTTATGCAATACAACGGCTTAACCTGGAAAAGAATGTAACACAGTTTTTTTATAATGTTTATATGGCGCAGATGAACCTTAATATTGCAAGGGAGGAACTAAAAAATACTCAAAACAGTTACGATATAATAAAGAATAAGGTAGAAGCCGGACTGGCAGCAATGGAGGAACTGTACCAGGCTGAGCTGAACCTGGCAACGTCAAGATCTTCTCTTCAAAATCAGGAGGTTATGTTTGATAATGCAAAAGATCAGCTAAAGCTCTACCTGGGAATGGATCTCTATGAAGATTTTTCAATTCTTGCAGATGTGGTAACCAATCCGGTTCCCGTCAATCTTGAGAAAGCTATTGAAACCGGAATAAGCTCCAGAATGGAACTTCGTCAAAGAGAAATTGATATTGAAGCAAGCCAGTTCGATCTTATTCGCACTAAATCATTAAATGAATTCAGGGGTGATTTAAACCTGCGACTGGGTATCTCCGGTGATAATCCGGACCTGGACAGGATCTTTGACGCTCCGACTAACAGTCCGTCGGTTGCCCTGAGTTTTAACATACCACTGTTCGACTGGGGTGAGAAAAAAGCCCGTATTGAAGCACAGGAAGCGGCAATGGAATCTCAGAAACTTAGCTTTACTGACGAAGAAAACCAGATAATTATCGGAATAAGACAAGCATACAGAAATCTGCAGAACCAGTTGAACCAGATAGAAATTGCAGAACAAAGCCAGACAAATGCCCAGTTAACCTATGAGATCAATCTCGAAAGATATGAAAACGGTGACCTGACAGGTATGGACCTGAACCTTTATCAAACGCAGCTATCAGAAAGGAAAATAGCTTTTGCACAGGCTCTTATAAACTATAAGATCGAGCTGTTGAACCTTAAGATTCAGAGCTTGTACGATTTTGAGAAAAGCCAGCCTATTATTCCTTCAGAATTATATTTAAACGATAAATAATTTAACATATGAAAAACATACAATTTCTTCCAATAATTTTGATTTTGATGGCATTTGCTGCCTGTAATAATCAAAGCCAGTCAGTAAGCACTGAACTGGCAGTCCCTATTTCAGCAGAGGATATTAAACTTCAGGGGATAATGCAGTTTGTAAGTACTACAGGTACGGTAAAAGCCACCTCTGAAATGGTGGTAAATTCTGAGATGGCAGGGGATTACTACCTTCAGAAAAATCCGGCAACAGGAAGGACTTACAAATTGGGTGACAGGGTCAATAAAGGCCAGACAATTGTGAGGTTTGAAAATGATGAATATGAGAATAATCTGGCACTGGAGGCTGTAAAACTGAACCTCGAAATTTCTGAACAGGAATATGAAAAACAGAAGTCTTTATATGAAAAGGGAGGTGTTACCCTTCGCGAATTACGTAACTCTGAAGTTTCAAAAACGAATGCCAGGTACAATCATGAAAATGTGTTGATCCAGCTTGAAAAGATGAACGTTACAGCCCCTTTCTCAGGGATCATTGTGGAGCTTCCATATTATACCCAGGGCACCAGGGTGGCTTCCGGATCACATCTGTTCTCTATGATGAGCTATAATTTTATGTATCTGAATATCAACCTTCCCGAAAAAAGTATTTCAGAGGTGAAACTAAAACAGGATGTACTGATAACCAACTATACCATTCCCGAAGATACCCTTATCGGCACCGTTACTGAACTTTCACCGGCTATAAGTTCCGAGACACGTACGTTTGCCGGAAAGGTGGAGGTTAAAAACCCTGAGTTGAAATTACGGCCGGGGATGTTTGTCAAGGCGGATATTATTACAGACCGGAAAGACAGCACAATTGTCATACCTAAGGATATAATCCTTACAAGAGGCAGACAGAAATATGTATTTGTTGTGGGGAGAAACAGTACTGCAAATCAGCGATGGCTTACCACCGGCATAGAAAACCAAAATTCAATAGAAGTACTGGAGGGCCTTAAAGTGAACGAAAGGCTTATCATTAAGGGCTTTGAGACTTTACGGGATAATTCAAAAGTCAGGATTATTCTGTAATACTATGCCGGCAAATAATTAGAATTAATTTAAAATGAAGAAATTAACACAATTTTCTGTCAATTACCCTGTGACAATAATGATGATAGTCCTGGGACTCTTGCTACTCGGGTATATTTCATTTGACAAGCTGGGAGTTGATCTTTTCCCTGATCTGAATTCGCCTCGAATATTTGTGGAGATTAAATCAGGGGAGAGGCCGCCGGAGGAGATGGAAAAGCAGTTTGTGGAGAATATTGAAGCAGTTGCTATAAGGCAATCTGATGTTTTAGATGTCTCTTCCATCACACGAGTGGGAACTTCTCAGATCACAGTGGAATATGCATGGAATAAAGATATGGATGAAGCCTTTCTCGATCTTCAGAAAGCATTGAACTCACTCACACAAAATTCAGATATTGATGAACTTAGGATTACACAACATGATCCGAATACAGCACCGGTTATGCTTATCGCAGTAAAGCATAATGAAATTACTGACATGAATGAGATCCGGAAGGTGGCAGATAACTATATCCGTAATGAACTGGTGCGTCTTGAGGGAGTGGCTGAGGTTGAACTGTCGGGACAGGAAGAGAGTGAAGTGATTATCAATACTGATTATTACAGGCTGGAAGCACAGGGATTGACGCTGGACGAAGTGAGTACACGGATTCAAAATTTTAACAGAAATGTTACAGGGGGAAGAATAAGTGAATTGGGCCGTCAGTATATCGTGAAAGGCATCAGGATGCTTAACAGCATTGAAGATTTTGAAAATCTGATTGTAGGATATAAAGCTGTAAGGGCAGAAAACCAAAATGAAGTATCGGCTGAAAGAGCCCCGGTGTTTCTCAGAGATGTGGCATCAGTTTCTTTGGGGAATAAAAAACCGGCAAATATTGTACACTTCAACGGAGAACGTTGTGTAGGCCTTGCAATTTATAAAGAGACAAAATTTAATACCGTTAAGGCAGTTGACCAGATAAACGATGCCTTGGTTGATATTGAAAGGGCATTGCCCGGATATAATCTTCACCAGGTAACTAATCAGGGTAAATTTATTAGTTCAGCGATAGAAGAGGTACAAAATACCGCTTTGCTCGGTGTTCTGCTTGCGGTTTTTGTGCTGTATCTTTTCCTGCGCCGCCTGGGAACCACACTTATTGTAAGTATTGCAATGCCTATATCTATTATTGCAACTTTTAACCTGATGTATTTCAATGACCTGACCATCAATATTATGACATTGGGGGGGTTGGCCCTCGGGGCAGGTATGCTTGTCGATAATGCGATCGTGGTGCTTGAAAATATTTTCAGAAACCATGAAAATGGTATGACGGTTAAGGATGCAGCAATAAACGGAACTGCTGAAGTGGGGGGGGCAATTACTGCTTCAACCATAACTACCATTGTGGTATTCCTGCCAATCGTTTATCTTCACGGAGCTTCAGGCGAGTTGTTTAAAGATCAGGCCTGGACGGTTGCATTCTCCCTGGTTTCATCGCTGTTTGTTGCGATCTTTGTAATTCCGGCCCTTTATCATGCATTATATAAAAATAAAAAATCGCCCGTTAAGAAGCATTCGGTTAAGATGGGGGGATATGGGAAATTCCTTAATAAATTATTGGGATATAAATGGATCGTGGTAATTTTTACTATGATTCTAATTGCCGGATCATTTTTGCTGGTACCCCTTATAGGCACCGAATTTATGCCAAAAACAGAATCCCGTGAGTTTACAATGAATATGAAACTCCTCGAAGGCACTACACTTGAGCGCACAGAAGGTACAGTGAAAAATATTGAAGCTATTATTACTGAGTATCTGGGTGATGACCTTGAAAAGATATATTCACATTCAGGGCCGTCAACCAGTATTGCAGGAGATGCAACTGCTGTCTTTGAGGGGGAGAACACTGCACAGATAAGGGTTATCCTGAAAGAAGGGTCCATAATTCCGGCAGACCGGGTTATAGCAGATATTGATATACAAACTGAAAGTATTGAGGGACTTGAGGTTAGTTTTTCTGAAGAGCAGAGTGCACTGAAATCAATCCTTGGAACTGAAGAAGCACCTGTAGTAGTTGAGGTTAAGGGAGAGGATTTTGAGGAGATTGAAATAATTCTGAATCAGGTAATGGAGAATATGTCGGAGGTGGATGGTATCTTCAATATTCAGACTTCAATTGAAGACGGAGCGCCGGAGGTTGAGATCCATATCGACCGCATAAAAGCCGGACTGTATAACCTTAATATCAATAATGTGATCACTCAAATTCAGGAACAGCTTGAAGGTAAGAATGCAGGACAGTTTGAAAAGGAGGGAGAGATGCGTGATATAACTATCAAAGTTCCGGAAAAAGGATTAAATGATATTTATGATATTACAATAAATTCAGGTACCCAAAAGTTCAGGCTTAGTGAAATTGCAGATATCTCTTTCGGATATGCACCAAATGAGATTCTCAGGAAAAACCAGAATCGTACCGGCAGAGTTACTGCCCAAATGGAAAAGGGATTTCCCCTTGATTTTGTTGCACAGGAGATAAGGCAGGAGATCTCTAAGATTGACCTGCCTGAAAACTACAGGATAATGGTTACAGGAGAGGAAGAAAAAAGGCAGGAGTCTGTCAGTAACCTGACTTTTGCACTGTTGCTTTCAGTTATATTGGTATATATGGTTATGGCTTCACAGTTTGAATCGCTGATCCATCCCTTCACAATCTTATTTACTATTCCCCTGGCAGTTGTAGGTAGTATTTTGATTTTTCTGGCAACCGGCAGGACTTTTAATATTATGGCAATTATCGGCGTTATAATGCTGGCCGGTATTGCAGTTAATAATTCAATAATACTTGTCGACAGAATAAACCAGCTTATCAGGGAGGGATTAGTAAGGAGGGAGGCTATTGCACAGGCCGGACAGCAGCGTATAAGGCCTATCCTTATGACAAGCCTGACAACGATTCTTGCTTTATTACCTCTGACATTTGGATTTGGCGAAAGTGCATCCCTGAGATCACCGATGGCATTGGCTGTAATCGGGGGACTGGTAACTTCAACATTGTTGACATTGATAGTAATTCCCTGTGTATATGATATATTAGACAGGGTAAAAGGGACTAACAGAGAATGAAATTCATCATAAACAGAAAAATACTCATTGCGATGTTGTTTACAGGGCTGTCCCTTTTGGGATATGTATCCTATAAACAACTTCCTGTGGAATTAATGCCCAATGCTGAGCTTCCGATGCTTTTCGTTCAGATAAATTCAACAATGGAGGTTGACCCGCATTACATGGAAAACCAGGCTGTGATTCCAATCGAAGGGGCAATCGGAGCTATGGAGGGTATAGAAAGTATTGAGACAACACTTAACAACCGTACCGCTTCCATCCAGGTTAATTTTAATCAGAATGTGAACTTTAAATATACATTTCTGAAGTTACAGGAACGCATAAATCAGGCGGCCGATAATCTTGATGAAAATTTCCGGATTTCAGTAAACAGGGTGGATATACAAAATCTCAGCAACCAGTTCATGGAGTTGCAGATCAGAGGAAGCGGGGGGACCGACAGGCTAAGGAATATAGCTGACCAGGAAATTGTTGCAGAACTGGAAAATATTGACGGGATTGCCTCGGTTACTGTGTTTGGGGGTAAAGAGCGTTCGATAGAGATAACATACGATAAAGCTGCCTGCGATGCTTACGGAATAACCCCGGCACAGATCAGAAGCTCTATTACATCTAACTCGGCAAACCGCACATTTGCAGGATATTTAAAAGAGAACCAGAAACAATTTTTTGTCCATGTTACTGCAGAGTATAATGAAGTAACAGATATTGAAAATATAATTGTTGCCGAAGGCCC